>Ga0209902_100346_pt1 | contig 58156 bp, 67 predicted proteins | sample FECB27metaG_FD_188304 | JGI IMG/M metagenome (GOLD analysis project Ga0209902, IMG submission 188304) | Cyanobacterial communities from the Joint Genome Institute, California, USA - FECB-27 (SPAdes) (version 2) | ecosystem: Environmental > Aquatic > Thermal springs > Hot (42-90C) > Microbial mats...
GCGCGCGCCAGCGCATCGCGCAGCGCCTGGGCGAAGGCCGGGGCCGGTTCGGCTTCGGCGATCAGCCGTTCGCAATGGGCGCGCAGCACCGGCAGCGAGCCCTCGCGCTTGACGGCGCGGATCACGTCGAGCGCGACGATGTTGCTGGTGCCCTCCCAGATCGAGCCCAGGTGGGCATCGCGCACCAGCCGCGGATCGCTCCATTCCTCGATGTAGCCGCAGCCGCCGCGCACCTCCATCGCATCGCCCGTGACCTTGCGCGCATCGCGGCAGGCGCGGAACTTGATGAGCGGCGTGAGGATGCGCAGCAGCGCGTAGGCATCGGCTTCGCCGGCGTCGGAACGCGCCAGCGCCAGCGCGGTCTGGCAGACCATGGTGCGTGCCTGCTCGGCGGGCACGCGCAGCTTGTCGAGCTGGCGCTGCATCAGCGGCATCCGGTCGAGCGTGCGGCCGAAGGCCTGGCGCTCGGCGGCGATGTACTCGGCCTCGGCCACCGCGCGGCGCATCAGGCCGGCGGCGCGCACGCCGTTCGACAGCCGCGAGTTGTTGACCATGTCGGCCATCTGCACGAAGCCGCGGCCTTCCTCGCCGACCAGGAAGGCGTGCGCGCCCTCGAGCCGGATCTCGCCGCTGGCCATCGAGCGCGTGCCGAGCTTGTCCTTGAGCCGGATGATCCGGTAGTGGTTGAGGCGGCCGTCGTCGAGCCGGCGCGGCAGCAGGAACAGCGACACGCCCTTCATGCCGGCCATGCCGTCCTCGGCGCGCGCGAGCACCATCGCGAAGTCGGCGTCGGGGTTCGAGCAGAACCACTTGTCGCCCGTGAGGCGCCAGCTGCCGTCGGCCTCGCGCCGCGCCTGCGTGGCGGTGGCGGCGATGTCGGAGCCCGCGGCCTGCTCGGTCATGAACATCGCGCCCTGCGCGAGTTCGTCGAAGTCGAGCGAGGTCAGGCGCGGCAGGTACTTCCGCACCAGCGCGGGCGCGCCGAACTTCTTGAGCGTGCGCGTGAGCGAATCGGTCATCGAGACCGGGCAGCACAGGCCGAACTCGGCCTGCACGAACAGGTAGGTCAGCGCGTATTTCACGAGCGGCGGCAGGCGGCCTTTCCAGCCCAGCGTCTCGTCGCGGTGCGAGATCGCGGCCAGCCCGAATTCGCTGAGCGCGAGGCGCTCCATCTCGACGTAGGCCGGATGCTTGATCACCTGCTGCTCGTCGAGCCCGGTGCGCGTGCGCTGCTTCAAGGTGGGCGGGTTGCGGTCGGCGGTGCCGGCCAGCTCGTCGAGCCTGCCGCCCGCGAGGCCGCCGAGGCGCTCGAGCTGCGGCCGCAGGTGGCGCAACAGGTCCTCGGGCAGGTAGAGCGCGAGCAGCGACTGCAGCTCGGTGTCGACGCTGTAGAGGTTCTGGCCGTGGCGGTCGGGAATGGGGTGAACGGCGGGCGCGGCAGGCGTCTCTGGCATGGCTTGTCTCCTGGATTCGCGCCATTGTTCAAGCCGTGACGATCCGTGTCTAATATCGTTTGGGTCTTGCTCGATTCGATTTGCCTATTCATGGAACTGCGTCATCTGCGCTATTTCTCCGTGCTCGCGGAAGAGCTGCACTTCGGGCGCGCGGCGCGCCGGCTCTCGATCTCGCAGCCGCCGCTGTCGGTGGCGATCCGCCAGCTCGAGGACACGGTGGGCGCGCGCCTGTTCGAGCGCAATAGCAAGGAGGTGCGGCTCACGCCCGCGGGCGACGCGCTGCGCGTGTCGGCGCGCCGGCTGCTGCAGCAGGCCGAGGAGGCCGCGCTCGAGGCGCGCGACATCGCGCAGGGCTCGGCCGGGCGGCTGCGCATCGGTTTCGTCGGCGCGATGCTCTACCGCGGCCTGCCGCAGGCGCTGCGCGCGTTCCAGGCCAAGCATCCGGCGGTGCGCATCACGCTGGCCGAACTCAACTCGGGGGTGCAGATCACCGAGCTGATGCACGACCGGCTCGACCTCGGCTTCGTCCACACCGCGCGCATGCCGCCCGAGCTGCAGCACCGGCTGCTGCTGACCGAGCCCTTCGTCTGCTGCCTGCCCGCGGGCCATGCGCTGGCGCGGCGGCGCGCGCTCGCGCCGGCCGAGCTGCGCGGCGAGCCCTTCGTGCTGTTCTCGCGCGAGGCCTCGCCCGACTACCACGAGCGCATCCTCTCGATCTGCGCCGACGCGGGCTTCCATCCCGAGGTGCGGCACGAGGTGCGGCACTGGCTCGCGGTGGTCTCGCTGGTGTCGCAGGGCATGGGCGTGGCGCTGGTGCCGCAGGCGATGCGGCACTCGGCGCTCAGCGGCGCGGTGTTCCGCCCGCTCGACCGCGAGGTCACGCCGTCGGAGGCCTATGGCGTGTGGCGCGCGGGGCCGCCGAACATGCTGGTGCAGCGGCTGCTCGACGGGCTCGCGAAGAGCCTGCGCGAGAGCGCGAAGCGCTGAACGCGCACGCCGTTCTGCACCGTCTTCGTGGCAGGGCCGTGACCATGCGGGGCATCGACCCCGCACCGCGCCGGGCTACCGGAACCGGTGATGCCCAAGGCCTTGCGAAGGCTTTAGTATTCCCGGCAACCTCGCCGTGGCCCGGGCCTTCAAGAGCATGCAAAAGGGGTGTCGCCAGGGGGTTCAGATCAACGACACGGCCGTGTCGACGCCAGCATGCCCAAAGGTATCCCCAATTCCGCCGCCATGTACGGCATCTTCACCCGGCCCTGGGGCTACGAGGTCTCCGTCATGCGCAACGGAACCCGCCACTACCGGCAGTTCGGCCGGGCGAGCTACGGCGGCGCCGAACAGGCGCTGCTGCATGCGCAGGACTGGCGCGACGCCATCGTGCGGCAGCACCCGCCGATCGCGCGCCGCGCGCGCGCCGAGCAGCCGCGCGCCAACAACAGCACCGGCGCGCCCGGCGTCTACAGCCGCGTCGCGCCCGACGGCCGCGTGCGCGCCTGGCTCGCCAAGACCTACATCGCCGAGGACCAGATCCTGCAGACCTATTTCTCGGTCGACGGCGCCGACCGCGCGGCCCATGCGGCGGCGCTGGCCGAGCGCGCGCGCCAGCTCGCGCAGATGACCGGCCTGGCGCACGTGCACCCGGCCGAGGAGGCGATCCGCCGCGAGACCGATGCCGCGCCGCGCGCGCGCACGCCGCGGCTCTCGCGCGCGGAGATCGTGCGCCGCAACAACTCGAGCGGCACCAGCGGCGTGCAGTTCAAGTCGCCGCGGCCCGACCATCCGGGCTACTGGATGGCGATCACCTTCATCGCCGGTCGCGGCACCGTCAGCAAGGCCTTCTCGGTGAAGACCCATGGCGAGCAGGCGGCCAAGCGCCTCGCGATCGCCGAGCGCGAGACGCAGCTCGCGCTCAAGCGGCAGCTCGACGGCGCGGAGCTGGCGTCCTGATGGCGGCGCGTGCGTGCAAGGCCGGGCCCGCGGGCACGGCCGGGGCGGTGCTGCCATGAGCCTCAAATCGTTGAATCGGCTGCTGCGCGTGGCCTCGCACCTGCTCGACCAGGCCGCGGCCGACGTACGGGCCTGCGGCCTCGAGCCCGCCACCGAGCAGGTGCACCGCATCGGCCGCGCGATGGTCGAGCTGATCGAGGTGCAGCGCCGGATCTATGCCGAGCAGCCCGAGTTGCAGCCGCGCACGCTCGTGGCCTCGCGCCGCGAGGCCGATGCCAACCGGCTGTTCACCCAGCTGATGCTCGAGGCGCTGGACCTCGAGGACGCCGGCAACGTGGCCGCCGCGCTCGAGAAGTACACGCAGTTCATCGGCCTCTCGCCCTCGCACCACCACCGCGAGATCGTGCGCGAGGAGATCCGCCGGCTGTCGGCGCCGGCCGTTCAGGCGTAGATCGGGTCCTCGGCCATCGCTTCGCACTGGTCCTGCAGCATCTGGACCTGGCCCTTCCAGTAGTCGCTGCTGCCGAACCAGGGGAAGTTGATCGGGAAGATCGGGTCTTCCCAGCGCCGCGCGAGCCAGGCGCTGTAGTGGATCAGGCGCAGCGTGCGCAGCGGCTCGATCAGCGCGAGCTCGCGGCGGTCGAATTCGCGGAACTGCTCGTAGCCGTCGAGCAGCCCCGAGAGCTGCGCGGTGCGCTGGGCGCGCTCGCCCGACAGCAGCATCCACAGGTCCTGCACCGCGAAGCCGGTGCGCGCGTCGTCGAGGTCGACGAAGTGCGGGCCGCCGTGGGGGCGGTCGGTCGGCGTCCAGAGGATGTTGCCGGGGTGCACGTCGCCATGCAGGCGCAGCTTGCGCGGGCCGTCGCCGGTGGCCGCCGCGCTCGAAAGCGGGGTCGCGGCGATCATCTCGAGCGCCTCGTTGCAGGCCTTCTCCCAGTCGCGCTGCACGTCGAGCGGCAGCTTGTCGTTCGCCAGCAGCCAGTCGCGCGAGGCGGTGCCGAAGTTCTGCAGGTCGAGCGCGGGCCGCGCCTCGAACGGGCGCGCGGCGCCCACGGTGTGGATGCGCGCGAGAAAGCGCCCCACCCATTCGAGCACCTCGAAGTCGTCGAGCTCGGGCGCGCGGCCGCCGCGGTAGGGGCTCACGCTGAAGGCGAAGCCGGCATGGCGGTGCAAGGTGGCGCCGCCGAAGGCCAGCGGCGGCACGGCCGGCACCTCGGCCGCGGCGAGTTCGAGCGAGAAGGCATGTTCCTCGAGGATCTCGGCCTCGCTCCAGCGGCCGGGCCGATAGAACTTGACCACCACGGCCGGGTGCGGCTGCGGGTCCTCGAGGTGCACCTGGTAGACCCGGTTCTCGTAGGAGTTGAGCCCGGTGAGCCGGCCGTCGCCGTGCAGGCCGAGGCCCGCGAGCGCGTCGAGCACCACGTCGGGCGTGAGGCTCTCGTAGGGATGGGCAGGGTGGCCGGCGGGCGCCGCGGGGGAATCGGGAATCATGCGGCGATTGTCGTCGCCCGCACCCCGCGCGCTTTTCAGAGGCCGCCGGGGTGCGCGTGCAGCGACAGGATGTGGCCGGTGCGCGGATCGCCCTTGCCGGCCAGCACTTGGGCATAGGCCGCCTGCGCGGCCGCGCCGCCGCGGTGGTGCTCGGCGCGCAGCCAGGGGCTTGTGGCATCGGTCGCGCGTGCGGTGAAGGCCTGCCAGGCCGCCACCATGCGGCGGCTGAATTCCTCGGCGCTCCATTCGGCGGTGCGCTTCTTGATCTGCGCGGGCGCGAAGAACAGCGTGGCGCGCGGGCCCGCGAGCTCGCGGGTGGCGCCCTTCGAGGCCAGTTCGTCGACATGCGTGCCGCCGATCGCGCAGCTGTAGCGCAGGCCGGTGAAGCGCGCATGGATCGCCTCGCGCAGCGCGCCGTTGCCCGCGAAGTCGATGTAGACGCAGGGCGTGTCGGCGGGCAATTCGTCGAGCGCGTCGTAGCGCAGCACGCGGTGGTAGCAGCCCAGGCTCTCGCAGTAGCCGACGTTGGCGGCCGAGGTCAGGCCGACCACCTCGATGCCTTCGCGCTGGTGCAGCTGGAACGCGGTGCCGTAGGCCGTCTTGCTCGAGGCGCTCGACAGCAGCATGGTGCGCGCGCCGAAGAAGTCGTTGTCGGCCATGAAGTCGTCGATCAGCCAGGAGGTGATGAACAGCGGGCGCAGCAGCGCCTGCGTGTCCTCGCTGTCGGCGGTGTAGAGCGGATCGGCATTGCAGCGGAAGTACTGGTTGTAGACCGCCGGCAGCTCGGCGCGGTGCGCGGCACCGTCGGCGAAGCGCTCGGGCGACAGCCGCGTCGGGCTCAGCACCGCGCTCGTGGCCATGGGCCAGTAGCCGTAGAGGCGCTCGCCCACGGCCACGCCCGGATGCAGCGACTGCACCACGCTCGCGAAGCCCCACACGGGGATGTTGCCCCAGGCCTCGTCGCCGGTGGGGAAGAAGCGCCAGTAGCTCATGGCGTCGCCGAAGGCGGCGTAGGTGATGTTGTTCGAGGTCAGCGCGAAGCTGTCGATGCGCACGCGCACCTGGCCGTCGGCCAGTGGCGTGTCGGTGCTGTCGTCGAGGCGGGTGTCGCCCAGTTGGCTCTTGCGGATCTGCAGGCTGAGGGTGGTGCTCATGGCGTGTCGAAGCTCCGTGGCTGCGCGGCGTTCCGGCCGCTGGGGTGGCAAGGGGTGCGTCCACGTGACATTAGCCAAGCTTCGTGAAAGGCGCCATCGCGCCGGTGCCGCGCGCGTCGCACGCGAGACAAGCGCGCGCACGCAAAAAAGCCCCGCGAGCGGGGCTTCGTCGTGGAGCGCGGGGGCTCAGGCGATCGTCAGTTCGACGTCGATGTTGCCGCGCGTGGCGTTCGAGTACGGGCAGACCTGGTGGGCCGTGTCGACCAGCTTCTGCTTCTGTTCGGCGTCGAGGCCGGGCAGCGTGATCGCCAGCTTGACCGCGATGCCGTAGGCGGCGCCGCCATTCGTCGGGCCGAGGGAGACGCTGGAGTCGATCGCCACGTCGTCCGGCACCTTGACGCCGATCTTCGGGCCCACGGCCTTCATCGCGCCGATGAAGCAGGCGGCGTAGCCGACCGCGAACAGCTGTTCGGGGTTGGTGCCGGGCTTGCCCGAACCGGGCGAGCTCAGCTGGACGTCGATCGCGCCGTCGCTGGATTTGCCGGCGCCGTCGCGGCCGCCCGTGGTGTGGGCCTGGGCGGTGTAGAGCACTTTGTCGAGCTTGGTGGTCATGGTGTTTCCTTGGTCGAAGTGGAGGGGTGGTTGAAGAAAGCCGTCGTGGTCCGGGATGGCACGCGGCGGGAGAAACCTGTTGTAGTGATTGAAATGGCTTGCTTGCTCAGGCGGCCTTGCGGATGCGGTCGCGCAGCGCTTGAATCTGGTGGGTGAGGTCCACGAGCTCGGGCACCGAGCATTCGGAGGCCGCGAGCAGGCATTCGGGCACGTGGCCCGCGCGCGCCTTGAGGCGGCGGCCCGCGGCCGTGAGCGTGATGTGCACGCGGCGCTCGTCGGCCACGTCGCGCACGCGGGCCACGAAGCCGTTGGCCTCGAGGCGCTTGAGCAGCGGGGTGAGCGTGCCCGAGTCGAGCGAGACGCGCTCGCCGAGTTCGGAGACCATGGGGCCGTCTTTTTCCCACAGGGCGAGCATCACCAGGTACTGCGGGTAGGTGAGACCGAGCTTGTCGAGCAGGGGCTTGTACAGGCGGGTCATGGCCAGCGAGGCGGAGTACATGGCGAAGCAGAGCTGGTTGTCCAGCTTCAGGAGTTCGTCTTGCGTGAGGGAGGGCATGGGGCGAATTATGGCACTCAATTAAATTGTGTGCAAAGTATTTCGTGCGACAGGGTTTTCGGGGCCCCTCTCCCGGCGGGAGGGGGCAGGAAAATTCAGGGGCGCTTCATCAGGGCATCGGCCACCGCGGCGAAGCCCGGCAGCGTCAGCGGATCGTTGCCCGCGTTCGCCGCCACCGGATGCGCCGCGTAGCGCACGATCACCATCTGCGCCGCCGGATCCACGTAGATGCTCTGGCCGTGGATGCCGCGCGCCATGTAGGCGCCGTGCGCGTTGTTCGACACCCACCACATGTTGCGGTACGACCAGCCCGGCAGCAGGCCGTAGCCGGCCTTCGCGAACTTGGCAGGGTCGCCGCCGCGGCGGATGTCGTCCACCACCGCCTTCGAGAACACCTGCTGCCCGTTGGGCGCGCGGCCGCCGTTGCGCAGGGTTTCGCCGAAGCGCGCGAGGTCGCGCAGCGTGGTGTTGAGGCCGCCGCCGCCCGACTCGGTGCCGATGCTGTCGACCATGAAGTAGGCGTCCTGCTCGGCGCCGATGCGGCGCCAGATCTTCTCGCTCAACAGCTCGGCCAGCGACTGGTTGCTGGCGCGGCGCAGGATCCAGGCCAGCACCTCGGCATTGATGGTCTTGTAGCCGAAGGCCTCGTCGTGCGCGCCTTCCTTCTTCTGCAGCGCGAGGAACTCGTAGAAGGTCTTCGGGCCGCTGTAGCCGGGCGCGCGCGGAATGAAGCCGCCGGCGCGCGAGTAGTCCCAGATCTCGGCCTGGGGATCGGCGTAGTTCTCGGAGTAGCGCACGCCGATGGTCATGTCCATCACCTGGCGCACGGTGGCGTCGCCGTAGGCGCTGTCCTTGAGCTCGGGCACGTACTTGGTGACGGGCGCCGCGGGATCGAGCTTGCCCTCGTCGGCGAGGATCGCGGCCAGCGTGCCGACGAAGGACTTGGTGACCGACATCGCGAGGTGCGGCCGCTCGGGCGTGAGCGCGCCGAAGTACTTCTCGTACACCACCTGGCCGCGGTGCAGCACCAGGATGCCGTCGGTGTAGGTGTTGGCGATCATCTGGGCGACCGTGCTGTCCTCGCCCGACAGCGACTTGAAGCGGATGCCCTCGATCTGCTCGGGCGTCACGCCCGTGGCGGCCGGCAGCGGGCTCGCGGCGCCGCTGCCGCGCCACACGTTGGCGGTGGGCACGACCTCGCGCACGTGCGAGAAGGTCCAGCGGTTGCGCGGGAAGGCGTTGCCGGCGGGGTTCTCGAAGGTGATCTGCTTGTCGGGCGGCGGCGGAAAGCCGCGCATCCAGCCGAGCGCGTCGACGGAGGTGGCCGCGGGATCGGGCAGGGCCGCGGGCGCGGCCGGTGCCTGGGCGTGGAGGGAGGTGTTCACGGCGGAGAGGGTCAGGGCGGCCAGGGCCGCGCGCAGTCGCAGGGTCATGGTGAGGATGGAAGAAGAGGGGAGGGACGGGGCGTTCGTCAGCGCCCGCTGAAGCGCGCGGGCCGGCGCTCGATGAAGGAGCGCACGCCCTCGGCCGCGTCCTCGCTGTTCGACAGCCGCTTCTGCGTCTCGATGAACTCGCCGACCGCGGCCAGCGGTCCGTGCTCGATCGCCTTGAGCACGTTGAGGCGCGTGGCCACCACCGCGAGCGGCGCCTGCGCGGCGATGCGCTGCGCGATCGCGAGCGCCTCGTCGAGCTCCTGGCCCGCGGGCACGACCTTCTGCACGAAGTTCAGGCGATAGGCCTCGGCGCTGCCGAACTCGTCGGCCGTCAGCAGGTGCAGCATCGCGTTGCCGAGGCCCGCGCGCTCGGCCATGCGCAAGGTGGCGCCGCCCGTGGCCATGATGCCGCGCTGCACCTCCATCTGCGAGAAGCGGCAGTTGTCGGCCGCCACCACGATGTCGGCGCCGAGCATCAGCTCGATGCCCACCGTGAAGCAGATGCCCTTGACCGCTACCACCATCGGCTTGGTGCGCCGGCGGTAGCCCTCGAGGCCGAAGTCGTGCGGCTCCACCAGCCCTTGGGGGATCGCCTTCTCGCCGCGCTTCATGTACTCGGCCACCGCGGGCAGGTCGAGGCCGGCCGTGAAGTGGTCGCCGAAGGCATGCAGCACGCCCACGCGCAGGTTCGGGTCGTCGTCCAGGCGCGTGTAAGCCTCGGCGAGCTGGCGGAACATCGGCGGCGTCCAGCCGTTGCGCTTGGCGGGCCGGTTGATGCCGATCAGCAGCACGTGGTCGAGCACCTGGGTGTCGATGCAGCCTTCGGTCGGCGGGGTGGTGGGCGTGGCGGTCATGGCGTGGCCTGTCTCCTCGTTCTTCGGCGCGTCAGTAGGTGTAGACGCCGCGGCCGGTCTTGCGGCCCAGTTGGCCGGCGGCCACCATTTCCTTCAGCAGCGGGCAGGGGCGGTACTTGGAGTCGCCGAACTGGTCGAGATAGACCTCCATCACCGCGAGGCAGACGTCCAGGCCGATCATGTCGGCCAGCGCCAGCGGGCCGATCGGCTGGTTGCAGCCCAGCTTCATGCCGGCGTCGATGTCCTCGGCGGTCGCGATGCCCTCGGACAGCACGAAGAAGGCCTCGTTGATCATCGGCACCAGGATGCGGTTGACCACGAAGCCCGGCGCGTTCTTCACCGTGATCGGCGACTTGCCCAGGCGCTCGGCCAGTTCCTTCACCGTGTCGTGGGTGGCGTCGCTCGTGAGGTAGCCGCGGATCAGCTCGACCAGCGCCATCATCGGCACCGGGTTGAAGAAGTGCATGCCGATGAAGCGGTCGGCGCGCGAGGTGGCCGCGGCCAGTTGCGTGATCGAGATCGAGGAGGTGTTCGAGGCGATGATGACCTCGGGGCCCACGAGTTCGTCGACCTGCTTCAAGATCTTGAGCTTGAGCGCGTGGTTCTCGGTCGCGGCCTCGATCACGAGCTGCGCGCCCTTGAGGTCGTCGTAATTGGTCGAGCCCTGGATCAGCGCCAGCGCGGCGGCCTTCTGCTCGGCCGTGAGCTTTTCCTTCTTGATCAGCCGGTCGAGGCTGCCCGAGACGGTGGCCAGGCCCTTGTCGACCGCCGCCTGTGCGACGTCGATCATCACCACCTTGACGCCCGCCACCGCACAGGCCTGCGCAATGCCGTTGCCCATCGTGCCGGCGCCGATGATGCCGACGGTCTGAATCGCCATGAGAAATGCTCCTTGAGAAAACGAAAGGGGAAGAAAAAGGAAGGCGGGCCAGCCGCCGTGCCGTCCATTGTGGATCAGCCCCGCCGGCGCGTCGTTGCCGCGGGCGACACGGGTGGCTTACAGTGCGCGCTCGCGCTTTTCCCCTCCTTTTCTTCCCTCCCGAACCGACAGAAGCCGCCATGACCACCCTCGGCACCCCCCTCTCCCCCTCGGCAACCCGCGTGATGCTCCTCGGCTCCGGCGAACTCGGCAAGGAGGTGCTGATCGCCCTGCAGCGCCTGGGCGTCGAGACCATCGCCGTCGACCGCTACGAGAACGCGCCCGGCCAGCAGGTGGCCCACCATGCGCGCACCATCGTCATGAGCGATCCCGCGCAGCTGCAGGCGCTGATCGAGGCCGAGAAGCCGCAGCTCGTGGTGCCCGAGATCGAGGCCATCGCCACGCCGATGCTGCAGCAGCTCGAGGACGCGGGCACCGTGCGCGTGATCCCCACGGCCCGCGCCGCCCGCCTCACGATGGACCGCGAAGGCATCCGCCGCCTGGCCGCCGAGACCCTGGGCGTGCCGACCAGCCCCTACAAGTTCTGCGACTCGCTCGCCGAGCTGCAGGCCGCGATCGACGGCGGCATCGGCTACCCCTGCATCGTGAAGCCCGTGATGAGCAGCTCGGGCAAGGGCCAGAGCAAGATCGACGGCCCGGCCGATGTGCAGAAAGCGTGGGACTACGCCATGGCCGGCGGCCGCGTGAGCCATGGCCGCGTGATCGTCGAGGGCTTCATCGACTTCGACTACGAGATCACGCTGCTGACGGTGCGCGCCAAGGAGGCCGGCGGCGCCGTGAACACCCGGTTCTGCGAGCCCATCGGCCACGTGCAGGTCAGCGGCGACTACGTCGAGAGTTGGCAGCCGCACCCGATGGCGCCGGCCGCGCTGCAGAAGGCGCAGCAGATCGCCGAGGCGGTCACGGCCGACCTCGGCGGCCAGGGCCTGTTCGGCGTCGAGCTGTTCGTCAAGGGCGACCAGGTCTGGTTCAGCGAGGTCAGCCCGCGGCCGCACGACACCGGCATGGTCACCATGGCCACGCAGTGGCAGAACGAGTTCGAGCTGCATGCGCGCGCGATCCTCGGCCTGCCGGTGGACACCACGCTCAAGAGCCCGGGCGCCAGCGCCGTGATCTACGGCGGCGTCGATGCCCAGGGCATCGTCTTCGACGGCGTGGCCGAGGCGCTGCAGGTGCCGGGCGTGGACCTGCGCCTGTTCGGCAAGCCCGAGAGCTTCGTCAAGCGCCGCATGGGCGTGGCGCTGGCGCATGCCGCCGACGTGGAGACCGCGCGCACCAACGCCAAGGAAGCCGCCTCGCGCGTGAAGCCGCGCCAGGCCTGATCGCTTCGGCCGACGGCCGTAGCCAGTTTTCGCAAGCCGCGCCGCGCAGGCGCAGGCAAGGTGCCGGGGCTGACGAAAGACGCCGGCCCGGGAGGGATGCGGGTGCATGCGGATTCCGTCCGCGCGCGCCGCGCTCCACACTGGGTCGATCGATCGATCCACCGGAGACACCATGCTGCATCCCCAGGCCCGCGCGCTGCTCGACTTCATCGAGGCGCGCGGCATCCCGCCGACCCACACGCTGTCGCCCGCCGACGCGCGCGCCTTCTACCGCGAGCGCCGCGCCGCCACCCAGCCGCTGCCGGCCGAGGTGGCCGAGGTGCGCGACCTCGCGGCCGACGGCCCGCACGGCCCTATTCCCGTGCGCGTCTACCGGCCGCTGGCCTCGGGCGCCGGCCCGCTGCCGGTGCTGGTGTACTACCACGGCGGCGGCTGGGTCATCGGCGACCTCGACACGCACGACGTGCTGTGCCGCGAGCTGGCCAACGGCGCCGGCTGCGCGGTGGTCGCGGTCGACTACCGCATGGGCCCCGAGCACCGCTTCCCGGCTGCGGTCGACGACGTGCTGGCCGCCACGCGCTGGGTGCGGCGCGAGGCCGCGGCGCTGGGCGTGGACGCGAGCCGCATGGCGGTGGGCGGCGACAGTGCCGGTGGCAACCTCGCGGCGGTGGTGGCGATCGCCGCGCGCGAGAGCGCCGACCTGCCGCTCGTGTTCCAGCTGCTGATCTATCCGGCCACCGACATGCGCCGCGGCCATCCGTCGCACCAGGCCAACGGCCAGGGCTACCTGCTGACGCGCGACACGATGACCTACTTCCACGACCACTACATCACCGATGCGAAGCACGACCTCGACTGGCGCGCTTCGCCGCTGCTGCATGGCGACCTCTCGCGGCTGCCGCCGGCACTGGTGCTCACGGCCGGCTACGACCCGCTGCGCGATGAAGGCCTGGCCTATGCCGAGGCGCTGACCGCGGCCGGCAACAGCGCGAACTACGTCTGCTTCGAGCGCCAGATCCACGGCTTCGTGACCATGGGCAAGGTGCTCGACGAGGCCAACACCGCGGTCGCGCTTTGCGCCACCGAGTTGCGTCGCGCGTTCGCGGCCGCGAAGCCCCAGGCCTAGCGGACTCCTAGGGAAAGTCCCCGCGCAAATGGGCCCCGCGCCGCGCGCGTGCCCCGCTACGATCAGCCCCACAACGACGCCGACCCAGGGCCCGTGCCCTGGTCCAGGCCCCCGAATGCAGGAGACAGACACCATGCAGGGAACGAGGATGGCGCCGTCGACGCAAGGCGGTGCCCGCGAGGGTCGCGGCCAGGGCGAACGCCTGATGTGGCTCACCACGCAGCGCGTGTTCTACGCCGGCCTGCTGGGCCGTGCCGCCGAGCGCACCATGGGCGGCCATGGCGTCTATGTCTCGCCCGCCGGTGCGCCGCCCAATCGCCTGCGCGTGGGTGGCGGTGCCTGGCAGAGCGGCGAGCTGCTGGTGGTGCCGCCGCAGGTGCCGCACGAGATCGAGAGCGCGCATCCGCTGATCCTCAACCTGCTGATCGAATCCGAGTCGGTCGATCCCGCCGGCATGCCCGCGTGGCTGCAGCACTGCGGCCCGGTGCAGGCGCCGGCCTTCGTGCAGCGCGTGCGCGAGAGCCATGCCCAGCTGCTCGCCGCCTCGGCGCGCGGCCAGCGCTTCGACGGCCTCGACTTCGACCGCCAGTTCTTCGGCGCGCCGCTCGCGCCGCGCGCGCTCGATGCGCGCATCCGCAAGGTCATCGACACGATCAACGCCGATCCCGCGGCCGCCACCTCGGCCGAGGAATGCGCGGCCTCGGTGCACCTCTCGTTCTCGCGCTTCCTGCACCTGTTCAAGCAGGAGACCGGCATGGCCTTCCGTGCCTTCCGCGCCTGGAAGCGCGCGCGCAGCCTGTTGCGCTACGTGCGCCAGACCGCCACCCTGACCGACATCGCGCTCGAGGCCGGCTATCCCGACTCCACCCATTTCAGCCATTCGATCCGCCAGGTCTACGGCCTGAAGCCCAGCGACATCCTGGCCGGCTCGCGGCGCCTCGCGCTGCACGACGCGGCCGGCGCGGCCTATCGCCCCTTCACGTCTCCCTTCCGTCACCTGCGCCAGTAAGGCCAAGGAGGTTCCCGTCGTGCAGATCCTCCAGCTCCTGCTGTCGGGCATCGCGCAAGGCTGCATCTACGGCCTGATCGCGCTCGGCTTCGTGCTGATCTACAAGGCCACCGAGACGGTGAGCTTCGCGCAGGGCGACCTGATGATGCTCGGTGCCTTCGCCGCGTTCGCGGGCATGTCGCTGTTCGGCATGCCGTTCTGGCTCGCGGCCGTGCTCGCCATCGCCGCCATGGCGGCCTTCGGCGTGCTGCTCGAGCTGGTGGTGATCCGCCCGATCCTCGGCCAGCCGCAGTTCTCGATCGTGATGCTCACCATCGGCATCGCCTACGTGGCGCGCGGCCTGGTCACCATGGTGCCGGGCATCGGCACCGAGACCCATGCGCTGGCCGTGCCCTACAAGGACCAGATCTGGAAGCTCGGCGAGCTGGTGGTGAACCTCGAGCAGCTGGTGATCATCGTCGCCACCGCGATCCTCTGCGGCCTGCTGTTCGCGATGTTCCGCTACAGCAAGCTCGGCATCGCGATGCAGGCCTCGTCGCAGAACCAGCTCGCGGCCTACTACATGGGCATTCCGGTCAAGCGGCTCAACGGGCTGGTGTGGGGGCTGGCGGCCGCGGTCGCGGCCATCGCCGGCATGCTGCTCGCGCCGATCACCTTCGTGCACGCCAACATGGGCTTCATCGGGCTCAAGGCCTTTCCGGCGGCGGTGGTCGGCGGCTTCGGCAGCCTGCCGGGCGCGATCGTCGGCGGGCTGGTGATCGGCATCGTCGAGTCGTTCGCGGGCTTCTATTTGCCCGACGGCTTCAAGGACACGGCGCCCTACATCGTGGTGCTGCTGATGCTGATGATCAAGCCCAACGGCCTGTTCGGCGAGAAGCTGCGCAAGAAGGTCTGACCCATGCGCTACATCTTCAAGACTTCCTACGATCAGGACATCCGCCTCGCCAAGCATGGCGGCCAGGTCTTCTGGTACGGCATGCTGTGCGTCTTCCTGCTGGCAGCGCCCTGGGTCATCGACGAGTACTGGCTCGCGCAGCTGACCTTCGTGCTGATCTACGGCATCGTCGGCCTGGGCCTGATGCTGCTCGCGGGCTTCACGGGCCAGTTCTCGATCGGCCACGCGGCCTTCCTCGGTACCGGTGCCTATACGCAGGGCGTGCTGACCAACCTCGGCGTGCCGTTCCCGCTCGCGCTGGTCGCGGCCGCGGCGCTGTCGGCCGGCGTGGGCGTGGTGGTGGCGCTGCCGGCGCTGCGCGTGAAGGGCATCTACCTGGGCATCGCGACGCTCTCGTTCGGTTTCATCGTCGAGGAGGTGTTCGCGCGCTGGGAGAGCGTGACCGGCGGCAACGCGGGGCTGCATGTGAAGTCGCCGCAGCTCTTCGGCTGGTCGCTGGGCTCGGGCGACGGCTTCTACTTCCTGTGCCTGGTGGTCGCGGTGCTCAGCACGCTGGGCATCCTGAACCTGTTGCGCTCGCCGACCGGCCGCGCCTTCGTGGCGATCCGCGATTCGGAGATCTCGGCGCAGAGCATGGGCATCCATCTCGCGCGCTACAAGACGATGTCGTTCGCGATCTCGGCCGCGCTCGCGGGGCTCGGCGGCGCGCTCTATGCGCACAAGCTGAGCTTCATCTCGCCCGACCAGTTCAACATCCTGCAGTCGATCGACCTGCTGCTGATGGTGGTGATCGGCGGGCTGGGCTCGGTGCACGGCGCCTTCCTCGGCGCGATCTTCCTGATCGCGATGCCGCAGCTGATCTCGATGGGCAAGGACTGGCTGCCCGCGGTGATCGGCCAGGCGCCGGGCCTGCAGGGCTTCGTCTACGGGGTGGTGCTGATCGTGTTCGTGCTGTTCGAGCCGCTGGGCCTGTACGGGCGCTGGCTCAAGGTGCGCACCTACCTGCAGCTGTTTCCGTTCTACCGCAAGGGCCTGTTCAAGCGGCAGAAGTCCTTCACCAAGTCGGATCGACTGAGATGAGCGGCGGCGACATCCTTCTCTCGGCCCGGGACCTGAGCGTGCGCTTCGGCGGCGTGCTCGCGGTCAACAAGGTCAGCTTCGACGTGCGGCGCGGCGAGGTGTTCACGCTGATCGGTCCCAACGGCGCGGGCAAGACCACGGTGTTCAACCTGATCAGCCGCATCTACACGCCGACCTCGGGCCAGATCACCTGGCATGGCGAGGCCGGCGGCGCGGTGGCGCTGACCAGCCAGGCGCCGCACGCGATCGCGGCGCTCGGCATCGCGCGCACCTTCCAGAACATCGAGCTGTTCGAGCATGCGACGGTGCTGCACAACCTGCTGATCGGCCGCCACACGCACCGGCGCAGCGGCTTCTGGCGCGAGCTGTTCTTCACGCCGGCCACGCGGCGCGCCGAGATCGAGGCGCGCGAGAAGGTCGAGCAGGTGATCGAGCTGCTCGACCTGCAGCACCACCGCGACGCGATGGTGGCGGGCCTGCCCTACGGCGTGCGCAAGGTGGTGGAGCTGGCGCGCGCGCTGTGCACCGAGCCGAAGCTGCTGCTGCTCGACGAACCCTCGTCGGGCCTCAACGTCGAGGAGACGGCCGACATGGCGTTCTGGATCCAGGACATCCAGCACGAGCTCGGCGTGTCGGTGCTGATGGTCGAGCACGACATGTCGCTGGTGTCGAAGGTGTCGGACCGCGTGCTCGCGATGAACCAGGGCGAGGTGCTGGCCACGGGCTCGCCGCGCGAGGTGCAGGCCGATGCGCGCGTGGTGGAGGCCTACCTCGGCACGGTCGACGACGTGAGCAGCCTGCGGAGGGTTCGAGCATGAGCGACGTGGTTCTTCAGTTGCTCAACGTCGAGAGCGCCTACGGCCCGATCAAGGCCATCCGCGGCGTGAGCCTCCAGGTGCGCCAGGGCGAGATCGCGACCGTGCTGGGCTCCAACGGCGCCGGCAAGACCACCATCCTCAAGACCATCTCGGGGATCATCGATCCGCGCAAGGGCAGCATCGAGTTCCAGGGCCGCGACATCACGGCCAAGGACCCGGCCCACATCGTGCAGCAGGGCCTGAGCCACGTGCCCGAGGGCCGCGAGGTGTTCCCGCTGCTGTCGGTGCGCGACAACCTGCTGATGGGGGCCTACACGCGCCAGGACCGCGACGGCGTGGCGCGCGACATCGAGACCGTGTTCGGCTACTTCCCGATCCTGCGCGAGCGTGCCACGCAGGACGCCGGCCTGCTCTCGGGCGGCCAGCAGCAGATGCTCGCGATCTCGCGCGCCATCATGGCGGCGCCGCAGCTGATCCTGCTCGACGAGCCCAGCCTCGGCCTGAGCCCCAAGCTCACCAAGGAGATCTTCGAGATCGTGGTGCGCATCAACCGCGAGCGCGGCACCACCATCCTGCTGGTGGAGCAGAACGCCAACATGGCGCTCAACGCGGCCGACCACGGCTACGTGCTCGAGAACGGCCGCATCGTGATGGAGGACAGCTGCGAGCGGCTGCGCGAGAAGGAGGACATCAAGGAGTTCTACCTCGGCGTGAAGGACGAGGGCGTGCGCGGCGAGCGGCGCTGGAAGAAAAAGAAGACCTGGAGGTAGCACCGATGAGCAGCACCCTCGCACTGCGCGCGCCGGCCGGCCTCTGGGACCTGGCGCACCTGCAGCCCCGCACCGAGGTGGTGGTGCCGGGCGACACCATCCCGGCCGTGTTCTGGAAAGCGGTCGAGTTGCGCCGCGACAAGGTCTGGATGCGGCAGAAGGAATTCGGCATCTGGCGCAGCTGGACCTGGGGCCAGACCGCCGAGGCGGTGCGCGAGATTGCGGCCGGCCTGATGGCGCTGGGCTTCGCGGCCGGCGAGTGCGCCTCGGTGCTGTCGAACACCGTCATCGAATGGGTGCTGGCCGACGTGGCGGTGCTCAGCTGCGGCGGCGTCTCCAACGGCATCTACCCGACCGACGCGGCCTCGCAGGTGCGCTACCTGTGCGAGGACTCGCGCACCACGGTGCTGTTCGTCGAGGACGACGAGCAGCTCGACAAGGCGCTCGAGGTGCGCGCCGCGCTGCCGCTGCTGCGCAAGGTGGTGGTGTTCGACATGGAGGGCCTGCGCGAGCTCGACGATCCCGACGTGCTGAGCCTGGAGGCACTGCGTGCCCTGGGCCGCGCGCACCTGGCCGCGCATCCGCAGGCGCTCGAGCAGCGCGTGGCCGCCTGCCGCGCCGAGGACCTCGCGATCCTGGTCTACACCTCGGGCACCACCGGCAAGCCCAAGGGCGCGATGCACAGCCACGGCGGGCTGGTCTACACCATGCGCGGCTACAACACGCTGCTGGCGCAGGACGAGAGCGATGAGCGCATGTGCTTCCTGCCGCTGTGCCACATCGCCGAGCGCATGGGCGGCGAGTACTTCGCGATGTACACCGGCTCGATCCTCAACTTCGTCGAGAACCCCGAGACCGTGCCCGAGAACGTGCGCGAGATCGCGCCCACCGTCTTCACGGCCGTGCCGCGCGTGTGGGAGAAGTTCTATTCGGGCGTGATGATCGCGCTCAAGGAGGCCAGCCGACTGCAGCAGGCGGCCTACGGCTGGAGCATCGGCGTGGGCCAGCAGATCGCGCAGCGGGTGCTCGAGGGCCGGCCGGTGGGCGCCGGGCTGCGGCTGAAGTTCCGCATCGCGCGCTGGCTCGCGCTCGACAACGTGCGCAAGCTGATCGGCATCCACCGCGCGCGCTTCCTCGTGACCGGCGCCGCGCCGATCTCGCCCGAGCTGGTGCGCTGGTATCTCGCGCTGGGCGTGCCGATGCTCGAGGTCTGGGGCATGACGGAGTCGTGCGGCGCCTCCACCGGCGTGCCGCCGGCGCGCATCATGCCGGGCTCGATCGGCCCGGCCACCGGCTACAACGAGGTGCGCCTCGATCCGCAGACCGGCGAGATCCTGGTGCGCGGCCCGAACGTCTTCATGGGCTACCTGAACTTGCCCGAGAAGACCGCCGAGACCCTCGATGCCGAGGGCTGGCTGCACACCGGGGACGTCGGCACGGTCGATGCGGAAGGGTATTTCCGCATCACCGACCGCATGAAGGACATCATCATCACGGCAGGTGGCAAGAACATCACGCCGAGCGAACTCGAGAACGAACTCAAGTTCAGCCCCTACGTCACCGACGCGGTGGTGATCGGCGACAAGAGGCCCTACCTGACGGTGATCGTGATGATCGACCAGGAGAACGTCGAGAAATTCGCGCAGGACAACGACGTGCCGTTCAGCAACTACGAAAGCCTCACGCGCACGCAGGAGGTGCTCGACCTGATCCAGGGCGAGATCGACCGCGTCAATGCGAAGTTCGCGCGCGTGGAGCAGATCAAGAAGTTCTTCCTGCTCGAGACGCAACTGAGCGCCGAGGACGAGGAGCTGACGCCGACCATGAAGCTCAAGCGCAAGCTGGTGCAGACCAAGTACGCGCCGCGCATCGAGGCCATGTACCGCTGAGCGCATCGAAAAAGGTCCCGATCGCCACCCGATTTTTTCGCCAACCCGAGGAGACAAGCGCATGAAGCTCAAGACACCGACGATGCTGGCCGTGCTGGGCCTGGCCGCGACGCTCGCGTCCGCGCAGCAGGGCGTGACCAAGGACGAGATCCGCATCGGCACGATCCAGGATCTCTCGGGGCCGCTCGCCGGCTTCGGCAAGCAGGCGCGCAACGGCATGCAGCTGCGCGTGGACGAGCTCAACGAGCAGGGCGACATCAACGGCCGCAAGCTCAAGCTCTACGTCGAGGACTCGGGCTACGACCCGAAGAAGGCCGTGCTGGCGGCGCAGAAGCTGGTGAACCAGGAGAAGATCTTCATCATGGCCGGCCACATCGGCACGGCGCAGAACATGGCGGCGATGCCGGTGCAGTTCGACAAGAACGTCGTCAACTACATGCCGATCACCGCGGCGCGCGAGATGTACGAGCCGCTCAACCGCCTCAAGTACTCGTTCGCCGCCACCTACTACGACCAGATCCGCCTGGCGCTGCCGAAGATGGTGAAGGACAAGGGCGCGAAGAAGGTCTGCACCATCTACCAGGACGACGAGTTCGGCCTCGAGGTGCAGCGCGGCGCCGAGGCCGGCCTCAAGGCCGTGAACATGGAGCTGGCCGAGAAGACCTCGTTCAAGCGCGGCGCCACCGACTTCAGCTCGCAGGTCGCGAAGATGAAGGCCGCGAACTGCGACCTGGTGGTGCTCGGCACCATCATCCGCGAGACCATCGGCACCGTGGGCGAGGCGCGCAAGACCGGCTTCAACCCGACCTTCCTGGGCTCGAGCGCGGCCTACACCGACCTGATCCACAAGCTCGGCGGCAAGGCCATGGACGGCATCTACGCGACCATGACGGTGCAGAACCCCTACACCGACGAGCAGTCGCAGCCGCTGCGCTTCTGGGCCAACAAGTACAAGACCAAGTTCAACGAGGACCCGACCGTGTTCTCGGTCTACGGCTACGTGATCGTCGACTCGTTCATCAAGGCGGCGCAGAAGGCCGGCCCGAACCTCACGACCGACAGCTTCATCAAGGCCATGGACAGCATCACCTTCGAGCCCGACATGTTCGGCAGCCCGAAGAGCACCTACACCGCCACCAAGCGCCTGGGCAACGACCAGTCGCGGCTGTCGCAGATCAAGGACGGCAAGTGGGTGGTGGTGTCGGACTACGTAGCGCCTTGATACCGCAACAGCAATAGAACCTCGACAAAAAGTAATGCTTCGAGGTGATCTTATTTGATTGATCTAGATGAGGTTGAATATCTCCCTTTTAGTTGAGAAATATTTATTCCTTCTCTGCTTAAAACGAAGCCCAACCCTAGTAGCTCAAGTTTTTTTTCGTCGTCCCCTATGGAGAATCCCCATCTTTTCTCCATGAATGAAAGAAGATGTATTCCTCTGGCTGCAATAGATGCGGCATTCCAATCTTCCTGCTGGGCTATTTGAATTTCGGATAAGCAGCCATAGGCATATCCTACTTGACTACTCACAGAGCCTTTTTTCTCTGGAAAGGATTTGTTGCTTAGGGATGAGTTTTTAGGCAAGGAGACAGGAAGAAGGTTTCCAAGAGAGTTTCTTAATGTGTTTCTTTCGGTTGGCGCGTATTTTGAGGTGAAGCGTTCTCGCCAATATTGATCGTTCGGCCGCTGAGGGTATATGTGCTCAATAGATCGATGATCCGAATCGAAACCTTCCGCCTGCAGCGTTTCCCAAGATAAAACCTGCCGTGAAGTCTTTGAATTTATGCGCAGATACTGCTCATACTCGTACATGAAGTAGCGTAGTGCAGACCATCCGTAAAAGCCATCGCTTTTTCCAATCGACCGCATTGAGTCTAAAAAGTCCGCAGATTCAACGAATCGTTTGGAGGTGGATTCTATGCGGCGGGAAATCTCTTCAGGGCTCAAGTCCGCGGCTTTTAATTTGATGGCAAACTGCTCAAGATTTAACTCTCTGAAATAATAGGGCGTCATTTGAGAGAGAAAGGCATAGCGCTCTAAGGTTCTGAAAAGGGAGATTCGTCGTTCTGGCTCTGTGGTGGTCTGTATGGTCACCAAAGAAAGGAGCCGCGCATCTAAGCGACGAGCCCTAGACATCTGTTGGAGCAATATTTTCTCACTGTCGGTAAAGGGGCTTTGATCAGGGTCATTGACATGATAATAAATCTCAACAGCCCTTTTTATGTCCTCCGAATAAGCGTCGAGTTCGGTTGCACTTAGCTTGACCCCGTCAGCATCACCGTAGAGTCGCTTTACAGTGAATATCTGTTCGAGTAAGTGGGATTTGAAGTATAAATCTTGTCTAATAAATCTTCGAAGATCATAGTCTCCATTTCCTTGCTCGTCTTCTTCGGTTTTTGGTAGATCTGGACCAAAGTATGAGAGGAAGTGAATTTTTAGAAAAACATCATCATCTAGATTTCGGGAGGCTTTTTTTCCAAGGTAATGATAGATTGTTTTCCAACTCTCATTGATTTTGCGACGAAGCCTTTCTTGTTCGATTTTGTCTTCATCTAGTTTTGTGGATAGATAGATCAATCGATTTTTTAGAAGCTCTAGATGAGAGAGAGGCTTGCCTCTGTTGTTCATTGTTTCGAAAGTGACGAATACGTCCAAATCTGGCTCTATATAAAAGATATTGAACTGAACATGCTGAGTGAGTTTTGTATAGATCTCTTCAACTTGTAATGCACTTAACTCCTTCACCTTTTCTTGGAAGAAGTTTTTTGCCATCAAGAGATTTGCAGTGTAAATAGTGGCTTCGGGTACAGAGTGAATTTCGGAGGCTTCGTTGAAGATTGAGGTCTTAAGAAATTCGTAGCTCGGATTGTCTTTTTCATATCCGAAAATATATGATCTCGAGCGGCCTTTGTCTCGAGTCTCAAAGATGTATTTTTTTCTAATCTCTGCTCGGGTTGTGTAGTTCAGAGTCTCGTCGTCATTGGTGAGAGATTCAATTAGACACTGCATTAGAATAATTGCAGTGGTTAAACGTTGTTGGCCGTCAACTACATAAAGAGGCGTGTATAGTTTGGATTCAATAATCCAAATATCATCCACCCATTTTTTGTAGTCACTTTCTCTTACTGGTTCTAGTGTAAGGACGCCGGTGTAATGGCTTTTTTTGTCAGCCAGTTGGACCAAATCGCTCCAGAAATCCTTTAAATGTCTTTCCTGCCACGAATATCCTCGTTGGTAGTCTGGGATCCGGAAAATAACTTCCGAAAAAATTTTTGATAAAGACTTTAGCTCGGTGCATGGATTAAAGGATTTATGGTTGGTAGCAATGAATGGTTACAGGTAATCTGTGGTCTGTCTATCCCAACCAGCCAGATACCCATCTTTGATGAGGCAAACTAAGTTTGCCAAGTCCCTGGCAAGATCTCAAAACACAGCGTGATGTCAAATTACTGGCTCATGAAATCCGAGCCCGACGAGGTCTCGATCGACGATGCGCTGGCCGCGCCCGACGCCACCGTGGCGTGGACCGGCGTGCGCAACTACCAGGCCCGCAACTTCATGCGCGACGGCATGAAGGTCGGCGACGGCGTGCTGTTCTATCACTCGAGCTGCCCCGAGCCCGGCATCGCCGGCCTCGCGCGCGTGGCCTCGGCGATCAAGCCCGATCCCACGCAGTTCGATCCGAAGTCGCCCTACTACGACGCGGCCTCGAAGAAGGACGATCCGCGCTGGCTGCTGGTGGACGTGCAGGCGCTGCGCAAGACGCGCCTGCTGGCGCTGCCCGAGCTGCGCGCGAAGCCCGAACTGGCCGAGCTCACGATCCTGCGCAAGGGCAACCGGCTGTCGATCACGCCGGTGGAGCCGGCGCACTGGAAGATCATCGAGAAGATGCTGGGCTGAGCGCCCTCGTCATTTCGCGAGGATCGGGAACAGCTTGCCCAGGCCGTCGGTCATCACCTCGACCGCCAGCGCCGCGAGGATCAGGCCCATGAGCCGGGTCATGATGTTGATGCCGGTCTTGCCGAGCACGCGCGCGATCGGCTGCGCGAGCGAGAAGGCGATGGCCGTGGCCAGCGCCACCACCACGCCGTAGCCCACCAGCACCGCGAGCTCCCACAGGTGCTTGGCCTTGTCGGCGTAGATCACCACGGTGGAGATGGTGGCCGGGCCGGTGAGCAGCGGGATGGTCAGCGGCACCACCGCGATCGAGGCGCCCATCGAGGCCTTGACCTCGGTGGCGCGCAGCTCCTCGACGTTGGTCTTGCTCTCGGCCGGCTGCGCGTTGAGCATCGACAGCGAGCTCATCAGCAGCAGCAGGCCGCCGCCGACCTGGAAGCTCGCGATCGAGATGCCGAAGAAGGACAAGAGCTGCAGCCCGATCAGCGCGCTGACCGCGATCACCACGAAGGCGCTGAAGGCCGACATGCGCACCGTGCGGCGCCGCTGCGCGTCGGAATAACCCTGCGTGTAGTGGATGAAGAAGGGCACGATGGCCAGCGGGTTGACGATCGCCACCAGCGTGACCAGCGGCTTGATCAGGTCCATCGAGGTGCTCATCAGCGTCCTCCCGAGACGTCGAGCAGGGCCATGGTGGTGTAGCTGGCCTCGTCGGACAGCAGCCACACGATCGCGTTCGCCACCTCCTCGGCGCTGCCGGTGCGCTTCATCGGCACCGAGGGCGCGAGCTGCGCGGCGCGCTCGGGCATGCCGCCCGAGGCGTGGATCTCGGTGTCGATCAGGCCCGGGCGTACCGCGTTGACGCGGATGCCCTCGTCGGCCACTTCCTTGGCCAGGCCGAGCGTGAAGGTGTCGATCGCGCCCTTGCTCGCGGCGTAGTCCACGTATTGCTCGGGCGAACCCAGCCGCGAGGCGGCGCTCGAGAGATTGACGATCACGCCGCCCGCGCCGCCGTGGCGCGTGCTCATGCGGCGCACCGCCTCGCGCGCGCAGACGAAGCTGCCGACCACGTTGATGCGGAACATGCGTTCCAGCCGCGCCGCGCTCATCTCGTCGACGCGCGCGCGCACGTCGACCACGCCGGCACTGTTGACCAGCGCCGTGAGCCGGCCGAGCTTGGCATCGACCTGCGCGAACATGGCCATCACCTGTGTTTCATCGCCGACATCGGCCTGCACCGCGATCGCCTTGCCGCCCGCGGCGCGGATCGCGCGCACCACCTCGTCGGCCGCGAGCGAGTTGCTCGCGTAGTTGACCGCCACGGCATAGCCGCGCCGCGCCGCCAGCAAGGCGGTGGCGGCGCCGATGCCGCGTCCGCCCCCCGTGACCAAGAGCACCTGCTGGTTCAATTCCGATCTCCTGCACAAAAGCTGCGCGTCAGTTAAAACCGTCGGTCCGGATTACATCACCGAGGGTGGCTCGCAAGTTGCGGGCCTTACCCGCAGTACCGGGATGTTCCGGCGGCGCTTCGTGCGCGGAGGTGAATTCATGAGCAAGACCATCGACTACTACTTCCCCCCCCAAAGCCCCTGGACCTACCTGGGCCATGCCCGCTTCGCCGCGATCGCGGCGGCGGCCGGCGCCACGGTGCGCGTGCGTCCGGTGGACATGGGCAGCATCTTTCCGGTCTCGGGCGGGCTGCCGCTGGGCAAGCGCGCGCCGCAGCGGCAGGCCTACCGGCTGGTCGAGCTGGCGCGTTTCTCGAAGCACCTGGGCATTCCGCTGCATCCGAAGCCGAAGTTCTTCCCGGTCTCGGGCGACGACGCGGCACGGCTGATCATCGCGGTCGACCTCAACGACGGCACCGAGGCCGCGATGCGCATGTGCGCGGCGGTGTTCGCCGCGCTGTGGGCGCAGGAGCGCAACATCGGCGACCCCAAGGTGCTCGAGGCGCTGGTGGCCGAATGCGGCCTGCCGGCCAAGCGCGCCGACCAGGCGCAGAGCCAGGCGGTGCAGGAGCAGTACGAGGCCTACACGCAGGAAGCCATCGACATCCAGGTCTTCGGCGCGCCGAGCTACGTGATCGACGGCGAGATCTTCTGGGGACAGGACCGGCTCGATTTCGTCGAACGCGCGCTGCGGGCCGGGGCGGCGGGCTGAACGCCGCCGACACGCACCGGACACGCATTCCCTCCATCCTTCCCATTGCCATCAAAGGAGCAACACATCATGGGTCAATTCATCGATCTCACCGCCAAGGACGGCTTCAGCTTTCCCGCCTACGTGGCCGAACCCGCCGGCACGCCGCGCGGCGCCGTCGTCGTGGTGCAGGAGATCTTCGGCGTCAACTCGCACATCCGCTCGGTGGCCGACGGCTACGCGGCCGAGGGCTACCTGGCCGTCGCGCCCGCGACCTTCCACCGCGTGAAGCCCGGCGTCGAGCTCGGCTACAGCGAGGACGACATGAAGACGGGCTTCGGCCTGAAGACGGCCGTCGAGGCGCTGCCCGCGCCCGGCGTGCTGCAGGACATCGAGGCCGCCGTGGCCTACGCGGCCAAGGCCGGCAAGGTCGGCATCGTCGGCTACTGCTGGGGCGGCCTGCTGACCTGGCGCGCCGCCGCGCTGGTGCCCGGGCTCTCGGCCGCCGCGCCCTACTACGGCGGCGGCATGACCTCGCCCGAGGAAACCGCGCGCCAGCCCAAGGTGCCGGTGCAGGCCCACTTCGGCAACCAGGACCACTGGATTCCGCTCGACACCATCGAGAGCTTCAAGAAGGCCCATCCCGAGGTCGAGGTGCACGTGTACCCGGTGGGCCACGGCTTCAACTGCGACCAGCGCGGCTCGTACGACGCCGAAGCATCGAAGCTGGCGCGCGAGCGCGTGCTGGCCTTCTTCGCGCAGCACATCGGCTGAGCACACTCGCTTCGCATGGGAGCCCGGCGCCGCCGGGCTTTTTCATTTCTTGAGGCCGGGCTTGTCGCCCACGCGGGTCTCGAGGAAGTCGAGCAGCGCGCGCAGCGCGGCGCTGTTGTGGCGCCGCTGCAGGTAGACGGCAGACAGCCACATGTCCTTGCGCGCATAGTCCTGCAGCACCGGCACCAGCTCGCCCTGGTCGATGTGCGATTGCACCAGGATCGAGGGCAGGTAGATCACGCCGAAGCCGCGCATCGCGATGCGGATCAGCGGCGCGCCCTCGGTGCAGTCCATGCGGCTCTTGACGTGCACGTCGAGCGGCTCGCCGCCGTCGTCGAAGCGCCAGACCGGTTGGGCGCCGAGCAGCGAGTGGGTGAGCGCCTCGTGGTCCGCCAGGTCGCGCGGATGCTCGGGCTTGCCGTGCTTCTTCCAGTAGACCGGCGAGGCGCAGACCACCATGTTCATGAGCCGCAGCTTGCGCATGATCAGGTTGGCGTCCTCCACCGGGCCGCTGCGGATGTCGACGTCGATGCCTTCCTCCGCGAGATCGACCGTGCGGTTGGTCAGCTGCAGGCTGATGCGCACGTCGGGGTAGTAGCGCATGAAGTCGGCCAGCAGGTTCGGGAATTCGCCGTTGCCCATGCCGTGCGGCGCCGAGATGCGCAGCCGGCCGCCGGGCTGGCTCGCGCGCTCCTGCAGCTCGGCCTGCGTGAGCTCGACCATCTCGAGCACCGGCGTGCTGCGCTCCAGCAGCAGCTGGCCGGCGTCGGTGAGGCTCACCGAGCGCGTGGAACGGTTGAGCAGGCGCACGCCGAAGCGGGTTTCGAGTTCGGCGACATACTTGCTGACCGTGGCCTTGGACATGTCGAGCCGCTTGGCGGCCTGCGAGAAGCTGCCATGCGACGCGACTTCGCGAAAGGTTCTGATCAGGTCGAGGCTGTCCATGGAGGTCGTGCCGGTAGCGCTGGGCGATGGCGCGATTCTCAGGGGTTTTTCTTAGCGAGGCCGCGCGGCACTTTCGTGACGCAGCGCGACTCGCAAGCAGGCAGAGGATGCATTCGATGACACGCACTTTTCGACTTCATGCGGCGCTCGCGCCGTGGACGCTGGCGCTGGCGGCCCTGTGGCTGCCGGCCGGCGCGGCGTTGGCCCAGGCCTTCGATCCGATCCGGCCGATGGGGCCCGGCGCCGACCGCGCCGCGCTGGCCGCCGAAGCCGCCGCGGCCGCGCGCGCCGGCAATGTGTATGGCGACGTGGAGGCCGAGCCGCCGCTCGCCGCGCCGCGCACCGGCGGGCGCGACCGCGCGGCGGTGCGCGCCGAGGCGGTGGCGACCTCGCACGACCCGAGCCTGAACCTCGACCGCCGCGCCTTCGTCAACAGCGAGATCCCGCCGCAGATCAAGGCCGTGCCGGGCACGCCGCGCACCGCGCGCTGAGCCCCGGACGGCTGAATGCTTCGGTGTTCGCCGGGGCCGGAATGGCCCGCTGCGCACCCAGGTTAATGACTGAACGGTCGACCTGACATTGTTTCAATAGCGGAAACACCGTGTCTCTGAACCGGGTGTTTTCCCGAGGGGTTTCGCCTTGAAACTCGCCGCACAGGCGAGCCGATCCGTGCGCGCCTGGTGGCTAAACCCTCCGACGTACCGTATCAAGGACAACCGAAATGAAGACCTCGCACATCATCGCCGCCGCCGCACTGACCCTGTTTGCCGCCGTTGGCGCCCAAGCCGAAACCTATGAAGGCGTGACCCAGGCCGTCTCGAGCAAGAGCCGCGACGAAGTCAACACCGAAGCCGTGCGCGCCGCCGCCGCACCGAACCAGAACGTGACCCGCGGCTCGCGCGGCCCGGAAACGGTCGCCGTGTCGAAGGACCGCGCCCTGGTCGAAGCCGAAGCGATCCGCACCGCTTCCGCTCCCGACCAGAACGTGACCTCGGGTTCGCGCGTGAACAGCAAGGTCATCTCGACCATGCAACACCCGCTCGACGCACGCGTCCAGGCCCAGCAAGGCTCCGGCGCCACCGCCAAGTAAGCTGTCGCACGGCACCGGGCGGCCTTCGGGCCGTTCGCACCCGGACGAAAAAAAGCCACGCGGAGATCGCTCCGCGTGGCTTTTTTTATGCGCGCTCGTTCAGCGCGTGCGCGCGAGGTAGCGCTTGCGCCAGAAGATCAGCACCAGCAGCACCGCGATCGCGAGCATCGAGCCCATGGCGATCCAGAAGCCGTCGGCCTTGTGGACCAGCGGGATGAACTCGAAGTTCATGCCGAAGATGCCGGCGATCAGGTTCAGCGGCAGGAACACGGCGGTGAGCACGGTCAGCACCCGCATGATGTCGTTGGCCCGGTGGCCCTGCACGCTGAAATGCATCTGCACCGCGGTCTCGGCGTTCTGCTCGAGCCGGCGCACGTGGTGCACCACGCGCTCGATGTGCTCGAGCACGTCGCGGCTGCGGATCATCACCAGCTCGCGCTCGCGTCCCTCGGCCGCGTCCTTCGGCGGCGGCAGGGTCTCGAGGTTGTCGAGCCAGTCCTGCATGGCGGCGCGCTGGTCCTCGCAGATCTCGTCGAGGTGGTGCAGCGACTGGCGCGACTCCATCAGCGCGCCCCAGTTGGTGAAGCGGCTGCGTGGGTCGATGAGCTCGGCCTGCCAGTGGTCGAGCTGCTTCGTGAGCTCGCGCCGCAGGTCGAGGTAGCCGTCGACGATCTGGTTGATGACGCGCAGCATCAGGTCGGCCGGGCTGGTGGGCACGCGGTTCGTGACCGCGCGCACGTCGAGCGCCGGCGTGCCGCGGTCGCCGGGCGCGGCGGCGGCCAGCAGGCGCGCGGCGAAGACGTCGCGCACGGCGCCGTCTTCCGGATGCACCGACAGCAGCACGCGGTCGAACACGGCGAAGCCGACCGGGCGGGTGTCGATGCGGCGCAGCACGGGCGGGCCGCCGCGCGGGCGCGGGGCGGGGGCCGCGGGCGTGGCCGCCGGTGGCGTGGCGGGCGCCGGCTGGCCATTGCCGCCACTCGCGAGCCGGCGGAACACCAGCACGTCGTACTGCGAGGTGTAGTCGCTGTGCGAGGGCAACTGGTCGTTCAGCAGGTCGGCCACGTGCAGGTCGACCAGTTGGGTCTGGCACAGCGTCTGCAGGATCTGCTGCACCTCGGGCAGCGAGGCGCGGAATTCGTCGCGCGTGAGCGAGATCCAGAGATAGCTGGCGGCGCTGCAGGAGCCGGGCAGGGCCAGCGGCGCCAGCGCGGCATGCTCGCTGACCTGCGAGGTGTTGATTTCGAAGATTCGCATCGCGCGCCCCCGTGCTTGCTCAAGATGGCCCGGACCGAAGGCCGGGCGGACCCATTGTGCTACTTAGTTTGTAGCAGGCGGGCGGCGTCGAGCGCGAAGTAGGTGAGGATGCCGTCGGCGCCCGCGCGCTTGAAGGCCAGCAGGCTCTCGAGCACCACGGCGTCGTGGTCGAGCCAGCCGTTCTGGGCCGCGGCCTTGAGCATCGCGTACTCGCCGCTGACCTGGTAGGCGAAGGTCGGCACGCGGAATTCGTCCTTCACGCGGCGCACGATGTCCAGGTAGGGCATGCCGGGCTTCACCATCACCATGTCGGCGCCCTCGGCGATGTCGATCGCCACCTCGCGCAGCGCCTCGTCGCTGTTGCCCGGGTCCATCTGGTAGACCTTCTTGTTGCTCTTGCCGAGGTTGGCGGCCGAGCCGACCGCGTCGCGGAACGGGCCGTAGAAGGCGCTCGCGTACTTGGCGCTGTAGGCCATGATCCGCGTGTGCACGTCGCCGCGCGCCTCGAGCGCCTGGCGGATCGCGCCGATGCGCCCGTCCATCATGTCGCTGGGCGCCACGATGTCGACGCCGGCCCGAGACTGTGTGAGCGCCTGCTTCACCAGCACTTCGACGGTCGGATCGTTGAGGATGTAGCCGCTGTCGTCGAGCAGGCCGTCCTGGCCGTGGCTGGTGTAGGGGTCGAGCGCGACGTCGGTCATCACGCCCAGTTCGGGAAAGCGCGCCTTGAGCGCCGCCACCACGCGCGGGATCAGGCCGTCGGGGTTGAAGGCCTCGTCGCCGGACGGGGTCTTGAGGCTCGCATCGATCACCGGGAACAGCGCCATCACCGGGATGCCGGCCGCCACGCACTGCTCGGCCACGGGCAGCAGCAGGTCGAGGCTCAGGCGCTCCACGCCCGGCATCGAGGCCACCGCATCGCGCCGGCCGCTGCCTTCCTGCACGAACACCGGATAGATCAGGTCGTGCGTGGTCAGGGCGTTTTCCCGCACCAGGTTGCGCGTGAAGGCGTCGCGGCGAAGGCGGCGCGGGCGCCCCGCGGGAAAGGTGGCGAAGGAGGAAAGGGTGGAGCTCATGCGGAAAATTGTGCCCGAACTAAAGTTCCCGAACTTTTGCCATGGATGGGGGCAGTTGTCCGACAACTACGGAAATTAGTAGTACCAAAGTAATAAATTTTTACCCTAGATTGTTAATTAAAGCGCACCGGTCGCTTGAAACCTTGTTTCGTCTTTGTTAAATTCTGTCCCGGACGGCTTGCCGTCCCCCGCTTTTCCTCCCTGAGCGGGTGCCTTGATGTGTGACAGCAAAAGGGCTTCCCAGCCCGACGTGAAGACGTCGGGCTTTTTTTTGTCCGTCGCTTTCGTGGGGGCCGATGAAACCGGGTGCAGTCAGCGGGGGCCGGCCACTAAACTGACCGCCATGCTCTGGGTCAAGTCCTTCCACATCGTCTTCATCGCCAGCTGGTTCGCCGGCCTGTTCTATCTCCCCCGGATCTTCGTCAACCTCGCGATGGTGCCGCCCGAGTCGCTCGCCGAGCGCGAGCGCCTGCTGCTGATGGCGCGCAAGCTGCTGCGCTTCACCACCTTCCTGGCCGTGCCGGCGCTGGGCTTCGGCCTCTGGCTGTGGCTGGGCTACGGCATCGGGCGCGGGCCGGGCAACGGCTGGATGCACGCCAAGCTGGCGCTGGTGCTGGTGGCGATCGGCTACCACCACGGCTGCGCGGTGCTGCTGCGCCGCTTCGCCGCCGGCGAGAACCGGCGCAACCACGGCTGGTACCGCTGGTTCAACGAGCTGCCGGTGCTGCTGCTGCTGGCGATCGTGATCCTGGTCGTGGTCAAGCCCTTCTGACGGCGGTGGCGACGCAGCACAAGTCCGCCGCGCTGCCCCTTGCGCTGGCCTATGCGGCGCTGATCGTCTATGCCAGTCTCTATCCCTTTTCCGACTGGCGCGACCAGGGCATCGCGCCCTGGGCCTACCTGTCGGCGCCCTGGCCCAAGTACTGGACCGGCTTCGACTTCGCGATCAACGTCGCGGGCTACGTGCCCTTCGGGTTCCTCTGCGCGCTGTCGGTGCTGCGCACCCGCAGCACCTCGAGCATCGGCCGCGCCGTGCTGCGCGCCACGCTGGCGGGCGTGGCCGTGTCCTTCGCGATGGAGACGCTGCAGAGCTACCTGCCGGCGCGCATTCCCTCGAACGTCGACCTGGGCCTGAACAGCGCCGGCGCGCTGCTGGGCGCGGTGCTGGCGGTGGCGCTCGAGCGCTTCGGCGCGGTCGCCCACTGGGGGCGGGTCCGGGCGCAATGGTTCGTCGACGAGGCCCGCGGCGCGCTGGTGCTGCTGGCGCTGTGGCCGTTCGCGCTGCTGTTCCCCGCGGCCGTGACCTTCGGGCTGGGCCAGGTGTTCGAGCGGCTCGAGGCGGCGATCTCCGAATGGCTGCTCGATACCCCGTTCATCGACTGGCTGCCGGTGCGCCAGTTCGAGCTCGAGCCGCTGGTGCCGGCGGTCGAGCTGCTGTGCGTGATGCTGGGCGCGCTGGTGCCCTGCCTGCTGGGCTATCTCGTGGCACGCACCGTGGTGCAGCGCGCGGTGCTGCTGCCGTTGATCCTGCTGACGGGCGTGGCGGCCTCGGCGCTGTCGGCGGCGCTGAGCTACGGCCCCGACCATGCCTGGGCCTGGCTCGAGCTGCCGGCGCAGGTCGGCATGGCGGCGGCGCTGTTCGCCGGGGTGCTGCTGCTGTTCGCGCCGCGCCGGCTGTGCGGCGCGCTGCTGCTGGTGGCGCTGGTGCTGCAGCTGAGCCTGCTGAACCAGGCGCCCGAGAGCGCCTATTTCGCGCAGACGCTGGCGACCTGGGAGCAGGGGCGCTTCATCCGCTTCCACGGGCTGGCCCAGTGGCTGGGCTGGCTCTGGCCGTTCGGGGTGCTGGCCTACGTGATCTTCCTGCTGTCGCGGCGCAGCCGGCCGCCGGCGGCCTGAAGCGCCGGCCACGCGGACGGCGGTCCTAGAATCCGCCGATGCCCACCCCCGCCAGCCACGCCGTGCCTTCGGGCTACTACGGCCGCCACATCTTCTTCTGCCTCAACGAACGCAAGAACGGCGAGGATTCCTGTGCCATGCACAACGCCCAGCAGGGCTTCGACCGCTGCAAGGCCAGGGTCAAGGAAGAGGGCCTCTCGGGGCCCGGCAAGGTGCGCGTCAACAAGGCCGGCTGCCTCGACCGCTGCGCCGGCGGGCCGGTCGCCGTGGTCTATCCCGAGGCGGTCTGGTACACCTTCGTCGATGCCGACGACATCGACGAGATCGTCGACTCGCACCTGAAGAAGGGCGAGATCGTCGAGCGCCTGCTGCTGCCGCCCGACGTCGGGCGCTGAACTTTCAGCCGGGGCCTGCGCTCGTACCGTGCTCGCCGCAGGCAACCCCTCCACCGTCGGCCTGCCGGCCCGTTCCATTCCGAGCCTCATGAATTCCCAGACCGAAAAGATCAGCCTTCAGGGCGCCGCCGGCGTCATCGAGGTGCAGCGCGACCAGCCGGCCGAGGCCGCGCGCGGCATCGCCGTCATCGCGCATCCCCATCCGCTGTTCGGCGGCACCATGGACAACAAGGTGGTGCAGACCCTCGCGCGTGCCTTCATCGCCTGCGGCTGGACCGCGGTGCGCTTCAACTTCCGCGGCGTCGGCGCGAGCCAGGGCGTGCACGACGAGGGCCGTGGCGAGCTCGAGGACATGCTCCATGTGGTCGGCCAGCTCGCGCCCGAGGGTCCGCTGGCGATCGCCGGCTTCTCCTTCGGCGCCTTCGTCGCGAGCGGCGCGGTCGAGAAGCTCTGGGCCGCGCGCGACGTTCGGCAGATCGTGCTGGTCGGCACGGCAGCCGCGCGCAACACGGTGGCCGTGCTGCCGCCCGAGGCCCACGAGCGCACGCTGGTGGTCCACGGCGAGGCCGACGACACGGTGGCGCTGTCGGCGGTCATGGACTGGGCGCGGCCGCAGTCACTTCCTGTCACAGTCGTCCCCGGGGGCGGCCATTTCTTTCACGGACAATTGCCGCTGCTCAAGAGCCTGGTCGTGCGCCATCTGCGCGCAGACAACCCGGCCGCCTGAAAGCCTGGCTTGCAGGCACGTCTTCGTTTCTTTCCCATTGCTCCCATGAATCGTTTCTTCCACGGTGCCCGCGCGCTGTTGCTCGCCGCCGCCGCTTCCGTCTGCCTGATCGCCGCCGCCCAGGTGCCGGCGCCGCCCGAGATCGCCGCGCGCAGCTACCTGCTGCTCGACGTGACGGCCAATCAGATCCTGGCGCAGAAGGACATCGACAGCCCGGTCGAACCGGCGTCGCTGACCAAGCTGATGTCGGCCTACATCGTGTTCGACGCGCTGCGCGCCAAGAAGATTACCCTGACGCAGACGCTGCCGGTCAGCCCGCGCGCCTGGAAGATGCCGGGCTCACGGATGTTCATCGATCCCAAGATGCAGGTGCCGGTCGAAGACCTGATCAAGGGCCTGATCGTCCAGTCGGGCAACGACGCCACCGTGGCGCTGGCCGAGGGCGTGGGCGGCACGGTCGAGCATTTCGTCGAGCTGATGAACGCCCAGGCCAAGGTGCTGGGCATGAAGAACACCACCTATAAGAACCCCGAGGGCCTGACCGCGCCCGGCCACACCACCACCGCGCGCGACCTCAGCATCCTGGCGACCCGGCTGGTGCGCGACTTCCCCGAGGAAGCCAAGTACTACGCGATCAAGAAGTACCGCTACCCGGGCACGCCCTCGACCAACGACACCAACCGCAACCTGCTGCTGTTCCGCGACCCGACCGTCGACGGCCTGAAGACCGGCCATACCGAGGCCGCCGGCTACTGCATGATCGCCACCGCCAAGCGCGACTTCCCGAACCTGACCGGCGGCCGCCGCCTGCTGTCGATCGTGCTCGGCACCTCGGGCGAAACCGTGCGCGCCAACGAATCGCAGAAGCTGCTGAACTGGGGCTACACCGCCTACGACGCCGTGCGCCTGTTCGACGGCGGCCAGCCCGCGGCCACGCCGGCGGTCTGGAAGGGCAAGCAGAACGTGCTCAAGCTCGGCCGCCCCGAGCCGATCGTGGTCGCCGTGCCCGCGGGCATGGCCAGCAAGCTCAAGACCCAGATCGCGCGCCCCGACCCGCTGGTGGCGCCGTTCACCAAGTACCAGCCCGTGGGCACGCTCAAGGTCACGCTCGACGACCAGCCGGTGGCCGAGGTGCCGCTGGTGGCGCTGGAGCCGGTCGAACAGGCCGGCATGCTGGGCCGCGCCTGGGACGCGGTGCGGCTCTGGATCAAGTGACAGGGATCGGCCGCGAGGCCTGAAAGGCTGGGCAATCCGGCGTTTTCAGGCCGGCGGCAGAGGCCGGAAGGCCTCCCAAGCCGCCTGACTTTGCCGTTTCACAAGCCCGCTGCTATACTCGTGGGCTTTTCGGAAAATTCCGAAGGGATTCACGTTTGCGTCATCTCCCGGTTCCTGGATTCCTGGGTCACGACCAGACCAGGGCGCCGCAAGGCACCACCGGGGTATTTCTCGTTTTGGGACTAATTCATTCATGCCAACCATCAATCAACTGGTGCGTCAGGGCCGGACGGTCGAAAAGATCAAGTCCAAGAGCCCTGCCATGCAGAACTCGCCGCAACGTCGCGGTGTCTGCACCCGGGTCTACACCACGACCCCCAAGAAGCCGAACTCGGCACTTCGTAAAGTTGCCAAGGTCCGCCTGACCAACGGCTTCGAAGTCATTTCCTACATCGGCGGCGAAGGCCACAACCTGCAGGAACACAGCGTCGTGCTGGTTCGCGGCGGTCGTGTCAAGGACTTGCCCGGTGTGCGTTACCACATCGTGCGCGGTTCGCTCGACCTGCAAGGCGTGAAAGACCGCAAGCAGTCGCGTTCCAAGTACGGCGCGAAGCGCCCCAAGAAGGCCTGATCGGGTTCTTCTTTCAGTAGTTGTTTCATCGGTGTTCGAGTGCCTTGGCGGGCATTTCGAGCGTAGTGACCCGAAGTTGGGTCGAGTAAGTGAGGGTCCGAGTCGACTCTCGCGGTGCCGGAAACGGTGCCAACTGAAGCAAAGAGGTTAAGAAAATGCCACGTCGTCGCGAAGTCCCCAAACGTGAAATCCTGCCGGATCCCAAGTACGGCAATGTCGAGCTGTCGAAGTTCATGAACGTGATCATGGAAGGCGGCAAGAAGGCTGTTGCCGAGCGCATCATTTATGGCGCGCTCGACTTCATCGAGAAGAAGAACCCGGACAAGGACCCCCTCGAAGCGTTCACCGTTGCCATCAACAACGTGAAGCCGATGGTCGAAGTGAAGTCGCGCCGCGTTGGCGGTGCGAACTATCAAGTGCCGGTCGAAGTCCGCCCCGTCCGCCGCCTCGCCCTGTCGATGCGCTGGATCAAGGAAGCCGCCCGCAAGCGCGGCGAGAAGTCGATGGCCCTGCGTCTGGCCAACGAACTGATGGAAGCCACGGAAGGCCGTGGCGGCGCGATGAAGAAGCGCGACGAAGTGCACCGCATGGCAGAAGCCAACCGGGCGTTCAGCCACTTCCGCTTCTAAGAATCAAACTTCGCTTGGGCGTTGGGTGTCGAGTGTCGGGCGTTGTGCCCGTGCTCGGGGCCCAGCGCTCAACGCATTTCAACCCGAAAGTAAATCATGTCCCGCAAGACCCCCATCGAGCGCTACCGCAACATCGGCATCTCCGCGCACATCGACGCTGGCAAGACCACGACGACGGAACGTATCCTGTTCTACACCGGTGTGAACCACAAGATCGGTGAAGTGCACGACGGTGCCGCCACGATGGACTGGATGGAGCAAGAGCAAGAGCGCGGCATCACGATCACCTCGGCTGCCACCACCTGCTTCTGGAAGGGCATGGCTGGCAAGTTCGAAGAACACCGCATCAACATCATCGACACCCCCGGCCACGTGGACTTCACCATTGAAGTCGAGCGCTCGATGCGCGTGCTGGACGGCGCCGTGATGGTGTACGACGCCGTCGGCGGCGTGCAGCCCCAGTCGGAAACCGTCTGGCGTCAGGCCAACAAGTACAAGGTTCCGCGTCTCGCGTTCGTCAACAAGATGGACCGCACCGGCGCCGACTTCCTGCGCGTGCGCCAGATGATGGTCGACCGCCTGAAGGCCAACCCCGTCGTGATCCAGATCCCGATCGGTGCCGAAGAGCACTTCCAGGGCATCGTCGACCTCGTGAAGATGAAGGCGATCATCTGGGACGAAGACAAGGGCGTCACCTTCCAGTACGGCGACATCCCGGCCAACCTGGTCGATGTCTGCAACGAATACCGCGAAAAGCTCGTCGAAGCGGCTGCCGAAGCCAGCGAAGAGCTGATGAACAAGTACCTCGAAGGCGGCGAGCTGTCGGAAGAGGAAATCAAGAAGGCCATCCGTCAGCGCACCATCGCCGGCGAAATCCAGCCGATGCTGTGCGGCTCGGCCTTCAAGAACAAGGGCGTGCAGGCCATGCTCGACGCGGTCGTCGAATACATGCCGGCTCCGACCGACATTCCGCCGGTCAACGGCCTCGACGAAGACGAAGCGCCCGTGGTTCGCAAGGCGGACGACAACGAGAAGTTCTCGGCCCTGGCATTCAAGCTGATGACCGACCCGTTCGTGGGCCAGCTGACCTTCGTGCGCGTCTATTCGGGCGTGCTCAGCAAGGGCGACAGCGTCTACAACCCGGTGCGCGGCAAGAAGGAACGCATCGGCCGTATCGTGCAGATGCACGCGAACAACCGCGAGGAAGTCAGCGAAATCCGCGCCGGCGACATCGCCGCCTGCGTGGGCCTGAAGGAAGTGACCACCGGCGAAACGCTGTGCGATCCCGAAGCGGTCGTGACGCTCGAGCGCATGGTGTTCCCGGAATCGGTGATCTCGCAGGCCGTCGAGCCGAAGACCAAGGCCGACCAGGAAAAGATGGGCATCGCGCTGCAGCGCCTGGCTCAGGAAGACCCCTCGTTCCGCGTTCGCACGGACGAAGAGTCGGGCCAGACCATCATCGCCGGTATGGGCGAGCTCCACCTCGAAATCATCGTGGACCGCATGAAGCGCGAATTCGGCGTGGAAGCCAACGTGGGCAAGCCGCAGGTGGCCTACCGCGAAACGATCCGCAAGACCGTCGAAGAAGCCGAAGGCAAGTTCGTTCGCCAGTCGGGCGGCAAGGGCCAGTACGGCCACGTCGTGCTGAAGATCGAACCCCAGGAAGCCGGCAAGGGCTTCGAGTTCGTCGACGCCATCAAGGGCGGTGTGGTTCCTCGCGAATACATCCCCGCGGTGGAAAAGGGCGTCGTGGAAGCGCTGACGCAAGGCGTGCTGGCGGGCTACCCCGTCGTCGACGTCAAGGTCACGCTGCACTTCGGCTCGTACCACGACGTGGACTCGAACGAAATGGCGTTCAAGATGGCCGCGATCTTCGGTTTCAAGGAAGGTGCCCGCAAGGCCAACCCCGTGATCCTCGAGCCGATGATGGCCGTGGAAGTCGAAACGCCCGAAGACTACGCCGGCAACGTGATGGGCGACCTGTCGTCCCGCCGCGGCATGGTGCAGGGCATGGACGACATGGTTGGTGGCGGCAAGGCCATCAAGGCCGAAGTGCCGCTGTCGGAAATGTTCGGCTACTCGACCACGCTGCGCTCGATGTCGCAAGGCCGTGCCACGTACACGATGGAGTTCAAGCACTACGCCGAAGCTCCTCGTAACGTCGCCGAAGCCATCGTGGCTGCCCGCGCGAAGTAAGCGTTTCAGGAATGCAGGGCCGCGCAGTGCGCGGCCCTTCTTGTCTGCGATCCGGTGCCGTCTTGTTCCCGTGCGAGGCGATTCAGCAATCGGATGCAGACATAAAACCAATACACGGGACTGCTCTTTCAAGGATTGAAAAATGGCAAAAGGTAAATTCACCCGCACGAAGCCGCACGTGAACGTGGGCACGATCGGTCACGTTGACCATGGCAAGACGACGCTGACGGCTGCGATCGCGACGGTGCTGTCGTCGAAGTTCGGCGGCGAAGCGAAGGCCTACGACCAGATCGACGCTGCGCCCGAAGAAAAGGCCCGCGGCATCACGATCAACACCGCGCACGTCGAGTACGAAACGGCCAACCGCCACTACGCACACGTCGACTGCCCCGGCCACGCCGACTACGTGAAGAACATGATCACCGGCGCCGCCCAGATGGACGGCGCGATCCTGGTGTGCTCGGCCGCCGACGGCCCGATGCCCCAGACGCGTGAGCACATCCTGCTGGCTCGCCAGGTGGGCGTGGGCTACATCATCGTGTTCCTGAACAAGTGCGACATGGTCGACGACAAGGAACTGCTCGAGCTGGTCGAGATGGAAGTTCGCGAACTCCTCGACAAGTACGAATTCCCCGGCGACGACACCCCGATCATCCACGGCTCGGCGAAGCTGGCCCTGGAAGGCGACAAGGGCGAGCTCGGCGAAGGCGCGATCATGAAGCTGGCCGAAGCCCTGGACACGTACATCCCGACGCCCGAGCGCGCCGTGGACGGCACGTTCCTGATGCCCGTGGAAGACGTGTTCTCGATCTCGGGTCGCGGTACCGTGGTGACCGGCGCTGTCGAGCGCGGCGTGATCAAGGTCGGTGAAGAAATCGAAATCGTGGGCATCCGCCCGACGGTCAAGACCACCTGCACCGGTGTGGAAATGTTCCGCAAGCTGCTGGACCAGGGTCAAGCTGGCGACAACGTGGGCGTGCTGCTGCGCGGCACGAAGCGCGAAGAAGTCGAGCGCGGCCAAGTGCTGTGCAAGCCCGGTTCGATCAAGCCGCACACGCACTTCACCGCCGAGGTGTACGTTCTGTCGAAGGACGAAGGCGGCCGTCACACGCCGTTCTTCAACAACTACCGTCCGCAGTTCTACTTCCGCACGACGGACGTGACTGGCGCGATCGAGCTGCCGAAGGACAAGGAAATGGTCATGCCTGGCGACAACGTCAGCATCACCGTGAAGCTGATCAACCCGATCGCGATGGAAGAAGGCCTGCGCTTCGCCATCCGCGAAGGCGGCCGTACCGTGGGTTCGGGCGTCGTGGCCAAGATCCTCGACATCTAAGCCGAACGCAAAGGAATCACCATGGCAACCAAGCAAAAAATCCGCATCCGCCTGAAGGCGTTCGACTACAAGCTGATCGACCAATCGGCCGCCGAGATCGTTGACACCGCGAAGCGCACCGGCGCGATCGTCAAGGGCCCGGTGCCCCTGCCGACCCGCCTGAAGCGTTTCGACATCCTGCGTTCGCCGCACGTCAACAAGACCAGCCGCGACCAGCTCGAAATCCGCACGCACCAACGCCTGATGGACATCGTCGACCCCACCGACAAGACCGTGGACGCGCTGATGAAGCTCGACCTGCCGGCCGGCGTCGACGTCGAGATCAAGCTGCAGTAAGCCGCACGCAACAAGCCCGCTCGCGCGTCAAGCGCGGTGTCGCTTCGAGGCCCGTTCGCAGAAATGTGAGCGGGCCTTTGTCATTTGCGTGTCGTCTGTGGCATCCTCGCCCACCACCGGCCGTCCAGACCTTGGCCGGGAGCTGAATGAGGGCAGCACAAGCTATGAACCACAGGATTCTTTCTGGCATCGGTTCGGCGCTGATTGCCGCGGCGTTCCTCGCAGGTTGCGGTGGAGGCGGCGGTGGCGGCGGCGGTGGAATCCCGATCGGTTTTCCGCCCCCGGTAATCGGTGGGGTCACGCTCAGCGGCAAGGCCACCTACGACTCGGTGCCCAACAACAGCGGGCCGCTGGTCTACGCGGCCACTACAGCGAAGCCGGTGCGCGGGGCCTTGGTCGAAGTGCTCGATGCCTTGTCGAACCAGATCGCGGTGACGGCCACCGATGCCAACGGCAACTACTCGGTGTCGGTGCCGGCGAACGCCACGATCGCCGTTCGCGTCCGCGCCCAGATCCAGACCGCGGCATGGGATGTCAGCGTGCGGGACAACACCAGCGCCAACACGCCGCTCTACTCGATGCAGTCGGCGGCCTTCACGACGGGCTCGGGTGCGACGACGCGCGACCTGCGCGCCGATTCGGGATGGGGCGGTTCGAGCTACACCGGGCGCCGCGTGTCGGCACCGTTCGCGGTGCTCGACACGGTCTACACCTCGATGCAGAAGGTGCTGTCGGTGGCGCCGGCGACGAGCTTTCCGCCGCTGAAGGTGTTCTGGAGCCCGAACAACGTGCCGACCAGCGGCAGCCTCGCGCTGGGGCAGATCGGCAGCACCTTCTTCACCAACCGCAGCACCGGCCGCGAAATCTATGTGCTCGGCAAGGAAGACGTGGACACCGACGAGTTCGATGCACCGGTGATCGCGCACGAGTGGGGACACTACTACCAGTCTTCCTTCAGCCGCGACGATTCGGTCGGCGGGCCGCACAACCTCAGTGACCGCCTCGATCGCCGCGTGGCCTTCTCCGAAGGCTGGGGCAACGGCTGGTCGGGCATCGCGCTCGGCCGCAGCAACTATGTCGATTCCCGCGGCGAAGGGCAGGTCGCTTCCGACGTCAGCGTCTCGATCAACCTGGCGACGGGGCCGTCCAGCAATCCAGGCTGGTTCCGCGAGCGCTCGATCCACTCGATCTTCTGGAATCTCAACCAGCAGGTGGGCTTCAAGCCGATCCACGATGCGATGACCAGCGCGCAGTTCAGGGGCGGTGCCGCCGTGACCTCGATCCATCCGTTCACCGCGGCTTTCAATGCGGTGGCGCCCGGCAATGCATCGGCCCTGGCAAGTCTGCTGAGCGCGCAGAACATCAGCGCCGGCGCCAACGATTCTTTCGGCGAAGCCGAAGGCAACAACGGTGGCGCGCCGAGCGTGCCGAACGTGCTGCCCCTGTACGGCAGCGCTGTGGTGGGGCAACTGGCCAGTGCCTGCGTCTCGACGGTCGCGGGTGGCGGCAACAAGCTGGGCAACTATGCCTACCTTCGCTTCCTGGCGCCCACGACGCGCGACTACCAGGTGTCGGTGGCATCGAGCGCAACGCTGGTGAATCCGGATTTCGCCGTGTTCCGCGCCGGCCAGATCCCGAGGTCGGGCAACAAGGTCAGCCTGCCGGCCGGCGAGTACGTGCTGGCGGTCACCGATCTCAACAGTTCGGGCTCGAACTGCATCAGCGTCGCGATCCAGTAAGAGGAATGATGGCCATGACGACTCGCTCGAACACACGGACCGCCATCGCGGCGCTCCTGCTGGCGGCGCTCACGACCTGGGCATTGGCCGACGGCATGCCGGACGCGCGCGTGCCCAAGCGCTCGCAGCACAAGGCGGCGCCGGCGCCCATGACCACGGCCGTGCAGAAATCCAACGGCTCAGGTGTCGCGGTGCAATACCGCGTCGATGGCACGCCGCAGGCAGGCCGTGCCACGTCGGTCGTGCTGCAGTTCGACGACGTGACCGATCCGCAGGGCGCGTCGGTGCGCTTCACCGCGGACCCCGGCCTGACGCTGCGAAACGGCAGCCCGCTGACGCTGCCCGCCGGCCAGCGCTCCACCGCGACCGTCTCGGTCATCGGCGAGTCGGACGGGCTGCGCTACCTGAACGTGTTCGTGAGCCAGGGCGGCGCGAGCAGCGCGATCTCGATCCCGATCCAGACCGGGACGGCACCCCTGATGAAGTCGCAGGGCGACGTCCAGACCACCAAGGAAGGCGACAGCATCATCACGATGCCCGCCAAATAGGCGGAAAACGGCCCCGCGGGCCGTTGCAACCGCCCCGAAAGGGGCCCTTTTCCAGCGCTTGCGCCCCGCCCATACCGCGGGCTATAATCGCTGGCTCTGCCCTTGTTGCGTCCGCAAGGTACGTGCAGGTCGGAGATTTATCAACCTTCCCCCGTTGCCGCGAGTCGGTCATACGACTTCGGTCAAACGCTGTCGCCAATTGAAGTGGCAGCGGCGGGAGAAGCTTCCATTTTTTGGAGAAAACACATGAGTCTGAGCAACTCCCTCGGGTTGCTGGGCCGCAAGGTGGGGATGATGCGTCTCTTCACCGATGACGGGGATGCAGTTCCTGTCACGGTGGTGGATGTGTCGAACAACCGCGTGACCCAGATCAAGTCGCAAGAGACCGATGGCTACGTCGCACTGCAGGTGACGTTCGGTTCGCGCAAAGCATCGCGCGTGACCAAGCCTGAAGCCGGCCACCTCGCCAAGGCGGGTGTCGAAGCTGGCGAAATCATCCAGGAATTCCGCGTCACCGCAGATACCGCAGGTCAGCACCAGGCTGGCGGCGTGATCGCGGCCGGCAGCGTGTTCTCCGTGGGCCAGAAGGTGGACGTGCAAGGCACCTCCATCGGCAAGGGCTACGCCGGCACGATCAAGCGCCACAACATGAGCTCGCAGCGCGCGTCGCACGGTAACAGCCGTTCGCACAACGTGCCCGGCTCGATCGGCATGGCACAAGACCCCGGTCGCGTGTTCCCCGGCAAGCGCATGACGGGCCACCTCGGCGACGTCACCCGCACGACGCAGAACCTCTCGGTGTTCCGCATCGACGAAGCGCGTCAGCTGTTGCTCATCAAGGGCGCGATCCCGGGTTCGAAGGGTGGCTTCGTCACCGTGCGTCCCGCCGTCAAGGCCAAGCCGCAAGCGGCTGAAGGAGCGAAGTAATGGAACTCGAACTCCTGAACGAGCAAGGTCAGGCCGCGTCGAAGTACGACGCCCCCGAAACCGTGTTCGGCCGTGACTACAACGAAGACCTGGTGCACCAGATCGTCGTCGCATTCCAGGCCAACGCCCGTCAAGGCACGCGCGCCCAGAAGGACCGCGAACAGGTCAAGCACTCGACCAAGAAGCCTTTCAAGCAAAAGGGAACGGGCCGCGCCCGTGCCGGTATGACGTCCTCGCCGCTGTGGCGCGGGGGTGGCCGGATCTTCCCGAACATGCCTGACGAAAACTTCTCGCAGAAGATCAACAAGAAGATGTACCGCGCCGGCATGGCCGCCATCTTCTCGCAGCTCGCTCGCGAAGGCCGTCTGGCCGTGGTGGATTCGCTGACCGTGGATTCGCCCAAGACGAAGCCGCTGGCAGCCCGTTTCAAGGCAATGAATCTCGAGTCCGTGCTCGTGATCGCCGAAGAAGTCGACGAAAACCTTTACCTTGCCTCGCGCAATCTGGTCAACATCCTCGTGGTCGAACCCCGTTACGCCGATCCGGTGTCGCTGGTTCACTACAAGAAGGTGCTGGTCACCAAGGGTGCCGTCGACAAGCTCAAGGAGATGTTCGCATGAGCCGCGTGAACCCCACCCCTGCTCAACGTCAGTTCGACGAAGGCCGTCTCATGAACGTGCTGGTCGCCCCGATCGTGTCCGAAAAGGCCACGATGGTCGGCGAGAAGTCGAACGCTGTCACTTTCAAGGTGTTGCAAGACGCCACCAAGCCCGAGATCAAGGCCGCCGTCGAACTGATGTTCAAGGTCGAAGTCAAGGGCGTGTCGGTTGCCAACATCAAGGGCAAGACCAAGCGCTTCGGCAAGTCCGTCGGCCGCCGCGACCACGTTCGCAAGGCCTACGTCACGCTGAAGGCCGGTCAAGAGCTCAACCTCGTCGGGGAAGGCGCTTAATCATGGCCGTCATCAAGATGAAACCCACTTCGCCGGGCCAACGCGGCGCGGTGAAGATTTCGCGTGACCACCTGTACAAGGGTGCTCCGCTCGCATCCCTGCTGGAACCCCAGTTCCAGAAGGCCGGCCGCAACAACAACGGCCACATCACGACCCGTCACAAGGGCGGCGGTCACAAGCACCACTACCGCGTGGTGGACTTCCGTCGCAACAAGGACGGCATCCCGGCGAAGGTCGAGCGCATCGAGTACGACCCGAACCGCACCGCCCACATCGCGCTGGTCTGCTACGCCGACGGCGAGCGCCGCTACATCATCGCCCCGCGCGGTCTGGAAGCCGGTGCAACGCTGCTGTCGGGTTCGGAAGCTCCGATCCGCGCCGGCAACACGCTGCCGATCCGCAACATTCCGGTGGGTTCGACGATCCACTGCATCGAACTGCAGCCCGGCAAGGGCGCGCAGATCGCCCGCTCGGCCGGTACCTCGGCCACGCTGCTGGCCCGTGAAGGCGTTTACGCCCAGGTCCGCATGCGTTCGGGCGAAGTCCGCCGCATTCACATCGAATGCCGCGCGACCATCGGTGAAGTGGCCAACGAAGAACACAGCCTGCGCCAGCTCGGCAAGGCCGGTGTGAAGCGTTGGATGGGTATCCGCCCGACCGTTCGCGGCGTGGTGATGAACCCGGTCGACCACCCGCACGGTGGTGGCGAAGGCAAGACCGGCGAAGGCCGTCACCCTGTCGACCCGTGGGGCAACCTGACCAAGGGTTACCGTACCCGTAACAACAAGCGCACGCAGGTCTTCATCGTGTCGCGCCGCAAGAAGTAAGGGATAGCAAATGACTCGCTCTCTCAAAAAGGGTCCGTTTGTTGACCATCACCTCGTTGCCAAGGCCGACAAGGCCGTGACGACGAAGGACAAGAAGCCGATCAAGACCTGGTCGCGCCGCTCGATGGTCCTGCCCGAGTTCATCGGCCTGACCATTGCCGTGCACAACGGCAAGCAGCACGTGCCTGTCTACATCACCGACCAGATGGTCGGCCACAAGCTCGGCGAATTTGCGCTCACGCGCACGTTCAAGGGGCACCCCGCGGACAAGAAAGTCCAGAAGAAGTAAGGAACGACCATGTCTGAAACACGTGCAGTCCTCCGCGGTGTCCGCCTCTCGGTCGACAAGGGCCGTCTGGTCGCCGACCTGATCCGCGGCAAGAAGGTCGATCAAGCGCTCAACGTTCTGCAATTCACGCAGAAGAAGGCCGCTGTGATCATCAAGAAGGTGCTCGAGTCGGCCATCGCCAACGCGGAGCACAACGACGGTGCCGACATCGACGAGCTGAAGGTCAAGACCATCTACGTCGAACAGGGCGCCACGCTCAAGCGCTTCACGGCGCGCGCCAAGGGTCGCGGCAATCGCATCAGCAAGCCCACGTGCCATGTGTACGTGACGGTTGGCAACTAAGAGCCTGGAAGAAATATGGGACAGAAAATCCATCCGACCGGCTTCCGTCTGGCGGTTACCCGTAACTGGTCCAGCCGCTGGTATGCCAGCGACCGCGATTTCGCGGGCATGCTGGCCGAAGACATCAAGGTTCGCGAATACCTGAAGAAGAAGCTGAAGAACGCTTCGGTGTCGCGCGTCCTGATCGAGCGTCCCGCCAAGAACGCCCGCATCACGATCTACTCGGCTCGTCCGGGCGTCGTGATCGGCAAGAAGGGCGAAGACATCGAGAACCTCAAGCGCGAACTGGGCCGCCAGCTCGGCGTGCCGGTGGCAGTGAACATCGAAGAAGTGCGCAAGCCCGAAATCGATGCCCAGCTGATCGCCGACAGCATCACGCAGCAGCTCGAAAAGCGGATCATGTTCCGCCGCGCCATGAAGCGCGCCATGCAGAACGCCATGCGTCTGGGTGCCCAAGGCATCAAGATCATGTCGGCTGGCCGCCTGAACGGCATCGAAATCGCTCGTACCGAGTGGTACCGCGAAGGTCGCGTGCCGCTTCACACGCTGCGCGCCGACATCGACTACGGCACCTCGGAAGCCAAGACCACCTACGGCGTCATCGGCGTCAAGGTGTGGGTCTACAAGGGCGACACCCTGGGCCGCAACGACCTGCCCGCCGTCGAGACCCCGCGTCCCGAGGAAGAGCGTCGTCCGCGTGGTCCGCGCCGCGATGGCCGCCCTGGTGGCGACCGTCCGGGCGGTGACCGCCGCGGCGGCCCGCGTGCCGGTGCCCGTGGCCCGATCGGTGGCAACACCGCTCCCGCCGACGGCAGCGACAAGCCCGCAGAAGCAACCGGCGGTGCCGGTGCAGACTCGAAACCCGCCGTTAAGCGCGTCCGCAAAGCCGCGCCCGCTGCAGCAGCGGACGGTGCCAAGACCGAGTAATCGGTCTCAGCCCCGGGTGTGCATTCGCACAGGAAGCCCGGGGCAGTCCTCACGGAGTAACAAGACATGCTGCAACCTGCACGCAGAAAGTTCCGCAAGGAACAAAAGGGCCGCAACACCGGCGTCGCCACCCGGGGCAACTCGGTGGCCTTCGGTGACTTCGGTCTGAAATGCACCGACCGCGGCCGCCTCACGGCGCGCCAGATCGAAGCCGCTCGCCGCGCGATTTCGCGTCACGTGAAGCGCGGTGGCCGTATCTGGATCCGCGTGTTCCCCGACAAGCCGATCTCGACCAAGCCCGCAGAAGTGCGGATGGGTAACGGCAAGGGCAACCCCGAGTACTACGTCGCCGAGATCCAGCCCGGCAAGATCGTGTTCGAGATCGTCGGCGTGCCCGAAGAACTCGCCCGCGAAGCCTTCCGCCTGGCCGCTGCCAAGCTGCCGCTGCGCACGACGTTCGTCTCGCGCCAGCTCGGCGCCTGAGAGGAGAACATCCATGGCAACACGTAAGAAGAAAGAAGCCGCGGCTCCGGCCAAGGTGAGCAAGGCAGCAGCACTGCGCGAGAAGGACGTCGCCGGTCTGCAAGCCGAAATCAAGGATCTGCAGAAGGCCCATTTCGGCCTGCGCATGCAGAAAGCCACGCAACAGCTGTCGAACACCTCGACGCTGCGCGTGACGCGTCGCGACATCGCGCGCGCCAAGACCGTTCTTGCTCAAAAGCAGCAAGAAACCCAAGCCGCCAAGTAAGGAGTGAACATGACGGAAGCTAAAAAATCCCTCAAGCGCACCTTGATCGGCAAGGTGGTCAGCGACAAGCGTGCCAAGACCGTGACCGTGCTGGTCGAGCGCCGTGTGAAGCACGAGCTCTACGGCAAGATCGTGGCCAAGACGAGCAAGTACCACGCCCATGACGAAAAGGGCGAGTACAAGCTGGGCGACACCATCGAGATCACGGAAAGCCGTCCGATCTCGAAGACCAAGAACTGGGTCGTGACCCGTCTGGTCGAGAAGGCCGTCCTGGTCTGATCCCCCTCGGGTCCGCCGGCTCCGCAAGGCAGCCGGCAGTCCATCGCGAAACGGCCCACAATGTGGGCCGTTTTTCTTTTTCCAGGAGCACTTTCAAATGATCAAAGTCGGCGACACCCTTCCCTCGGCCACCCTGCAGGAGTACTCGGAAGTCGAGGGCGAAGGCTGCAGCATCGGCCCGAACCCCGTCGACGTGAGCAAGGCAACGGCGGGCAAGACCATTGCGCTGTTCGCGCTGCCGGGCGCCTTCACGCCCACCTGCTCGGCCAAGCACGTGCCCGGCTACGTGCAGCACTTCGACGACTTCAAGGCCGCGGGCGTGGACGAGATCTGGTGCGTGAGCGTGAACGACGCCTTCGTGATGGGCGCCTGGGCGCGCGACCAGAAGACCGGCGCCAAGGTGCGCATGCTGGCCGACGGCAGCGCCGATTTCGCCAAGGCCACCGGCCTCACGCTGGACCTCACGGGCCGCGGCATGGGCCTGCGCAGCAACCGCTACTCGATGCTCGTGAAGGACGGCAAGGTCGCGACGCTCAACGTCGAGGCACCGGGCAAGTTCGAAGTCAGCAACGCCGAAACGCTGCTGGCGCAAGCCAAGGGCTGAGCGGCAGGTTCATGCCAGAGCGGTCCGCTTCTCGCGGACCGCGTCCCGCCTACAGGTCCACCTTCAGGTAGTGCGCCCCCGCAATGGGGTTGTGATAGAAGGGCGGCACCTCGGCGAAGCCCAGGTCTTCGTAGAGGGCACGCGCCGACTCCATCTCGTCGAGCGTGTCGAGCAGCACGCAGCCGTAGCCCGCGCCACGCGCCGCGTCGAGGATCGCCTCGGCGAGCTGGCGGCCCAGCCCCAGGCCGCGAAAGCCCGGGCGCACGTACAGGCGCTTCATCTCCGCCGCATTCACGTAATCCGCGCTGTCGAGCGGCCGCAGCGCACAGCAGCCGGCCACGTGCGCGATCCGGCCATCGGCGCGCACCAGCGTGGGCGTGGCACGGCCGGCCTCGTCCTTGACGTGCGCCGGATCGACCAGCGCCAGCAGCAGCGTGCCGCGCGGCTCGACGTATTCGCCCGGCAGCGCGGCCAGTTCCTGGTCGAAATTCTGGAAGTCGAGATCGATGCCCAGCGAGGCGGCGTAGTCGCGGAAGATGAGGCGCGCGGCCTCGAGTTCGTGGGCCTCGTCGGGCGTGAGCAGCACGACGGCCGGCGTGTCCGACAGCGGCAGGGGGCGTGAGACCGAGGAGCTCATGCGCGCAACGATGAAACCCAGTACGCGACGCCCGCGCACAGCAGCGCGAGCACCAGCGCGAAGCCACGCGACGCGGCGTCGTCGCGGCTGCCGGCGACGGGCGCGGCACGATCGGCGGCGGCGATGTCCTTGTCGCCCGAGAGCATCGGAGCGACCAGCCGGTGGCGCTTCACCAGCACGTAGAACAGCACCGCGAGCACGTGCAGGCTCGCGAGCGCGATCACGATCCACTTGCCCTGCGTGCTGTGCCAGCCCGTGGCCAGGCTCACGAGGTCGCCCGAGACGAAGCGCGTGAGCGGCCCCGCGGCCGAGATCTCGTCGTCGGCCACGAGGCCGGTGGCGACCTGCAGCGCCAGGATCGCGAGCACCGCGAACACGGAGAGCGCGCCCAGCGGCGTGTGGCCGATCAGGTGATCGGGATGGGCGCGGCCGCGCAGGTAGGCGAAGAGCGAGCCCGGCGCGTAGACGAAGGCCGCGAAGCGCGACCAGCGCCCGCCGACGAAGCCCCAGACGAGCCGGAACAGCAGCAGCGCGAGCACCGTGTAGCCGAGGCGGAAATGCCATTCCATGACGCCGCCGAGGCCAGTGGCGATCAGCCCGATCACGGCGGCGGCCAGGGCCCAGTGGAACAGCCGGGTCGGCAGGTCCCAGACGCGTGTTCGGGTGGCCTGGCGGGACGCCGCGGCCGCGGGGGAGTCGGTCATCGAAGGTGGGGGGAGCGCATGGCTGCGGAAGGCGCAGATTAGCAAAGTCCGAGCCGCCCGTTCCATCGGGTTGTTGCTATGCGCGCCGACCGGCCTGCCCCTACACTGCCGCGCAGGTGCCGCGCCCGACGGCATCACCCACGATTCCCACATGTCAGAAGGACCACGATGATCCGACTCGCCACCTTCGCGCTGGCCGCCGCCTGCGCCGCCACCACCCTGCCGGCCGCGGCCCAGTTCGCGAAGCCTGAAGACGCCATCAAGTACCGCCAGAGCGCGCTGTTCGTCATGTCGCAGCACTTCGGCCGCCTGGGCGCCATGGCCAACGGCCGCGCGCCCTACGACGCAGCCGCCGCCGCGGCCAATGCCGAGGTGGTGGCCGACATGGCGAAGCTGCCCTGGGCCGGCTTCGGCGCCGGCACCGAGGGCGGCAAGGCCAAGCCCGAGGTCTGGAAGGAGGCGCCCAAGTTCAAGGAGCACCAGGACAAGCTGATCGCCGAGACCGGCAAGCTGCTGGTGGCCGCCAAGGCCGGCAACATCGATGCGCTCAAGGCCCAGTTCGGCCCCACCGCCGCGAGCTGCAAGGCCTGCCACGACACCTTCCGCGACCGCTGATCCGCCATCGCTTGCCCCAACGAAAAAGGCGCTGTCCGGTCACGGGCAGCGCCTTTTTGATGGGTGGGGGAGGGCTCAGGCCTCGGCCAGCAGCTTCTCGATCAGCTTGTGCAGCTCGGCGAAATCGGGCTCGCCCACGTAGCGCTTGACGATCTGGCCCTGCTTGTTCACGAGGTAGGTGGTCGGCGTGAGCTTCACGTCGCCCCAGGCCTGCGCCACGCTGCCGGTGTTGTCGATCGCCACCTTGAACGGCAGCTTGCGGGTTTCGGCGAAATTGACGACGTAGCTCGGCGGGTCGTAGCTCATGGCCACCGCCAGCGTGTCGTAGCCGCGCGCCTTGTACTTGTCGTAGGTGGCGATCACCTTGGGCATCTCGCCGACGCAGGTCACGCAGCTCGTGGCCCAGAAGTTGACCAGCGTGACCTTGCCCTTGAGGTCCTCGGTGCTCTTCTTGGTGCCGTCGAGCAGCACGAAGGTCGAGGCGGGCGCCGCGGTGGTGCCCGAGCCGAGGTACACCCCCACGCCGGTGGCCAGGGCGACGGCAACGGCGGCTGCGATAACGTACTTTTTCATGGCTGCTGACTGAGTGGGGCGGCGCGATTCTAGTTCCGCACGTTCGAACGTGCTGGCGCGCGCGACAGTCCCCGTGGAACGGCGGATCGATAATCCGGTCCCCATGCCGCAGCCCACCTCCCGTCTTCGCCGCCGCGCGCGCGCCTCCTGCGCCGCCGCGGTCTTCGTGCTCGCGGCCTGCAGCCCGACCTTCAACTGGCGCGAAGTCCCGGTGGCCGAGGCCGGCCTGGTCGCGCTGCTGCCCTGCAAGGCCGACCGCGCCACGCGCGCGCAGCCGCTGGGCGCCGAATCGGTGCAGGTCGACATGGCCGGTTGCGAGGCCGGCGGCGCCATCTTCGCGATCGCGCATGCCACCGCCGCCAACGCCGCCCAGGCCGAGAGCTGGCTGCGTGCCTGGCAGCTCGCCACGCGCGAGCAGCTGCAGGGCGCGGCCACCACCGAGGCGCCGGCCACGGTGCCGCGCGCCGCCGCCACGCCCGCGCCGCTGCGGCTCGATGCGCCGGCCACGCCCACGGGTCAGCCGCTGCAGGTGCTGTGGTTCGCCCAGACCGAGACCCGCTCGACGCCGCCCGGCGCCGTGTCGCTCTACCAGGCGATGGTGCTGGGCCGGCCATCGTCGGACGAGGCCGCCAAGACCTTCTTCGAAGGCCTGCGGCTGCCATGAGCCGCGCCCGCGACCTCGGCGCGGCGCTTCCGGCGGCCGCGCGATGAGCGAGGGCACGCTCGGCGGCCGGCGCCGCGTCGCCGGCGTCTTCCTGGCCTTCGCCTTCGCTTACTTCCTCTCGACCCTGGTGCGCGCGATCACGGCCACCCTGTCGCCCACGCTCACCGACGAGTTCGACCTCGAGTCGCGCGACCTCGGCCTGCTCGCGGGCGGCTACTTCCTCGGCTTCGCGTTCACGCAACTGCCCATGGGCGCCTGGCTCGACCGCCACGGCCCCAAGCGCGTGGTGGTGGCTTTCCTCGGCGTGGCGGTGGCCGGCTGCCTGCTGTTCTCGGTCGCCACGCATTTCTCGCTGCTGCTGGCCGCGCGCGTGCTCACCGGCGTGGGCGTCAGCGCCTGCCTGATGGCGCCGCTCACCGGCTACCGGCGCTGGCTCTCGCCCGCGATGCAGCTGCGCAGCAACTCGTGGATGCTGATGGTCGGGTCCTTCGGGCTGGTCGGCGCGACGCTGCCGGTGCAATGGCTGGTGCCGCTGGTCGGCTGGCGCGCGCTGTTCTGGCTGCTGGGCGCGGGCGTGATCGTCTCGATGCTGCTGATCGCCTGGGTCGCGCCGTCGTGGCGTCGAGCCTCACCCGCGGCGACGGTGGCGGCTCCCGACGACGGCGGCAGCTACGCCGCCGTCTGGCGCGATCCCTTCTTCCGCAAGCTCGCGCCGATCGGCTTCTTCCACTACGGCGGCTTCATCGCGATGCAGTCGCTGTGGGCCGTGCCCTGGCTCACGCGGGTGTCGGGCTACACGCCGCTGCGCGCGGCCGAGGCGCTGTTCGTCATCAGCCTGGTGCTGCTCGCCACCTACTGGCTCTGGGGCGTGGCCAATCCCAGGCTCGCGCAGCGCGGCATTCCGGCGGATCGGCTCATGGCCTGGGGCCTGCCGCTTTCGCTGCTGTTCATGGCTATTGTTTTGATAGCGGGGCCGCGTGCGGGCACGGGAACGTGGGCGGTTTTCCTGTGCCTCTGCACGGTGGTCACGCTGGCCCAGCCGGCCGTGGCGATGGCGCTGCCGCCGGCACTCGCGGGCCGCGCGCTGTCGGCCTACAACCTCGTGATCTTCGTCGGCGTGTTCGTGGTGCAGTGGGGCGTGGGCCTGCTGATCGACCTGTTCGTGCGCGCCGGCCTCGGCACCGTGGACGCTTTCCGTGGCGCAATGGCCATCCTGCTGGGGTGCTGCGTTATGTCGTATATCTACTTCCTCCGGGCGCCCCCGCATAATCGACGCGCCGTCCCCCGAGCCGCATGAACAGCATCCTCATCATTGCCCATTCGCCTTTCGCACAAGCGTTGCGAAAGTGCGCGCTGCATGTGTTTCCCGACAGCGAGAACGCCATCGTCGCGCTCGACGTGCTGCCCAACGTGCCGCCCGAGGAAACCCTGGCGGCCGCGCGCATCACGCTCGCGCAGCAGCTCCACGGGCCGCGCGTGCAGGTGCTGGTGCTGGCCGACGTGTTCGGCGCCACGCCCTGCAACGTGGCGCAGAAGCTGGTGGACGGCGTTCGCTCGCGGCTCGTGGCGGGCGTCAATCTTCCGATGCTGCTGCGCGCCGTGACCTACCGGCACGAGCCGCTCGACGTGCTCGTGCAGCGCGCCATCGCCGGCGGCACCGCGGGCGTGATGCAAGTGGCGGTGGCGGCACCGCAGAACCAGGCCAAGAGAAAGCACAGTGATCAAGAAATCCGTGACCATCAGCAATAAGCTGGGACTGCATGCACGCGCATCGGCCAAGCTGACCAAGCTCGCAGGCAGCTTTCCCTGCGAGGTGTGGCTCTCGCGCGGCGACCGCCGCATCAACGCCAAGAGCATCATGGGCGTGATGATGCTGGCCGCCGGGCTCGGCTCGACCGTCGAGCTCGAAACCAACGGCCCGCAGGAAGAAGAAGCGATGAACGCCATCGTCCAGTTGATGGACGACAAGTTCGGCGAAGGCGAATAAGGACCACCGCGCATGACCTTCGCAGTCCACGGCCTTCCCGTCGCCCGTGGCATCGCCATCGGCCGCGCGGTGCTGGTGGTGTCGAGCCGCATCGACGTGGCCCACTACTTCATCAAGCCCGAGGAGATCGAGACCGAGATCGATCGCGTGCGCACCGCGCGCAACGCCGTGGCCGAGGAGCTGGCCAAGCTGCAGACCAACGTCGCGCAGATGGGCCCGAACGACGCGCCGCACGAGCTCGCGGCGCTGCTCGAGGTGCACCAGATGCTGCTGCAGGACGAGGCCCTGAGCGGCGGCGTCAAGCACTGGATCAGCGAGCGGCTCTACAACGCCGAATGGGCGCTGACCACGCAGCTCGAGGTCATCGCGCGCCAGTTCGACGAGATGGAGGACGAGTACCTGCGCGAGCGCAAGGCCGACCTCGAGCAGGTGGTGGAGCGGCTGCTGCATCGCATGAAGGGCACGGCCGCGGTGCTGGCGCCGAGCCCGCCACGGCGCAAGCGCGCCTCGTCCGACGAGGACGACGACCTCACCGCGGGCGACGGCATCGACGTGCCGCTGGTGCTGATCGCGCACGATCTCTCGCCGGCCGACATGCTGCAGTTCAAGAAGAGCGTGTTCGCCGGCTTCGTCACCGACGTCGGCGGGCGCACCTCGCACACCGCGATCGTGGCGCGCAGCATGGACGTGCCGGCGGTGGTCGGCGCGCGCACCGCGAGCCAGCTGGTGCGGCAGGACGACTGGGTCATCATCGACGGCGATGCCGGCGTGATGATCATCGATCCCTCGCCGATCATCCTGGCCGAGTACGGCTTCAAGCAGCGCCAGGGCGACCTCGAGCGCGGGCGCCTCGCGCGGCTGCGCCACAAGCCGGCCGTCACGCTCGACGGCCAACGCGTCGAGCTGCTCGCCAACATCGAGATGCCCGAGGACACGGTGGGCGCGATGAAGGCCGGCGCGGTCGGCGTGGGCCTGTTCCGCAGCGAGTTCCTGTTCATGGGCCGCGAGTCGTCGGCGCGCCAGACGCGGCTGCCCAACGAGGAGGAGCAGTACCAGGCCTACAAGCGCGCGGTCGAGGGCATGCAGGGCATGCCGGTCACCATCCGCACCATCGACGTGGGCGCCGACAAGCCGCTGGACAACAAGTCCGCCAACAAGCAGGAGCACCTGAATCCCGCGCTCGGCCTGCGCGCCATCCGCTGGAGCCTGGCCGATCCCGCGATGTTCCTCACGCAGCTGCGCGCCATCCTGCGCGCGGCCGCGCACGGCGAGATCCACCTGCTGATCCCGATGCTCGCGCATGCGAGCGAGATCCGCCAAACGCTGGCGCTGATCGCGCTCGCGCGCACCGAGCTCGACAACCGCGGTGCGGTGCACGGCCACGTGAAGCTCGGCGCCATGATCGAGATCCCGGCCGCGGCGCTCACGCTGCGCACCTTCCTGAAGCACTTCGACTTCCTCTCGATCGGCACCAACGACCTGATCCAGTACACGCTGGCGATCGACCGCGCCGACGAGTCGGTGGCGCACCTCTACGACCCGGCCCATCCGGCGGTGCTGAAGCTGGTGGCCGACACCATCGCCGAGTGCCGGCGCCAGGGCAAGGCCGTGGCGGTGTGCGGCGAGATGGCGGGCGACGTGGCCTTCACGCGGCTGCTGCTGGGCCTGGGGCTGCGCAGCTTCTCGATGCATCCCTCGCGCATCCTCGCGGTCAAGCAGGAGGTGCTGCGCGCCGACACGAGCAAGCTCGAGGCCTGGGCACGCTCGGTGGTCGACTCGGACGATCCCGCCGCCATGCTCGCGGGCTGAGCGCCGCGCGCGCTTCAAGCCCGCCGCAATAAAACGAAACACGCCGAAACCGCGGCGAAAGGACTTGCCGCGCGCCGGCAAGCACGATCAGGCCTTCTCTTCACCAACCCTGAAAGGCCCGATCCATGAAGCTCTCCCTGACCCAGGCTGTCGCCGTCGCCTCCTTCGCCATGCTCGCCGCCGCGGGCGCCAAGGCCGAAAGCTATGACGGCGTGCACCAGGCCGTGTCGGCCAAGACCCGCGCCGAGATCAACGAGGAAGCCGTGCGCACCGCCGCGGCACCGAACCAGAACGTGACGCGCGGCTCGCGCGGTCCCGAGACCGTGGCGCGCTCGACCGACCGTGCCAGCGTGGCCGCCGAGGCCGTGCGCACCGCGGCCGCGCCCGACCAGAACGTGAGCTCGGGTTCGCGCGTCAACAGCAAGGTGATCTCGACGCTGCAGAACCCGGTGGACGCACGCGCCACCGCCTCGCGCGACGCCAGCAAGCTCTGAGCGACGCGGCCCTTTGCGCCCCCGGAAACAAGCGACGCATCGGCGTCGCTTTTTCGTTTCGGCCTCCCGGGCTTTGCGTTGCAATAAAACGAAACACGCCGATACCGCGGTGAAAGGACGCGAAGGCGGCCCGAAAGCACCATCGAGCTTCCTCCTCCAACACACACAAGGACCCGTCATGAAACACTGGATCAAACGCACGCTCTTCGGTTTTGCCGGGCTCGCCGTGGTGGCCGGCAGCGTCGCCGGCTGCGCCGGCCATCGCCACGGCTGGAACGGCGACAGCGCCGAGTTCCGCGCCAAGATGGTCGAGCGCGTGGGCAGCAAGCTCGACCTCGATGCGTCGCAGAAGCAGAAGCTCACCGTGCTGGCCGAGAAGCTGCAGGCGCAGCGCCAGGCCCTGCGCGGCGCCGACGGCTCGGGCGATCCGCGCTCGCAGTTCCGCGCCCTGTTCGCGGGCAACAAGCTCGACCAGGCCGGCGCCACGCGACTGGTCGACGAGAAGACCGCGGCGCTGCGCAACGGCAGCCCCGAGATCATCGCCGCGGCAGCCGACTTCTTCGACCACCTGAACCCCGCGCAGCAGCAGAAGGTGCGCGAGTTCATGGAGCGCGGCGGACGCCGCTGGAGCCGCCAAGGCTGATGCACCGGCGGCCCCGTCCCTCGGGCGGGGCCGCCTTCCGTTCCTTTCGGGGCCCGGCGCCCTCCACCTGATGCGAGCACACCATGAAGACCATCGAACCGAACCTGGGCGACCTGATCGCGCTGCGGCGCCAGGCCGCGCGCCGCGCGAGCGATGCCGCGACCGAGATGCAGGAAGGCGCCGCGACCGGCGGCGTGCGCACCACGCTGCGGCTCGAGGCGCTGGCCGTGCTGGCGGGCGCGTTGATCGCCTACGACCGCACCGGCAGCGGCTGGGGCCTGTTCGCGCTGCTGTTCCTGCTGCCCGACCTGTCGATGCTCGGCTACCTGGCGGGGCCGCGCATCGGCGCGCGGGTCTACAACGTCGCGCACTCGTACCTGGTGCCGCTGGGCATCGGCGCGCTGGGCCTGCTGGTGGCGTTGCCTTTCGCGCTGCCGCTGGCGCTGATCTGGGCCGCGCACATCGCGTTCGACCGCGCGCTGGGCTTCGGCCTCAAGTACGAAGCGGGCTTCGGCTTCACGCACCTGGGCCGTGTCGGAAGGCAGGACCCATGGTGAGCGCGCGTCCCGACGATGTCGTGCGGCCCGTGCTGCGCCCCGCCGTGGCGCGCACCTGGCTGCTGGCCGAGGCGCTCGCGCTCGGCACCGCCTCGGCCGTGCACGCGGGCCGGCTGATCCCCGGCTTCGCGCATGCGCAGGCACGCACGGCCGAGGCCGTGATCGCGCTGGTGCTGGTGGGCGCGGCAGTCGCGAGCTGGCTGCGCCCGGCCTGGACGCGCTGGTTCGCGATCCGCGCCCAGGGCTTCGCGCTGCTCGGCACGCTGGTCGGCCTGTTCACCATCGCGATCGGCATCGGGCCGCAGACCGTGCCCGACGTCGCGTATCACCTGGTCCTGCTCGCCGCGCTCGCGGCCGGCCTCGTCGTGGCGGTGCGATGCCGGGCGGGTTGATCATCAGCCAGCTCCTGGCCAGAAGGCACAATCCGCCCATGCCGCGCATCCTGCTGATCGACGACGACGAACACCTCGGCGCGCCGCTGGCGAGCTACTTCGCGCGCTTCGGCTGCACGCTCGAGAGCGCGGTGCGGCCCAGCGAAGGCCTGGCGCGGCTGCGCGCCGAGAGCTTCGATGCCGCCATCCTCGATGTCATGCTGCCCGAGATGGACGGCTTCGCGCTGTGTCGCGAGATCCGCAAGGAGAGCGACATCCCGATCGTGATGCTGACCGCGCGCGGCGAGGTGATGGACCGCGTGGTCGGCCTCGAGCTCGGCGCCGACGACTACGTGCCCAAGCCCTTCGAGCCGCGCGAACTCGTGGCGCGCGTGCAGACCATCCTGCGGCGCCAGCGCGTCGCGCCGCCCGCGGCCGCCTCGTCGCAGCAGCGCGTGTTCGACGGCCTGGCGATCGACCTCGACCGGCGCCTGGTGCTGCGCCAGGGCGAGCGTGTCGACCTCACCGGCACCGAGTTCGAGCTGCTGGCGCTGCTGGCGGCCGAGCCCGGCAAGGTGTTCAGCCGCGACGACATCCTCAACCGGCTGCGCGGCCACGAGGCCGAGCTCTACACGCGCGCGGTCGACATCGTGGTGAGCCGCCTGCGCAAGAAGCTCGAACCGCTGGACTGCATCAAGACGCTGCGCAACGCGGGCTACGCGCTGGCCGTGGCACGCGGCGAGCCTTCTTCATGAACTTCCGCCGCAGGGAACGCCGCGATCGCGAGGGCGCGTGGCATGCCTTCGCCTGCCGCCGCGACGAGCTGCACCGGCAGTGGCATGCGCAGTGGCACGAGAAGGTGCAGGGCAAGCGCCGCTGGCGCCGCTCGCTGCGCATCCGGCTGGTGATGATGTTCGTGCTGCTCGCGGTGGTCATGACCGGCGTGTTCCTCGCGGGCATGAAGAAGTCCTTCTCCACCGGCTGGGCCGAGGCCGCGCAGCCGATGCTGGTCGACTACGCCGACCGGCTGG
>Ga0209902_100347_pt1 | contig 58029 bp, 63 predicted proteins | sample FECB27metaG_FD_188304 | JGI IMG/M metagenome (GOLD analysis project Ga0209902, IMG submission 188304) | Cyanobacterial communities from the Joint Genome Institute, California, USA - FECB-27 (SPAdes) (version 2) | ecosystem: Environmental > Aquatic > Thermal springs > Hot (42-90C) > Microbial mats...
CCCGCTTCCGCCTCCTCGCTCAAGGCGATCCTTGGGCCCACCAATACCGGCAAGACCTTCTTCGCCATCGAACGGATGCTCGCGCACCGCTCGGGGATGATCGGCCTGCCGCTGCGGCTCCTCGCCCGCGAGGTCTACCACAAGGTGGTCGACCGGATCGGTGCCCAGCACGTGGCGCTGGTCACCGGCGAGGAGCGGATCGTTCCGGCCAAACCGCGCTACTGGGTCTGCACGGTCGAGGCCATGCCGCTCGACGTGCCGGTCGAATGCGTCGCCATCGACGAAATCCAGGTGGCGACCGATTTCGACCGCGGCCACGTCTTCACCAACCGGCTGCTGCATGCCCGCGGCATCAGCGAAACCCTGCTGCTCGGCGCCGCCACCATGACGCCGCTGATCCGCGCGCTGCTGCCGGATGCCGAGATCATCCAGCGCCCGCGCTTTTCCGAGCTGCTCTACGCCGGTTCGAAGAAGATCTCCCGCCAGCCCAAGCGCTCCGCCATCGTCGCCTTCTCGGCCACCCAGGTTTACGCCATCGCCGAGCTGATCCGGCGCGAACGCGGCGGCGCCGCCGTGGTGATGGGGGCGCTCTCGCCCCGCACCCGCAACGCCCAGGTCGACCTGTACCAGAACGGCGACGTCGATTTTCTCGTCGCCACCGATGCCATTGGCATGGGCCTCAACCTCGATGTTCATCACGTCGCCTTTGCCGACGACCACAAGTTCGACGGCCACCAGACCCGGCAGCTGACCCCGGCCGAGTTCGGCCAGATCGCCGGCCGCGCCGGCCGCCACATGCACAACGGCACATTCGGCGTCACCGGCCACGCCCCCGATTTCGACGAGGAACTGGTCAAGCGCCTCGAGACCCACGATTTCGAGCCGATCCGGGTGATACAATGGCGCAACGCCGAGCTGGATTTCGCCTCGATCGAAGACCTGCGCCATAGCCTCGACCAGACGCCCACGCTGAGGGGCCTGACCCGCGTTCCCATCGCCACCGACCAGCATGCGCTGGAGTTTGTTGCCCGCAACGAGGCCGGCGCCGCGGCGACAGGCGAGGCGGCGGTGCGGCTCTTATGGGAGTGCTGCGGCATCCCGGACTACCGCGATATCTCGCCGGCGCAGCACGGCGAGATCATTACCCGCATCTATCTCGACCTCACCCGCCACCGCCATGTCGACGCCGACTGGATTGCCGAGCAGGTGCGGTTCTGCGACAATGTCACAGGCGACATTGATACGCTTTCCAATCGGATCAAGCAGATCCGGACATGGACCTTTGTCGCCAACCGCAAGAACTGGCTTGAAGACCCCGCATATTGGCGCGAAAAGACCCGGGACATTGAAGATCGACTGAGCGACGCTCTGCACGAGCGTCTCACTCAACGTTTCGTCGATCGTCGCACTTCGGTGCTTATGCGCCACCTGAGAGACAAGCATATGGTATCGCCTGAAATTAACGACCGCGGCGAGGTGAGCCTCGAAGGCCACCTGATTGGCTCCATCGAGGGCTTCCGCTTCACCTTGGCCCGGTCGGAAGGTGGCGATGCCAAAGGCGTGGCGGCAGCCGCGGCTCAGGTCGTGGCGCCTGAAATCGCCAAACGCGCCGAGCGAGTCGCCGGTGCGCCCAACGAAGAGCTGGTGCTCGCCACCGACGGCTATGTGCGCTGGCGCGGCCAGGTGATCGCCAACCTGGTCGAGGGCGAACAGCTGTTCACCCCGCGCCTTATCATCCTCGCCGATGAGAGCCTCACCGGCCCCGATCTCGAGCGCGTCCAGGATCGGTTGAACCTGTGGCTCCGCCACCTGGTCAACACCCAGCTCGAAAGCGTGCTGTCGCTCGAAGCACCGGCCGATCTCGAGGGTGCCGCCCGCGGCGTTGCCTATCGGCTCTACGAGAATCTCGGCATCCTGCCGCGCAGCGCCGTGGCCGAAGAGGTCAAGGGCCTCGACCAGGACGTGCGCGGGAAGCTCCGCAAGCTCGGTGTGAAGTTCGGCGCCTTCCACATCTACGTGCCGCAGAGCCTGAAGCCGGCGCCGCGCGAGCTGGCGCTGATCCTCTATGCACTGAAGCATGGTGGCGTGCGCCAGCCGGGCATCGCCGAGCTGCCGCAGATCGTGCTGTCGGGCCGCACCTCGTTCCTCATTGACCCCGAAGTGAACGTGAAGCTCTATGAGCTTGCGGGCTTCAAGGTCGCCGGCCGCCGCGCCGTGCGCGTCGATATCCTCGAGCGCCTCGCCGATATCATCCGCCCGCTGATCGCGCTGAACCCGGTGACCCACCAGGGCGAATTGCCGCCGGGCGCCGCCGAGGGCAATGGTTTCCGCGTCACCGTCGAGATGACCTCGCTGCTCGGCACTGCCGGCGAGGACTTTGCCTCGATCCTCAACTCGCTCGGCTATCGCGTCCGCCGCACCCCAAAGGTCACGGCGCCCGTGGTCGTCGAGACAGCGACGACCACCGAGACGACCACGTCGGAGACGACCGAGACCACTGAAGCCACTGAGGGCGTTGAGGCGGTCGCGACTGAGACTATCGATACGACAGAGACCACGACCGATGCCGTAGTCGCCGATGTCGCCGATGCCGAGGTGAACGCTGCTGCCGCCGATGCGGTCGAGGGCGTGGCCCCGGCTACGGAGGTTGTCACCGAGACCGAAGTCGTCGCCGTCGAAACCGCCACCGCCGATCTCGGTGCCCCCGCCCCTGCCGAAGACACCAAACCCGCTGAGCCCGAGTTCGACGAGGTCTGGTTCCCGGCTGGCCGCCGGCCCGACAATCCGCGTCACGGCGGCGCCCGCAACCGCGGCCCGCGTGTCGATGGGGCGGAAGCGACCGCCGAGGGGGAAAAATCCGAGCGCCCGCAGCGCAATTTCCGCCGCCCCGAGCGTCCGGAAGGCGGCGACAAAGGCGATGGCAAGGGCGGCGACGCCAAACCCAACCGTCCACGCTTCGAGGGGCGTCGCGACGGCCAGCGCCAAGGGGCCGGCAAAAGCAATGGCGGCGGCAAGCCGTTCGAGAACAAGGGTGGCAAGCCGGGCGGCAAGCGCTTCGACAAGCCGCGTGAGGAGTGGAAGGAACACCGTCCGCGCGAGGATCGGAAACCGGCTGTGCTCGATCCGAACTCACCCTGGGCGGCGCTCGCCGCACTGCGGAACCCCAAATCCGAATGAAGACCGCGGAATAGTGGCGCTTGGAGAAGCAGCGGCTCGACAAGTGGCTGTTCTTCTCGCGCGCGGTGAAATCCCGCACCCTGGCGCAGAAGCTGATCGAGAGCGGCGCCATCCGGGTCAATTCCGAACGCACTGACCGGTCCGACCACAAGGTCGGGCCGGGCGATGTCCTCACTATGACGGTGCACACCCGCCTCTTGGTCTGGCGCATCCTCGACCCCGGCACCCGCCGCGGCCCTGCCCCGGAGGCAGCGCTGCTCTACGAGGACCTTTCACCGCCCCCGGTGCCCCGCGAGACAGCTCCACCGAGCCACGCTGAACGCGACGTCGGCAGCGGGCGCCCGACCAAGAAGGAACGTCGCGACACCGATCGACTACGCGACGACGAGGATTGAACGGTTCGGCCCCCATCGTTCACTTTGCCGTTACGATCGCCGGCCTCGATTCCTCGCTCTCCCCGCCACAATTGCCAACCTGCACGCCCCGATGCGCATGGCAGCGTCGCGCGCCAGTGGCAGGGACGGATAACCATGTCGGAGAGCAAGGCCGATGCGTCGAAAGCCTGACCGCCCTGTCCCTTGCGGCGTGGGAGAAAAAGGGCTAGCACGGCCCGAGGCGTACGGCTTGCTGCGTGCGCCCGGCTGAAAGACCCAGCGGCCCTAGAAACTTGAGCAGGAACGCTCGCGAAGAATGACCTACATCGTCACGGACAACTGCATTAAGTGCAAGTACATGGACTGCGTCGAGGTTTGTCCCGTCGACTGCTTCTATGAAGGCGAGAACATGCTCGTCATTCACCCCGACGAGTGCATCGACTGCGGCGTCTGCGAACCCGAATGTCCGGCTGAGGCGATCAAGCCCGATACCGAGGGCGGTCTCGACAAATGGCTGGAGATCAACAGCAAATACGCCTCCGCCTGGCCCAACATCACCGAGAAGCGCGATGCTCCGGCCGATGCCAAGGAGTGGGACGGGGTCGAGGGCAAGTTCGAGAAGCACTTCTCCGAAGCTCCCGGCGAGGGCGATTGACCTTCGCCCCGCGAGGGTGGCTGGAAAAGTTCTGAGACTTTTCCGTCTCGAAGACGCGACGAGATCAGTGACCAGCCCCGGTTTTGCCCCCGGTTTGCCATGCCGATGAACCGCTTGGGCCCGGAAGCTGACCGGCTCCCGGCGGTCTTGATTCGCAACTTTTGATTTTGCTGAAATTTTGTGCTACGCTCCTCGAACGAATGGAGCTTGCCCGTCATCCAATGCGTGCCACTAGGCACCCTTTTTTTTGACACCAGCAATAATGGGGCTGCAGTCATCCGGTCGCGCGGACCGGAAGAGTGCGCGAAGGGTTTTTGCTTATCTATTCGGACGGGCGAACCAGCAACAACAGGACGGCCTCTCCGCGAAGAGCTGTCCGGCGGCGGCGTTAATAGGAGTATCCTCTATGGTCACCAAGAAGCCTCAGCAGCGGCTTGGATTCAAGACGGGCGAGTACATCGTCTATCCGGCGCATGGCGTCGGCCTCATCACCTCGATCGAGGAACAGGAGGTCGCGGGGCTGACCCTCGAGCTGTTCGTCATCTCGTTCGAGCAGGATAAACTGACCCTTCGCGTTCCCGTCGCCAAGATCAAGTCGGTCGGCATGCGTAAGCTCGCCGAAGAGGATGAGGTCAAGAAGGCGCTGGAGACCGTCACCGGCCGCGCCCGCGTCAAGCGCACCATGTGGTCGCGCCGCGCCCAGGAATACGAAGCCAAGATCAATTCCGGCGACCTGATCGCCATCTCGGAAGTGGTGCGCGACCTGTTCCGCTCCGACGACCAGCCCGAGCAGTCCTACTCGGAACGCCAGCTGTTCGAGCAGGCGATGGATCGGATGAGCCGCGAGGTTTCGGCCGTCAACAAGCTCACCCTCACCGAGGCTGTGCAGCTGATCGAGAAGAACCTCGCCAAGTCGCCGCGCCGCGGTCCGAAGTCGGACGCCGCCGACGCCGAAGAAGCGGCCTGATCGCGGCAGCAACCACCAGCTCAAAGGGGCCGGCAGCAATGCCGGCCCTTTTCGTTTGTCCACCTGGGAGCGCCAGCAGCCTGCCGTCGCTGCGCTGGTGACCGAGGGCGAGGTTGGCGGCAAACTGCCGGTCCCCGGGGTTGATTCCATGACTGCCAGACCGCGACAGATCCTCATCGCCGCTGCCGTGCTTGTCGGCCCCGATGGCCGCGTCCTGCTGGTGCGCAAGCGCGGCACCGACGTGTTCATGCAGCCGGGCGGCAAGCTCGAGCCGGGTGAGGCGCCATTGGCGGCGCTGCAGCGCGAGGTGCACGAAGAACTTGGCCTCGCCGTCGATCCGGCCACTGCCCACTATCTCGGCCGCTTCGCGGCTCCGGCGGCACATGAGACAGACGCCATGGTGGTGGCCGAAGCGTACTCGCTCGACATCCAGTCGAACCCCGCCCCGCAGGCCGAGATCGAGGAAGCCCTGTGGGTCGACCCGGCCGACCTGGGCGGGCTTCAGCTCGCGACACTGTCGCGCCATCACATCCTGCCGGCCTATCTCCGCAGCCGCTGAGCCCCGCTACTTCGGGATCGGCCAGAACGCCCGGACCCGTTGCTGGTAGGCAAGGAAGCGGTCGCCGCGCGAGCGCAGCATATGCGCCTCGAGCGGCGGGATGCCCGAGACGTGCACCAGCAGCCAGTACATCAGCGCCGGCGCCAGCAGGGTGAGCCAGCCCCAGGGATAGGCAAGGCCGAAGCCGATCGGCACGTAAGCCAGCCAGTACAGCCACTCGAAGAAATAGTTCGGGTGCCGGCTGAGCGACCATAGCCCGACATCGCAGACCCCGCCGGCATTGGTGCGGTCAGCCTTGAACGCCCTGAGTTGCGCGTCGCTTACCGCCTCGCCGGCGATCGCCAGCACCGCAACGACGATGCCAAGCCCGTCGCCAAGGCCGAGCGGCGCCGGGTTGCCGGCTGCGGCGAGCACCGCGACCACGAGGACCAGAGCTGCCGTACCCTGGACGTGGAGAAAGACGAACAGCTGGCTACGATAGCGCTCGCCCCAACCGCGGCGCAGTTCCGCGTAGCGCGGATCGTCGCCACCGCTGAGCGTGCGACGGGCAATGTGGGTCCCGAGCCGTAACGCCCAAAATGCGAGCAGCGCCATCACCAGCCACGCCCGTCCACCCGGCGCGCCGGCCGTGGACAACCACACGGCGATGACGCCAACCAACCCGGTGCCATAACTCCAGAACGTATCGGCCCAGCCGGAACGGCCGGAGCTGACGACCACCCACCAGGCCAGCGCCATCACCGATGACAGCAACACCGCCGCGATAACGATCGCGGTGCCGCTGATCATTCAACCTGCTCCGGCACACGCCGCTCGGAGACCCTCACCGTCCCCGACGCAATCCGCTGCCGCGCCGGCGACCAGTGGAAGAACGGCACCCCCTTGGCGATCAGCTTCAGCGCTTCCCAATGGATGCCGGCGACCACCTTCAGCGTCATCAGCGGGTAGCCGGCAAAGGCCCGCCACAACGCGCGATTCGACAGCGCCTCGCGCCGTCCGTGGAAACTGGCGGTGAGCAGCAGCCCCTCGGCATCGTCTTCGAGGATCGAGATGCCGACCCGCTGCCCGGGCGCGGTGATGCGAAAGCGATAGGTGCAATCCATCGGCATGAAGGGCGAAACGAAGAACTGCTTCCTGGCCGCATGCCGCACCACCCGCTCGCCACCACTGGCCGGCAGCGCATAGGTGTGGCGCTCGCCATGGGTATTGTGCACCTCGTAGAGAACCCCGGCGAGCCGCCCGTCCTGTCGATGGCAGAAGTAAACACTCAGCGGGTTGAAGACGAAGCCGAAGAGGCGCGGATAGCACAGCAGTTCGATCCGGCCGCCATCATAGCCGATACCAGCCTCCGCCAACCGCTCGGTCGCCCAGTCCCTGAGCGATGAGCGGCCATCGCCGTGATCGGCTTGCCGAAAGCTGAACAGGCCGCCGCGCTCAATGCGAAGCAGCGCAAACCGACCGGCAAGCTCATCGAGCTCGTCGAGGTCGAGCAGCAGGCAGAACACCTTGTAGCCAAGGCTGTGGCGCTTCGGCCTGAGCCGGGTATGGGCGACCGAGCCGCGATACAGCGCCGACCTCACAGGGCCGTTTCCAGCACGGCCGGCGCCACAGCAATACGGCTGCGCTGCGCCGCCCAGGGCGGGTTAACGCCAAACTGGCCGGCGACCGCCAGGCCCGATTGCAGCGCGTCCTCGTGAAAACCGTAGCCGAAATAGCTGCCGCAGAACCAGGTGTTGCGCACCCCCTGCAGCCGCCACAGCTGATCCTGCGCTGCCAGCGCCGCGTGATCGAACAGCGGGTGGGTGTATTCGAAACTGCGGATGACGCTCTCGGGCCGCGGCTGCCGCGACGGGTTCAGCGTCAGGAACAGCTGCCGGCGGGTGCGCAGCGATTGCAGGTGGTTCATCCAGTAGCTGACGCAAAGCGGCCGGTCGGCGCGGGCATCGTCCGAACCGATATAGTTCCAGCTGGCCCAGACCGACCGGCGCCGCGGCATCAGCGCCGGGTCATCGTGCAACACCGCGACATTGGGGGTGTAGCGAAAGGCGCCGAGCACCGCCTGCTCGTCGTCGGAAGCATCGTCGAGCAGCCCCAGCGCCTGGTCGGCATGGGCGCCGATCACCACGTCGGTGAACACCTCGCGCCCGCCCGCGACGTCGTTGACGAACACCAGCCCGCCCGTGCGGCTGACCCGGGTGGCGCCCAGGCGGCGCTGCATGGCGGTGCCGATATCGGCCAGCAGCGCGTCGACATAGCTGCGGCTGCCGCCGAGCACGGTGCGCCATTGCGGCCGCCTGGTGACCTGCAGCAGCCCGTGGCTGGTGAAGAAACGGAGAAAGGAGCGCATCGGGTAGTGCCGCATCTGCTCCGAGGTGGTCGACCAGATCGCCGCGCACATCGGCAGCACATGCTCCTCGACCAGCGCCCGCGACCAGCCGCCGCTATCGAGGAACTCACCCAGCGAGATGGCCTCCATGGCGCGCTCGTCGAGCCCACGCGTCACTTCGTAGAACTTTACGATATCGGCAATCATCCGCCAGAACCGCGGGTTGACCAGGTTGCGTTTCTGCCCGAACAGCCCGAACGGCCGGCTGGAATATTCGACCCGCCCGTCGCCCACCGACACCCCGAGCGACATGTCGGAATCGACGCTTGCGACCTGGAGGTGCTCGAGCAGCGCGGTGAAGTTTGGGTAGTTGCCGGGGTTGTAAACGATGAAGCCGGTATCGACGGCGACCGGTCCTTCCGGGCACTCCACATCGACGGTGTTGGCATGCCCACCGAGCCAGCCATTGGACTCATACAGCACCACCTCGTGCCGCCGGCTCAGCAGCCAGGCCGCCGATAGCCCGGCAATGCCCGCGCCGATGATTGCAATGCGCCGTCCCGACGCCCGTGCCTGGTCTTGGTGGAGATGCCGCACCTGAATTTCCTATCCGCTGCCGATGGAAGGAACTACGGGTCGCGGGCGCGAATTGTTTCAGGCGCGGCAAAAAACTCTGGCGGGTGAAACAGTTGGCGGTTTCGGCCCGTTACTTCCGGCTCAGCCGGCTCTGGAGACCGCCGCATGCCACCTTTCGTCGTCGCCTATGCCGGAGCCGCCATCACTATGCTGGCGCTCGATGCGCTCTGGCTCACCACCATGGTGCCACGCCTCTACCAGCCGCAGTTGGGCAGTCTCCTCGCAGAGCGGCCCAACCTGGCGGTAGCCGGAGTGTTCTACCTGCTCTACCTTGTCGGAGTGCTGGTCTTCGCCATCCTGCCGGCGCTCGAAGCGCGCAGCTGGCTGACGGCGCTGGGCTTCGGTGCGCTGCTGGGCCTTGTCGCCTACGGCACCTACGACTTCACCAACCTCTCGACCCTGCGCAACTGGCCGCTGAGCCTCAGCCTGATCGACGTCGCCTGGGGCACCGCCCTCACCGCCGTCACCGCGCTCGGCGGTTACTGGGCGGTACGCTGGTTGCTGCCGGGCTGAGGCGCCCTCTACAGATCTACGGTGTCATCAAACGACCGCCGGGCGGCGGTGTTCGTACCACCGCAAACGCCCCAAACTCGGTGTCATCCCAGCGAAAGCTGGGACCCAACTTTCAGCTGGCGCAAGGGGTGAGTTGGGTCCCTGTGTGTCGAGCTTGTGGTTAGATGGGTGTCGGGAGGCAGACCGTTGGGTCCCAGGTCGAAGCGACCGTAAGCTGGCTCGGGTCGCCTCCCGACTGCTTATGCACCTGAACAGTTGAACGAGGCCGGTTGCATCGGACCTCGCAGCACAGGGACAGGCCTCATGATCATAGCACCTGGCTTCATCGGTATCGACGTCTCCAAGAACCATCTCGACATCTTCGACGGCAGCACGCATCGGATCGCCAACGAGAGGGAGGCGATCGCCGCCTGGCTGGCGGAACTGACCGCTCCCCGGCTGGTCCTGTTCGAGGCGACCGGTACCTACGACCGGCAGCTGAAGCAGCAGTTGCACGCCGCCGGCATTGACCTTGTTCGGGTCAACCCGCTGCATGCTCGAGCTTTCGCCCGTGCCACCGGGCAACTGGCCAAGACCGACGCGATCGATGCCCGACTGCTTGCGGCCATGGCTCAGGCGTTCAACCCGGCGCCACAGCCGCCGGACGATCCAGAGCGGATGGAACTGGCCGAGTTGCACCGTCGGCGGGCTCAGTTGGTCAGCTGCCGCCAGCAGGAACGCACCCGGCTGCACACCGCCATCCCGAGTATCGCCCCCAGCATCGTCAGCCACCTGGACTGGCTCGACGCCGTGATCAAGCAGCTCGAGCAGCAGATCGAGATGCTGATCCGCCGGTCCACAGCCCTGACGCTGGCCGCCAGCCTGCTGCGCTCCATCCCGGGCATCGGCCCGGTCAATGCGGCGGCGCTTATCGCGCTGATGCCGGAGCTTGGTCAGCGCTCCGGCAAGACCATCGCCGCACTCGGTGGGCTCGCCCCGATCAACCGGGACTCCGGCCAGTTCCGCGGCCAGCGATCAATCGCCGGTGGCCGCGCTGAGGTTCGCAAGCTTCTCTACATGGCCGCCGTCACCGCATCCCGCTCAAGCTCTCGGTTCGCCGAGACCTACAAAGGGCTCACTGCCAAAGGCAAAGCCGCAAAGCTTGCCCTCATCGCCGTCGCTAGAAAGCTCCTCGTCACAGCCAACGCCATCCTCAAGACCGGACAGCCCTTCAAAGCCTGAACAACACAGTTGCCAGCTTTCGCTGGGATGACAGCCGGTGGGGAGAGAAAGCTCGAGGCTAACCACTGGGTTAGAAACAACCGCTTCTCAGCAAACCGCCCCGTCGCCTACTCGACCGTGACGATCTTGTACTTCTGCCCCGCCACGAGCGTGTCGCCCGGGTAGAGGTTGTTGAGGATGTAGAACAGGTCGGTGCCGCGACTGAGCCCGCTCATCCGGCGCGCCAGCGAGTCCGCCGTATCGACGTTGCCGGCAGTGACGGTGCGGACCACCAGCTTCTTGACCAGTCCAAGGTCCTTGGCGGTCGCCGCCCGGAAGCTCTTCAGCGTCGCTTCGGCGGCTTTGGTGAAAGCCGGGTTGTCGAACTTGGCGGCAAAGATGAAGCGATAAACTCGCCCATCATGCCGCACCACGGCCACGCGAAAATTCCACTGCGGGGTGACGGCGACGCCCGTCGCCATCTCGAAGCCGTTGGCGCTCTCGCGTTTCACCGTCGCGGGCTGCAGCCCGGCGATCCAGCCGGACTTCAGATAATCCTCGAGCCCCATCGACGCCGGCACCTCGGCGCTGTCGAAGCGCACTGCCTCGCCCTCGCCGGCAACACCGACGACGGCGCCCTTCGAGATCTGCAGCGTATAGTTCTGCGGCACCTCGAAGGTGAACTTCAGCGTCGGATTGATATAGCGGCGGCCGACCACGGCGCCCTGCGCCGGGCTGTCGCCGAAGGCGAGCCCTTCGATGCCGGCCATGTAGCCATCACGCGCCGTTTCGCCCAGGCCCGGGGCGCCGAAGAAGGCGCGCGCCGTCTCGATCGCCTTCTGGACGCGATCTGGGGTCGAGGGGTGCGAGGAGAGGAAATCGCCTTCCTGGTCGGCATCGCCGGCCGAGAAATGCGCGAACCGGCCCATGGCGCCGAGGAAGCGCGCCGCCGCGTGCGGATCGTAACCGGCGCGGCCGGAGGTCAAAATGCCCTCCTTGTCGGCGGCCAGTTCCTGCTGCTGGCTGAACGCCGCCAGCGACATCTTCGAGCGGTTCGACGCCTGGTCGGTGGCGGTATCGGCGCCGAACACGCCGGTCACCACCTTGTCGACGATCTCGTTGGTACGCACCCGGTTGGTGCGGGCGCGGGCATGCTTCAGCGTCACGTGCGCGATCTCGTGCGCCAGCACGGCCGCGATTTCCGAGGTATCGGAGGCGAGCGCCAGGATGCCGCGGGTGACATAGACATAGCCGCCCGGCAGCGCAAAGGCGTTGACCTCGGCGGTATCGAGAATAGTGACGGTGAATTTCTGGTTCGGCTGGTCGGCGGCGGCAAGCAGGCGCCCGACGATCCGCGCGATCATGATCTCGGCCTGGCGGTCCGAATAGATGCCACCATAGGAGGCGACGATGCGCGGATGTTCGCGCGCCCCGATCGCATCTTCCTCCGGATCGTCGGAAGCGACGATCGGCGCGTTCTGCCCCTCGGTGCGGGTCGTCGTGACCCCGGGCAGGCTCGAGCAGGCGGCAAGCACTGCGAGGAGTGCTGCTGCGAGCGGGGCGCCGAGCGCCGTGATCATCGAACGCGACTTCATGGAGCGAGGAGAACCTCTATCTGCTCTGGATGGGTGACTTCGACCCGTGGGCCATCAATGTCATCCACCCAGCCTCTGATCCGCACGAGGGCACCCTCGAGCTTAAGGGGGTCGAGGCCAGACCGCGAAAACAGCTGGACCGCCGACCGCTCGAGCACGGCGGTGAAGTCCTCTTTCCACGATCGGCCAAAATTCAGGTAGATGCGCCCCTGCGCCTCGTCGGCGAGAAGCACCCGACCCTCCACCAGCTCGTAGTGACCCAGGCGCCCAGCCAGTTCAGCCGGCCGGTCCGCCCGCCGCACGAGATAGTAGGGATCGGCCCAGATGCCAAGCTTCATCAGCCGCGCCGAGCCTTCGGCACTGAGCAACTGTGGCAGACATGCACGATTATCGGGGAATGAGTAGACCCGCGCCCAGCCGTCGGCGATCATCCGCTGCTGCACCCAGAGCTCGGGCGTATCGACGACGAATAACTGCCCCAGCGTCCGGCCGTGCCGGTCGACCTGCTCACCGCCATGACGCACCGCAACCCGTTTGCCGAGCGTCAGCGCTTCCAGCGCCAGCCGCGCCTCCTCAGCCTTCGGCCAGGTCTCGAAACCCTCACGCCCCAGCGGCAGCTTGGGCGCCTGCGTGCCGATCAGGCGAACCACCACGCCGGTATCGAGCACCACCGTGTCGCCGTCGGTCACCGACATGACCGTGCCTTTGGGGCCGTCGACCAGCCCGTCACAGCCCATGGCAAGGGCGCTCAACGGCATGGCGACGAACACCGCAGCCGCAGCAAATCTGAGCACATTGAAGGCAAGCAAGTTTGGCCCCATCCGACGACATGGCAAACTGCACGAAATTGCGGCGAAATTCTTCCATCTCGCGGCGGCACGACGACGAATGTTGCACCTTGGCCACTTCTCCTCAGGAGTGATTCGGCAGCGTGACAGTTCAACCGCTTGCAGCAGGTCACCGTTTCGAGGAAACGGCGGCGTGCTTTAGGATCACGCCGATTCTGCTGCCGGACCCCTGACCGATGCTCGCCGAACTCTTCGTCTATGCTGCGAGCTATCGCCCGACGCCGCCGGCGTTCCGTTCGCATCTGAGCGAGGCGGTGGGCCTGTGGGCCCGCGGCCAGCGCCAGACCCGCGCCTGGGCTCCGCATCTGGCCAACTCCCGCGGCCTGATCGACACCACCATCGACGACCTGACCGCGCGCCGTACCGTTGTGGTGCTCGGCTCCGGCCCGCTGTTCGATGTGCCGGTCGAATCGCTCTGCCGTACCTTCAAGCGCGTGATCCTCGTCGACCGTATCCACCTTTCGACCGTCAGCCAGCGGATCGACCGCTATCCCAATGTCGAGCGCCAATGGCGGGACCTGTCGACGGCGAGCAATCCTGGCGCCCTCGACTTCCTCGAAGCGATCGATGATCTCGACTGGGTGATCTCGCTGAGCCTCGTCAGCCAGCTGGCGCGCGCTGCACCCGGGGCAGAGCGCCAGGTGGTCGACGGTCATCTCGACAAGCTCGCCACCCTCCCCTGCCCCGCAACGCTGGTGACCGATCTCGATTATCGCGTGTTCAACCGGCACGGCGTGATGCTCGACACTGCCGACCTGCTGCATGGCCGGCCAGTGCCGCGCAGCGGTCTGCGCTGGAAATGGGAAGTGGCGCCCTTCGGCGAGGAAGGCCACCACACCCGTCGCGTGCATTCGATGGCGGCGTGGCCCGACTGGCGCCACGCCTGACCTCTCGGCTGGCTCAAACCAGGCGCGCGTCCAGTGTTACCTTGATCGCGCCCAGCGCCCGCGACACCGGGCACTCGGCCTTGGCCTTCTCGGCCAGTTCCTGGAACTTCGCCGCATCGATCCCCGGCACCTTGCCCTCGACCGTCAGCGCACTGCCGACAATGCCGGTACCGGGAATGAGCTCGACCGCCGCGGTGACCTTGAGGTTCTCGGCCGTGGTGCCGTTGGCGGCGAGGAAGGCGCTGAACTGCATGGCAAAGCAGCCCGAATGCGCCGCCGCGATCAGCTCTTCCGGGTTGGTGCCCGATTGGCCGCTTTCGTCGACGAAGCGTCCCTTGAAGGTGTAGGGCAGGCCCGCGAAAGCGCCGCTCAGCACATCGAGCGTGCCGGTCCCCTCCTGCAACGTTCCCTTCCAGTTGGCGGTGGCAGTACGCTTCATCAGAAAACTCCATTGGTTTCGATCATTGGCGGGCGCGAGACTAGCGCTTCGGTGACCCCGCTTGCCAGCCCGGCCACGAGCCGTCCGAGCCGCCGCATCAACGGCCTCTGCTGCGGAGGGTTCCAGGCCGGCGGCGGCGCCGATATTGCCGCTGGCAAGGGCTGGGTAACCATCCGCCTCTATCCTCTGCCGCGAGTGATCGAGAGTGCCATGCGTAAATCCCCCGTGCCTGCCCTGCTGACCGTTCTGTTGCTGACCTTCGTCCTTGCCGGCTGCTCGTCATTGGGCGGCCTCACCAAGGACAAGCAGCCGCTCTCCGCCCGCACGGTCAGCGTGCTGGCGGCGCTCGACACCACGCCCGCCGCGCCTATGCTGGTGCGCGTCTTCAAGGAGAGCTCGGAGCTCGAGGTCTGGAAGCCCGACAGCCGCGGCAGCTATCGCCTGTTCAAGACCTATGCCATCTGCAAATGGTCCGGCGAACTGGGGCCGAAGGTCAAGGAAGGCGACTACCAGTCGCCCGAAGGCTTCTATGAGGTGACGCCGGGGATGATGAACCCCAAATCCAGCTATTACCTCTCGTTCAACACCGGTTTCCCCAACCGGCTCGACCGCGCCCAGGGCCGCAGCGGCACCAACCTGATGATCCATGGCGATTGCAAATCGGTCGGCTGCTACGCCATGACCGACGAGCAGATGAAGGAAATCTATGCCCTGGCGCGCGAGAGCTTTGCCGGCGGCAATCCGAGCTTCAAGCTGGAACTCTATCCGTTCCGCATGACCGAGGCCAACCTGACCCGGCACGCCACGAACCCCAACATCGCATTCTGGCGCAACCTCAAAGAGGGCTACGACGTACTGGCTCAGACGCAGCGGCCGGCAGCTGTCGGGACCTGCGGCGGCCGCTATGTCTTCAATGCCGGCACCACCAGCCTCCCCAACGACCCGCTGGGCGCCTGCCCGGCCGACGCGGCTGCCCCGACCACTGCCGACCTCGCCGTCGCCGCCGGCAATCCGGCGTTCTCTTAAGGCGGCGACCAGCACTGCGGCGAGGGCGACAAGGTCACGCCACGCCGCCGCCCTCGTGATCCACCGCCTGCCGCTTGCCGGTCGAGAACATGATCAGCGCGAACACCGGTTCCGTGCCGACCGCCCTGGCCCAGTGCCGCACATCCTGCGGGATGCGGATGATGTCGCCGGCGCCCAGCATCACCGTCTCCTCACCCAGCTTATGCTCACACGAGCCCGAGACCACGTAGAGGAACTCCTCGCAATTGGGGTGCGAGTGCAGCGGGTTACGCTCCCCCGGCTTGATGAAGCAGGTGCCGAAGGTCATCTCGGTCCCCGCCATGGATTTGTCGGTGATCTTCCAGTTGAGCTCGCCCCAGCCGGTATTGACCCGCTCGCCATCGGCGGCGCGGGCAACGAACGTCTCGATCGTCATCGCTTTGCTCCCCGCGCTCAGATCGCCGCCGAAACGCCGTGCGGCGTCGTGGCGTAAAAGTCGTAGAGCTTCATGATGTCGAGCGCCGTCTCGAGCGTCCCCTTGCTCACCGGCCGCCCCTCCAGCACCGCCTCGCAGAAATGCAGCACTTCGGGCACATAGCCCAGCGTGAACATGTTGTTGTTGTAGAGCTGGCCAAGCGAGAATTCGGGCTCATACACCACCGTGGCGCTCTCCTCGGGCTGGATCCAGCTCGAGGCCCGGCCATAGCTCGGGAGCTTGGCCTTGCGGTAATGCGTCAGCTTCACGCCGTTCTCGACCACCGCGTGGCTACCCTCGCCGATCGCCTCGACCCGCTCGAGCGGCCCGCCCCAGCTCTGGCCGGCGCTGAAATGCAGCGCCCCGATGGCGCCCGACTTGAACTTGAGGCTGGCAATGGTGGCGCCGGTCGGTTCGGCCCACTCGAAGCTTGCCCGCTCGATCTCGCCGGCGAGAAAGCTGATGATCGCGCCCGGGTGGTAGATGTGGTCGATCACCGACTGCATGGCGACGAGGTCGCCTCGCTTGTCGGGCGCCGGCAGCGCCTGCGGGTAGCGCACCACCAGCGAGGTCAGCCGGCCGAATTCCGGCGCCGTGACGATATCCTTGAGCTTCTCGATGGCCGGAAAGAAGGTCTTCTTTAGCCCGGTCATGATGTTCTTGCCGGTGCGCTTCGACACCGCGATCAGCTCTTCGACCTCCGCCCGGCTCGCCGCCGTCGGCTTTTCCATCCACACATGGGCGCCGGCTTCGACCACGTCCTTGGCCAGTTGCGTCGCCTGCACGTGGCCATCCCTGGTGTAGCTGGTGACGATGAACACCACGTCGGGCTTTTCGGCCGCGAGCATCGCCTGGTGGTCGGTGTAGGTGCGCTCGGCCCCGAACACCCGCGCGAAGCCATCGGCGCGGTCCTTCGAAAGATCGCAGATGGCGACGAGGTCGACCGGCGCATAGCGGAAGGTTGGGTAGACATTGCGATAGGCATGGCCGCCCGCCCCGATGAAGCAGGCCTTGAGCCGCCGCTCGTACTCGAAATTGTAGCGGATCTCCCGCGGAACGTGGTGCGGCATAACTCAGCCTTTCAATGCGCCTTGCGTGAGGCCTTCGGTGAAGCGCCTCTGGGTCAGGATGTAGAGGATGATGACCGGCAGGAAGGTGATCACGGTGCCCGAGAACACCAGCCGGAAATCGGTGGAATAGGTCGACGCGAACCGCACGAGGCCGAGCGGCAGGGTCTGGTTGCCGGGGCTGATCAGCACCACCAGCGGCAGGAAGAAATCGTTCCAGGTCGAGAGTGCCGAGATGATCAGCAGCGCTGAGATGGCCGGCTGCGACAGCGGCAGGAAAACCCGGGTGAGGATCTGGAAATGGTTGGCCCCATCGATCCTCGCCGCTTCGCTCAACTCGTTCGGCACGCCGAGAAAGAAGCTCCGCATCAGGAACAGCCCGAACGGGACGCCGTTCGCAACCTGCGCCAGCACCACGCCCGCCATCGAGTTGATCAGCCCAAGGTTGAACAGCACCTGGTAGAGCGGAATGATGATCGCCTGGATCGGAATCGTCAGCCCGAAGATGAAGGCGTAGAACGTCCACTCGCGGCCAGCAAAGCGGATCTTGGCCAGCGCATAGCCGGCCGGGGCGCAGACGATGAGGGTCAGCACCACCACGCCCGCCACATTGATCAGGCTGTTGCCGATCAAGGAGCCGAAGCCGCCGATATTCCAGGCATCGGCGTAGTTCTGCCACATCAGTTGCTTGGGCAGCGCGAACGGATCGCCGCGCCCGATCTCCGCCTCGGTCTTCAAACTCGAGGTGACGAGCCACAGGAACGGCCCCAGGATAATGGCGAACACCGGCAGCAGCAGCGCCACCATCGGCCATTCGGCGGGTTTGCGTCTGCTCATGACGATTTCCTCGCGCGCCAGCGATTGAAGGCGACGGTAATGGTGATGGCAAGCACGCTCATCAGGATGCAGAGCACCGCGGCGAGCCCATGATCCTGCGCCTGGAAGGCGAGCCGATAGATGTAGGTGGTGATGATCTCGGAGGCGTAGAACGGCCCGCCATTGGTCATCACGAACACCGTGGCAAAGCCCTTGAGCCCGTTGATCATGGCGAGCGACAACACGAACGTCATCACCTCGCTCAGCCCCGGAAGCGTGACGTTCCAGAGTTTTTGCCACCCGTTGGCGCCATCGATCTCGGCCGCCTCGTAGAGCGTACCGTCGATGTTCTGCAGCCCGGCGATGAACAGCAGCATGTAGAGCCCAAAACCCTGCCAGGAGCTCGCGACATTCACCGAGAACAGCACCAGCAGCGGGTCGCTCAACCAGCCCTTGGCCCAGCCGGCGAGCCCCCATTGGGTCAGCGCCGTGTTGATAAGGCCATAGAACGGGTCGTAGATATTGGCCCAGATCACCCCCACGACGGCAAGCGAGACGAGGTGCGGCAGGAAGAACGCCGTGCGGAAGAACACCCGCGTCCGGCTCAGCCGGCCGATCGCCAGCGCCAGCGCCAGCCCGAGCCCACCGGCCAGCACCACATGGTAGAACAGCCACAGGAAGGTGCGGCCGAGGCTCTGCCAGATGATCGGGTCCTCGGTGGCGCGGAGGTAATTGTCGAAGCCGACGAAATTCGCCTCGGTGTTGAAGCCGCCCGAGTTGGTGAAGCTGATCCAGATGGTTAGGAGGATCGGCGTCAGGCTGAACAGTGCATAAAGCGCGATCGCCGGCAGCATCAGCACGAAGGCCGCGCCGAACCCATCACGCGCGCCATCGGCGCGACGTCGGCGGGGGGCGGCAGGCGCGCGGAGATCCGCGGGATCGGCTGTGGTGGAGAAACGGGTCATCAAGCGACGTCCGGTGGCTGTGGACCCCCACCCCTGTCCCCTCCCCGCAAGGGGGAGGGAGACGATGGAGCGGCAAGCTCCGTGGGTGAGGTCGCGAAGGTAGATCGGGAGGGTCTCCCTCCCCGCGGGGCGCTACCGCGTCCCCCTTGCGGGGAGGGGACAGGGGTGGGGGTCAGCGCGCGCCGGCACATCTGTCCCACCCGTCCATCAGAGTGCCGGGATCTTGGCCTGGATCTGCGCCATGCCATCCTCGGCCGAAACCTGGCCGCCGATCAGGCCCTGGATCACCTGGAAGTAGGTGTCGAGCGCTGCGCCGGGCATGTAGACCGACGGGTTGAAGCCCACCCCATTGGCCGCCGCCGCGAACACCTCGGCCATCACCGGCACTGCCGGTTTCAGCTCGGGCATGGCGCGCGGCGATATCTGCGTGCCGGTCTTGTGCTCGGCCCTGAAGCGCATCACCTCGTCGGAGAGGATGTAGTCGATCCACTTGGCGGCGAGTTCGGGTTGCTTGGAGCTGACCGGGATCATCCAGCTCCAGCCGATGCCGCCGGTCGGCTTGCTCTCCCCGGCGAGGTCGCTCGGGATGCTGGCAAAGCCCATATTGTCGATCGGGTACTCGTTCTTCCGGGCATTGTTGATGAACCACGGCCCGCCGAAAAAGATCGCGGCGCGCTTGTTGGTCCAGAGCCGCGTTGCCGCCTCGAGGTCCAGCCCCGCCATCTGGGCGCTGACGTAACCCTTTTTGGCGAAGTCGGCGACGCGCTGCGCGCCGAGCAGCGGCTCGGCATCGCTCCACGACTTCTTGGCCGTCACCACCTCGCCCATCACCGTCGTGCCTGCCGCGGCCTGCAGGAAATTGCCCATCAGGTGGCCGCCATTGGCATTGTTGCGCGGGCCGACGGCCAGCGGCTCCAGGCCCTTGTCCTTGATCTTTTGCAGCAGCGCTTCGAAATCGGCCCAGCTGCCGCCGATGGTCCAGCCGTTCTCGGCGAACAGATCCTTGTGGTACCAGAGCCCGATGGCGTCGATGCCATCCGGCACCTCGTAGATCTCGCCGCCGAACTGGCTGCCGAGGATCTCATAGAGCCAGGGGAAGATCTTGTCCTTCCAGCCCATGTCCGCGTAGTGCGCGGTGAGCGGCGCGATCAGCTTGGCGTTGACCACCGTGGTGACGCGGCCGATGCCCGAATTGGTGAGCAGCACGTCGGGGCCGGCATCGGATTGGATGGCGGCCTGTACGGCGCCGTTCGAGATGGTGCCGGTGGGCGGCATGTACTCGACGGTGACGCCCGGGTTGGCGGCCTCGAAATCGGCCTTCAGCTTGTTCCACACCTCGGCGACCAGCGGGTCGGCGAGTTGGTCGGTGGCCCAGACCGTCAGGGTCTGCGCCTCAGCCAGGGTCGGCACGGCGAGCAGTCCGGCGGCAGCAAGCGCCACGGCCGAAGCCATCAGGGTTCGTCTCAACATGGTGGTCCTCCTCATTAGGCGCGCCGGTTGACCGGCATCGTCATTGGTTGCGGGCGGATGCCCGTTAGTGTCTCACCGGCGCAGCCCCCTCGCGTTCCCTCGTCCCCTCTGGGGAGAGGGCCAGGGTGAGGGGCGCCAAGCGCACCGCGGTCTCGGCTCGGCTTCTCAGCGCCGCGCCGGCTTCACCTCCTCGAAGCGCGCCAGCACGGTGCGCTGCACGTCGGAAATGTGAGCGTGCATCAGCGCCGCCGCGGTCTTGATGTCCCGGCGGCGGAAGGCGGCGAGGATGTCGTCGCGCTCGCGCGCCGCGTCCTCGGCAAAGGTGTGGCTCTCATTGGCGATGGTGCGGCCGATCTGGATCTGCAGCGCCAGCCGGCTCAGCGTTTCGATCAGCGCGGCATTGCCGGAAAGCTCGGCAATGGTCTCGTGGAACTCGCGGTCGGCCTGGCCATAAGCCACCATGTCGTCGGCTTTCAGCGCAGCGACGGCTTCATCGAGGATGCGTTCGAAATTGGCGATGTGCCGGTCGCTCATCTGCGGCACCGCCAGTTCGACCGCAAAGCACTCGAGGGTCTTCCTGAGCTCGTAGAGGTCCTCGGTTTCCTTCTTCGAGAAGCTGCGGACGAAGAAGCCGCGATACGGCTTGATCTCGATCAGCCCTTCCTTGCTGAGCGTCCCCAGCGCCTCGCGGAACGGCGTCCGGCTCACCTGCAGCTTTTCAGTCAGCGCCTTCTCGTCGAGCGGTGCGCCGGAGGGCAGCTCGCCCGAGACGATCATCCGGACGATTTCCTCATAGATGCGCTCGCGCAGGGTCAGGTGGCGGATGTCGTTCATTGCGTCGTCGCGGCCTCGTTGTCCGATGCGCATTTGTATACAATCATTGCAAGAATATACAATATGGAAAATGCACGATATGGCTATTGCATACGAAACAGCGGCGACAAGCCGCGTCTGAAGGGTCAAGAAGCCCGGAAAGTGGGAGGAAATGGCAAAAGTCTACGTGGTTGGAACCATGGACACGAAGGGTCCGGAACTGCATTACGCCGCCGAGCGAGTCCGCGCCGCAGGCGCCGAACCGGTGCTCGTCGATGTCGGCACCCGAGAGGCGGGCGCCGGCGCCGATGTCGCGGCGAGCGTGGTCGCGACGCACCATCCGGAAGGCTCGAGCGCCGTGCTCGGCCTCACCGATCGCGGCAAGGCGGTGTCGGCCATGGCCCGGGCATTGAGTCGCTATCTCGCGAGCCGCGACGATATCGGCGCCGTGCTCGGCCTCGGCGGCACCGGCAATACCGCTTTGGTCACCGAGGCGATGCGCACCCTGCCGATCGGGGTGCCGAAATTGATGGTTTCGACCGTCGCCTCGGGCAACACCGCGCCCTATGTCGGGCCGAACGACCTCACCATGATGTACTCGGTGGTCGATATCGCCGGGCTCAACGCCATCTCGCGCCAGGTGATCGGCAACGCCGCGCACGCCGCTGCCGGCATGGCACTCACCACAACGCCCGCTTCAGGCGCCGACAAGCCGGGGCTGGGGATGACCATGTTCGGCGTCACCACCCAATGCGTCACCTATGCGCGCGAGGCGATGGAGGCGACGCACGAGGTCTACACCTTCCACGCCACCGGCACCGGCGGGCAATCGATGGAAAAGCTTGCCGATTCCGGCCTCGTCGCCGGGCTGATCGACGTCACCACCACCGAGGTGCCGGATCTGCTGGTCGGCGGCGTCTTCCCCGCCACCGAAGACCGCTTCGGCGCGGTGATCCGTACCCGCCTGCCCTATGTCGGCTCGGTCGGCGCCGTCGACATGGTCAACTTCGGCGCAAAGGAAACTGTCCCACCCCAGTTCCAGGGCCGGCAGCTGCATGTCCACAATGCCCAGGTCACCCTGATGCGCACCACCCCCGACGAGAACCGCCGCATTGGCGAATTCATCGTCTCGCGCCTCAACCGCATGGAAGGACCGGTCCGTTTCCTCCTCCCGTTGCACGGCGTCTCTGCCATCGATGCCCCGGGCCAGCCGTTCCACGACCCCGCGGCCGACCGGGTGCTTTTCGACACCATCCGCTCCGGCTGGCGGGCGGCGCCAAACCGGCAACTGGTCGAACTCGACCTCCACATCAATGACCCCGAATTCGCTGCCGCGCTGGTGGCGAACTTCCGCGACCTTTCTCCAGCCTGAGGCCCGAGCCCCATGACCAGACTTTCCCGAGAAGACATCCTCCTCAAGCTGCGCCGGAAGATCGCTACGGGCATCTCGATTATCGGCGGCGGCGCCGGCACGGGCCTGAGCGCCAAGGCGGAGGAAGCCGGCGGCATCGACCTGATCGTGATCTACAATTCCGGCCGTTACCGCATGGCCGGTCGCGGCTCGCTCGCCGGCCTCATGGCCTATGGCAACGCCAACGACATCGTCGTCGAAATGGCCCACGAAGTCCTCCCCGTGGTCCGCCACACTGCAGTCCTGGCGGGTGTGAACGGCACCGACCCATTCCTGATCCCCGACAAGTTCCTCGATGAACTGAAGCAGCTGGGTTTCTCCGGCATCCAGAATTTCCCCACCGTCGGACTGATCGACGGCACCTTCCGCGCCAACCTGGAGGAAACCGGCATGAGCTATGCCCTCGAGGTCGAGATCATCGAGCGCGCGGCGAGAAAGCAGATGCTGACCACGCCCTACGTCTTCTCCAGCGACGACGCCGTGGCGATGACCAAAGCCGGCGCCGACATCATCGTCTGCCACCTCGGCCTCACCACCGGCGGCTCAATCGGCGCCGAAACCGCGCTAACCCTCGACGACTGCATCGAAAAGATCGACGCCTGGTCCGCCGCCGCCCGCGCCGTGCGCGATGACGTCATCGTCCTCTGCCACGGCGGCCCCATCGCCATGCCCGACGACGCCCGCTATGTGCTGGAGCGGGCGGAGATGTGTCACGGCTTCTACGGCGCGAGCTCGATGGAGCGGTTGCCCACCGAAACCGCCATCGCCGGGCAGGTCGAAGACTTCACCTCGCTACGCGTCAGCCGGCGATCGCGCGTGTAGCGGCGGAGAAGAGACTTCCCTCGATGCTCACTGCTCAGGTGCGGGCGGACCGACTGACTTGTCTGCACGCTGCGATCGACATTTTGCTTTACCCGGGCCCGCGCCCAGCAAATAGTGTCGACCGCTGCAGCCACATAGAGTGATGATTGCAAGAGAGCTTTCAACACAATGGCGCTGCGAACTGCCGATCGGGGGAGACATGTCGGGCAATAGGAAGTTGGGGCGTGCTGCCGTGGCGGCCGCACGTGCGGGGATGCTTGTGCTGCTTGGCGGCACTGTTGCCCATGCAAGCGATGCGCTGTTAAACGGCTTTTTTTCCGCGAATCCTTCTGGGTGCTTCAACGGCACCGGCGTTCTCTACGTCTGTAAGGACAAGCAATGCACGTCTCGCACCTACAAGGATACCGGCGCCCTTTCGCCGATGACGGTATCCACCGACACCATCATTGCCAAAGCGGGCGGCACCAGCAGCAACGGCATCGTGCGGGAGGCTGGAGACATTACGTTGCGCTATCAGTCCTACGGCGCAGACTATCTCAAGATCGTTCGGCCCGCGGGCCAGATGCTGGTCACCACCTATCTGGCCAAGACCGACCGGCAGGGTCAGATCGTTCTTCCGCTCATTGCCGATAAGCAGGCCAAGGACCCCTCTGCGAAGTCCGAAGCGCTTTCTCGTTGCCTCAACTACGAGGAGCACCTGGAGGAGATTTCCGGCCTGCCTGACGAGATCACCAAGATCGAAACTTACGTGGCGCCGGGCCTTCCCCTGGAGTTCGCCTACACAGATGCCAAAGCCTCAGAAGGGGCGGGGCCGATCGATGTGCCGGTCTACTTCTCGGCTCCCAAGAAGGACGCTTACATCGGCGAGGTCGTTCCGCTCCCCCACACCGGTCCCGACTATCCGGATCTCATGGTTTTGTGGACGATCTCGCCAGGCCTTCCCGTTCCAATTCAGGTCCTCGCATACGACCCGAAGTTGGCTGCTTACATAGACACGTCCCAAGACGCCTTTGTGGGGGATCGCCCCTTCACCGATGGTCCGCATGACGTCGCTTTGGGAGCGTTCGTCGACGGCAGGCCAAGCGTTTACATACTCAACGGCGGGCAGGACAATCGTAAGGCCACTGGCGCAATCGACAACCTGCTAGTTCTGAACGGCGAGGGGAAGCTTGAGGACTACGGCCGTCTGCTGACGCAGAGGCGGGGCTGGGGCGAGGGCTTGAGTGCCGGGGTGGTTGGCCCAAACGGCGAGATCGGCATTTATGCGGCCAAGATCCACAGTGCGCAGGATGGGCCGACGCAGTATCGGCAGGTCACATCAGACGGGCTGGCTGATAGGTCCAAGTGGGTGCCGAAAAACTTCCGATACGATGGCCTCGCCGCGCTGGTAGATGTCAATCAGGATCAGCTGGCCGACCTTATGACGGGCAGCAAGAAAGGCCTGTTGTTCCTCAACCCTGGCGATGGAAATTTCAGCAAGGGCGAGAAAATCGCACTACCGAAGCCATCTGTGCCGTCGGCATGGAGCCCTGTGACCAAAAGTACGGAGCGTCCTGCGATTGCGAGTATCTCAGGCATCTCGACCGAACAGAGCACAGGCAATGACCTTCTCATGGTGAGCACTCCCTTCTACAAGGGCTACTCGCTGCAGTACCTGAAGAACGACGGCAGCGGGAACTTCCGGGACGAGACCGCGACATACTTCCCGGGGGCCGAAACTGTCTATGTCAGCAAAAGCGAAGCCAATTACGTCTGGATGCGTCGGGCCTGGGCATTCGAGGCGGAGAACGGCGTGCCGGACATCATCGCCAGGTCGGCATCGGGTTTTGAGATCCCGTCCAGAGTGTTTCTGAACGAGGGCGGCATCTTCCATGAAGCCCTGTCCGTCTCAGGCCATGACATCGTGAACGTGATGCACATGGCGGGTAAGCCGGTGCTCATCCTGTCCAACTCGCAGACGGTCTCGTTCCTGGCCTACCCCTCGCTGCGTGCGGAGGATTGAGCACGACCGAACCGGATAGCATCATCGCAGTCAGCGTCGCGCGGGTGGTTCCCCCGAAGCGCCGCATTTGCTATGTCGCAAACCAGTGACCCCGTAGCTCAGCAGGATAGAGCGCAGGATTCCTAATCCTGAGGCCATGAGTTCGAATCTCATCGGGGTCACCACTGCATGAGGCCATGCCGGACTTCCCCGGCCGTACAAGGAGGACCGACCATGACCCTCAAGGGATATCCCGCCCTCGTCCGCATCGTACTCGCCGGAGCGCTTGCCGCCGGTCTCGCCGCCTGCTCGATGGGTGGTGGTGGCGGCCAGCTGTCGCCGGGCCTGTCGGCGCCGATGAACCAGCCGGGCGCCAAGCTGAACCGCGTCGAGGCGCTGTTCCTGCTCAACGATTTCCGCCGGGCTCAGGGCGCCGCCGACGTGCGCGGCGACACCGTGCTCGACAACACCGCCCAATCGCTGGCGACCGCCTATGCCAAGACCGGCGCACAGCCGGCCCTGCCGCCGGGCGCCGTGGCGATGCGGCTCAGCGCCGGCTACACCACCTTTGCCGAGGTGTTTTCGGGCTGGCGCGCCGTGCCGGCCGATGCCGCGGCGATCGCCGATTTCACCGCCAAGCGCGCTGGCCTGGGCGTCGCCTACGAGCCCAACTCGTCGCACGGCGTCTATTGGGTGCTGGTGCTTGACGACTGACGCTGAAATCATCGACTGCCGCGGGCTGAAATGCCCGCTGCCGGTGCTGAAAATGGAAAAGCGCCTGTCGCAGCTGGCGGCAGGCGCTTCGTTCATCGTGCTCGCCACCGACCCGATGGCCAAGATCGATATCCCGCTCTACTGCCGGCAGAGCGGCCACACCTGTGAGGTCAGTTCGGAAGCCGAGGTGATGCGCTTTGCGATCGTGAAGGCGGCGCCCAAGCAAGCGGCCCCACCCCACCCTTGATCCCTCCCCATCATGGGGAGGGAGACCCGACTGCAGGCTTGGGGTCTGTCGTCTCCCTCCCCCTTGTGGGGAGGGTAGCGCAGCTAGGGCCGGTAGGCCTGTAGCGAAGCTGGGTGGGGGTGCCCCACGCGCCGCCCCTTATGCGCTAGTTCGCCACTTCCGCAACCGCCGCTGGAGCCCAGGTCGGGCGTGGGCGCGGCAGTGGCACGTCGTCGACGACGATGCCCAGATCCGTGGCGGCATAGGTCACCCCGTCGATCTCGTCGGTCAGGTAGCTCGGATGGCCCTTGAGCCCCATCGGGAACGCCGCTTCGCGCTCTTTGACATAGGCCTTGGCTTCCTTGCCGCAGATCTGCGAGCGCATATTCACCGGCGGCTCATCGATATTGCTCAGCTGCACCACATTCTTGCCGGTGCCGTTCACTGCCCCGGAGAGGCCCCGCAGGAACAGCTCAGCCGTCATCTCATTGCGCTCGCGCGCCGAGGAGCCGCCCAGCACCACCGCCAGCATCGAGCGACCACCGCGCTCCACCGTCGCGACGATGTTGAGGCCCGAGGCGCAGACATAGCCGGTCTTCATGCCGGTGGTGCCAGCGAAGTGTTCGAGCAGCCCGTTGTTGGATTCGAGCTTGGCCTTGCCCAGCTTCACCGCTTCGGTGCCGAACATCGGCAGGTACTCTGGGAAATCGCGCCTGAGGATCAGCGCCAGGATGGCGAGATCGCGCGCCGAGGTCACCTGGCCTTCGTTATGCAGCCCGTGCGGGTTGACGAAATGCGTGGCGCTGAGCCCCATCGCTGTGGCCATGCCGTTCATCTCCTCGACGAAGGCCGGCACCGAGCCCGAAACCGTCTCGGCAATCGCCACCGCCATGTCGTTGGCCGACTTCACCACGAGGATATAAAGCGCATCCTTCATCGTCACCGAAGCGCCGACCTTGAGACCGGATTTGCTCGGCGCCTGGTTCCAGGCGTTCTTTGACACTTTCACCTTGGTGTCGAGGTTGACCGTGCCGGCTTTGATGGCGGCGAACGCCACATAGGCGGTCATCAGCTTGGTGAGCGACGCCGGATGCCACGGCACGCCCGCGTCCTCGGCATAGAGCACCTCAAAGGTGTTCGCATCGACCAGCAGCAGCGGATTGGCCCAGGCGGGCGTCATGCCGAGGGTGGCGAGGATGACCAACAGGCTGGCGGCGATGCGCCGGCGAAGATGCGCGAGCAAGGCGCCTCCAGATGCAGACCGTCTCGGAATTGGCAGCGTTCTAGCAATCCGGCCCGTGTCGCTCAACCGCCGCCGGGGCCCGCTCAAATGATTTTGAAGCACGGCGGTTCCTTCTACGTTAAGTCGGGCAGATTCAGGGCACTCGACCAGCGGTGGAACAGCGTACGGCGCGGCTCCGGCATTGACGCCTCCAGCACCTCCAGCGCGCTGATGCTGTCGACCCGGAAGTTACGGAAGTCGTGCCGGAGCGTGCACCAGGCCACCAGTGTCTGATAGCCCTCGAAATAGCCCAGTGCCACCGGATAGACGGTGCGCTCGCTGGTGGCGCCGCCCTTGTCGCGATAGCCGAGCCAGACCTGCTTTTCCTCGCGCAACGCCCGCCGCAGCCGCCCCAGCGGGTTGGCTTCGTCGACCGTGCGTGGCGGAATGACGAACAACCCCACCGACAGCATCTCGTCGCGCTTGGCCCTCGGCAGCACCGCCTCGATCTTGCTCGAAGCATCGCGCGCCGTCGCCGCCATCTCGCCATCGGGGCCGTAGATCAACCCGCGCAGGCCCAGCACCAGCGCCTCGATCTCCTCGTCGGTGAACATCAGCGGCGGCAGGAAGTGCTCGGCGCGCAGCTGGAAACCGACCCCGGCCTCGCCGTCGATCGCCGCCCCCATCGATTTCAGCGTCTCGATGTCACGATAGACCGAGCGCAGCGACACGCCCATCTCATGGGCCAGCACCGCCCCCGTCACCGGGCGGCGCCGCCGCCGCAGCGCCTGCATCAGGTTGAGCAGCCGTTCCGAGCGCTTGGCCATTAGCTGTGCATCGCTGCTGACAAAATCGGGTGCCGGGCGCGGTTAGCCTTCTCGCATCGAAAACCAAGGAGAGACGAAATGACCACCATCCTCACCATCCTGACCGAAGGCTTCGCCGACTGGGAGACCGCCCTGCTCAACGCCGTGGCGCACAGCTTCTACAAGGTGGAAACCAAGTACGCGACCCCCGGCGGCAAGCCGGTGACCTCGTCGGGCAACATGACGGTCACTCCCGAACTGGCGCTCGAGGCGATCGACGTGGCCGACTATGACGCGATCATCGTCTGTGGCGGCACCATCTGGCAGTCGCCCGAGGCCCCCGACCTGGCGCCGCTGCTGACCGCGGCCAAACAGCAGGGCAAGCTCATCGGGCTGATCTGCGACGGCACGGTGGCCGGCGCCAAAGCCGGACTGCTCGACGGCATTCGCCACACTAGCAATGGCGACGGCTATCTCGATTTCACCGGCTATCAGGGGAAGTCGCTCTATCGCGACACGCCCGCGGCCGTGACCGACGGCCGCGTCGTCACCGCCGGTGGTACCTCGCCGGTGAGCTTCATGGCCGCGGTTATGGATGGCCTCGGGCTGGCCGACGAGAACCTCGACTTCTATGTTGGCATGCACGCAGCGCAGTTCAGCAAGGCGGCTTGAGGCGCGGGGGCACCCCCACCCTTGATCCCTCCCCACAAGGGGGAGGGAGACGCATACTGAGATTGCGGCTTCAGCTCTCCCTCCCCCTTGTGGGGAGGGTAGCGCAGCTAGGCGGAGCCGTAGCGAAGCTGGGTGGGGGGTGGCCAAGCGCACCGGCCTTGCGGCAGTTCACACCGGCAGCAGCAACCGATCCCGTCGCGCCACCTCAGCCGCCAACCCGGCATCGGCGGCATGCCGTGCCACCCGGATCACATACCGCCCCGGCTCCACCAGCCAGTGCTGCGCCTCGGTGCGATAGTAGGCGAACCCCCGGTCATCGAGTTGCAGCGTCAGCCGCTGCCGCTCGCCGGGGCCCAGATGCACTTTCTCGAATGCCTTCAGCTCCTTGGCCGGCCGTGACACCGTCGCATCCGGGGCCGACACATAAACCTGCACCACCTCGGAGCCGGCCCGGCGACCGGTGTTCTCGACCGTCACCGAAACGCTCACCCGGCCATCCGCTTCGAACCCAGAGGCATCCAGTTCGAGTTCCGACACCGCAAAGCTGCTGTAGCCAAGCCCGAAGCCAAACGGGAACAGCGGCGCGATGCCGTGGCGATCGTAGTGGCGATAGCCGATGAACACGCCTTCCTCGTAACGCACCTTGCCGTCGAGGCCGGGATAGATTTCGCGATCCTGCGAATTGGTCGGATTGTCCGCCCACTTGACCGGAAAGCTCTGCGGCAGCCGGCCACCCGGCTCGGCTGCGCCGGTCAGCACGTCGGCAATGGCGTTGCCGGCCTCCTGCCCCGGATACCAGGCCTCGAGCACTGCCGCGACCTCGCCGAGCCACGGCATCTCCACCGGCCCGCCGGACTGCAGCACCACCACGGTGCGCGGGTTCACCACCGCCACGGCGGCGATCAGCTCGTCCTGCCGGCCGGGCAAGGTGATCGAGTCGAGGTCGCTGCCCTCGGTGTCCCACTCGCCGTTGCGCCCGACGAACACCAGCGCCACTTCGGCGTCGCGCGCCGCCTCGACCGCCTCGGCGATCGCTGCGTCGCCGAGCGGCAAGCCGATGCCGGCGGCGAAGGCCGCAAGCCCCAGCGTCGCGAACGGCTTGGTGGCGAACTCGATCACCACCTCGTAGCTGCGCCCGGCTTCCAGATTGATGGTACCCACCACCTCGTCGCAGCCTTCCTCGAAGAAGGTGCGGCCTTTGCTCCAGTTCGTCCAAGCATCGGCGACCAGCTTGCCGTCGACCAGCACCCGCGAAAAGCCGGCGCTGTAGATGCCGACCCGGTGCTCGCCGCTTGCCTCAGGCGTGAACCGCCCGGTGAGCCGGGCCGAGAAATGCAGCGGATCGACCTTGCCGCCGCCAACCCGGCCGATCCAGAAGGCCTGCGCTTCCTCCAGCGTCTCGGTGAACACCGGCGCGTCGGCAAGTGTCTCGTTGGCGAAATACTCGGCCGTGAACCCACCGCGCAGCAGCGGTTCGAACCGGTGGTTGGTCGATCCCGCCGCATAGCTGAGACGCGCCTCGCCCAATGCAGCAACCAGGCCGTCCCACGGCGAGACGCGATAGTGCGGATTGAGCTGCGCGCTGCCGCCGCCCATGATCTGCGCCACTTTGGCGTTGGGCCCGATTACCGCAAGCTTGCCCAACCCGCTGAGCGGCAGCAGATCGCCGGCGTTCTTCAGCAGCACTGCGCCTTCGGCGCCGGCGCGACGGATCAGCGCCCGGTGCTCGGCGCGGTCGTCGGCCTGCTCCGCCCACTCGCTGTGATCATCGAGCGCGCCGGTCCGCTCCATCAACCGGAGCACGTCGAGGACGCGGGCCCGCAGCGTCTCGCGGCTGACTTCGCCGGCTTCCACCGCCGCCACCAGCTTCTCGCCACGGTCGCGCGGCGGCCCCGGCATTTCGAGGTCGAGCCCGGCATTGACCGTCGGCGCGGTGGAGTGCGAGCCGAACCAATCCGACATCACCACGCCGTCATAGTGCCATTCCCGGCGCAGCACCTGGTCGAGCAGCCAGGGGTTCTCGCTGGTGAAGGTGCCGTTGAGCTTGTTGTAGGAGCTCATGATGCCCCAGGTGCCGGCGCGCTTCACCGCCCATTCGAACGGCACGAGATAGAGTTCGCGCAGCGTCCGCTCGTCGATCTCGGAGCTGATGCTGGTGCGCTCGATCTCGGATTCGTTGCCGGCAAAGTGCTTGATCGTCGCCGAAACGCCCTGCCCCTGCAGCCCTTCGATATAGCCGACGGCCAGGCTGACGGTGAGGATCGGATCTTCCGAGTAGCACTCGAAATTGCGCCCGTTACTGACCGAGCGATGAAGGTTCACCGTCGGGGCGAGGCTCACATGCGCCCCCTTCGATTTCACCTCCTCGGCCAAAGCCGTGCCGATCTCGGTGAGCAGCCGGACGTTCCAGCTGGCGCCGAGCGCGATCCCTACCGGGAACGCCGCCGACTTCACCCCGCCGATCAGCGAGCCGCCGCCCCGCGCCCCGTTCGGCCCGTCGGTGACGCGAAGCTTGCCGATGCCGAGCCGATCGATCGCCGGCAGCGACCAGAAATCCTCACCCGATAACAGGCTCACCTGCTCCTCGAGCGTCATCCGGTCGACCAGTTCTTCGATCCGCCCCATCGTTATCTCCATCGTGTTGAACGTTCTACGCCCTTAGCGCGGAGTCTGCCGGCATGGCAACGCCCCACATGCGCCGCGCACCCCTAGTCACAAGGAGTAACCGTGTCTATATTTGTGACTAAAGAGTGCTCTCAGGAAAAGTTGCGGACTTTTCCGGTTCGAGAGCGCGACAGGATCAAGAGTATTTTGCCCGTTTGGAGGCACCAGATGAAACCCATTCCCGGCAGGAGCGAGACCTGCAACGCCATGGCCGACATCCTCAATCGCATCGGCGACAAGTGGAGCGTCATGATCGTCGGGTATCTCGGCAAGAAGACCATGCGCTTCAACGAACTGCGCCACACCATCGGCGGCATCTCGCAGCGCATGCTGACTTTGACGCTGCGTAACCTCGAGCGCGATGGCCTCGTCACCCGCACGGTCTATCCCGAGATCCCGCCGCGGGTTGAGTACCAGCTGACCCCGCTCGGCCAGAGCCTGCAGGGGCCGATCAGCTCGCTCTGGGCCTGGGCCGAAGAGCACCAGGGCGAGGTGCAGAGCGCCCGGCTCGAATATGACGGCTTGCACGACGACGCCGCTGACCAGCACCCGCCGGAGCGGCGCTACGCCGGCGCCGCCAGGTGACGGTTGGGGTTGCAACCCGCTCCAGCCTCGCTGACAACCTGAGCGCCATCGGCCTCGCCGATGGCGATGCCGTGCTGGTGCATGCCGCGCTGCGCCAGGTCGGCAAGCTGGTGAACGGCCCCGACGATATCATCGACGCGCTGCGCGACGTGATCGGTCCGGCCGGCACCATCCTGGGCTATTGCGACTGGCAGCTCGAGGACGAGCTGCGCGACGACCCGTCAATGCGCCGGCATATCGCCGCCTTCGATCCCGAGCGCTCCCGCTCCATCCGCGACAATGGCTATTGGCCCGAGGCGCTCCGCACCACGCCCGGCGCATTGCGCAGCGGCAGCCCTGGCGCCTCGATGGCGGCGCTCGGCGGCGAGGCGGAATGGTTCACCGCTGACCATGCGCTCGACTATGGCTATGGCCCGCAATCGCCGCTCGGCAAACTGGTCGAAGCCGAGGGCAAGGTGCTGATGCTGGGCGCCCCGCTCGACACCATGACATTGCTGCACCATGCCGAGCACCTCGCCAATTTCCCCAACAAGCGCATCCTGCGCTACGAGGCCCCGATCTTCGTCGACGGAGAAGCGGTCTGGCGCTGGTTCGAGGAGTTCGACACCGGCGATCCGCCGGACGGGTTGCCCGAGGATTACTTCGCCACCATCGTCGAACAATTCCTCGCCACCGGCCGCGGCAAGCGGGGCAAGATCGGCGAGGCGAACTCAGTGCTCGTCCCCGCCGCCGAGATGGTAACTTTCGGCGTCGATTGGCTCGAACGCTGGGGTAAGACGCGGTAGGAGCATCTCGCAGTTCGGCTGCACGGCCCGACCGGTGAGGCTCGTCCTTTGGCCTACCACCGGCTGTCATCGTGCGTGGGTTGATCGCAGTGGGTCAACCTCACCACCGCGACCACCCTTGCTGGTGACTTAGTTCACCTGCGGAACACGCCCTAGCGCTTGGCCACCCAGGCGCCGCTGTCGCCATAGCGCTTGCCCGAGAACTTCTCGGCCGCCAGCAATTCGCCGAGCGTCTTCAGCTCCTCGGCCGAGAGCGCAATGCTCGCTGCGGCGACGTTCTGCTCGAGATGCGCGATCCGCCGCGCCCCCGGAATCGGCACGATGAAATCGCCCTGGTGGATCACCCAGGCGAGCGCCAGCTGTGCCGCTGTCACACCCTTCTCCGCCGCCATCGCTTCCAGCAGTTGCACCAGTTGCGCGTTGGCCGCCATATTCTCCTCGCTGAAGCGCGGCAGGCCGCGCCGGAAGTCGGTCGCGCCGAGATCTTCCGGCTTCTGGATCTTGCCGGTGAGGAAGCCGCGGCCCAGCGGGCTGAATGGCACGAAGCCGATCCCAAGCTCACGGCAGGTGTCGAGGATGTCGCCCTCGGGATCGCGCGTCCATAGCGAGTATTCGCTTTGCAGCGCCGCGATCGGATGCACGGCATGCGCTCGGCGGAGGGTGTCGGCGCTGGTTTCTGAAAGCCCGAGTGCCCGGACCTTGCCCTGCTGCACCAGCTCGGCCATGGCGCCCACCGTGTCTTCGATCGGCACCTGCGGGTCGACGCGGTGCAGGTAGAACAGGTCGATCACGTCGACGCCCAGCCGCTTGAGCGACGCCTCGGCCACTTCGCGGGCATGCTCGGGCCGCCCGTCGACGCCGGCCATGGCGCTGATGTCCGACTTGCTCGGGTCGATCTTGAACCCGAACTTGGTGGCGATCACCACCTTGTCGCCAAACGACCGCAGCGCCTTGCCGACCAGGATCTCGTTGGTGAACGGCCCATAGACCTCGGCGGTGTCGAACAGCGTGACGCCCAGTTCCACAGCGCGATGCAGCGTGCGGACGGCATCGGCTTCGTCCTGGCCGCCATAGGCATGGCTCATCGCCATGCAGCCCAGCCCGACGGTCGAAACAGTCAGCGGCCCGAGGGTTCGCGTCGCCAAGCGGCTACCAGCGGGCGGCTGCCCGCCTGACGGTTGCCGGTCGTTTGCGGCGTTCTGGGAGTGCGTCATATTCCTTCATCCTCTTCGATATGCCGGCATAGCCGGCGATCTTGGCGTCGAGGACAAGGAGGCTCTCAGAGAGTTCGGCCAACTGGGCCCGCACCTTCTCGCGGTGCCGCTCCAGCAGTTCGCGACGCGCCGCCTCGGTGACCAGACCCTGGTCACGCAGAGCTGCGTAGTGCAGCATTTCCCGGATCGGCATCCCGGTCGCCTTGAGGCGGCCGAGAAATTCGATCCAGCTGAGGATCGACGCATCGTAATCGCGCTGGCCCGACTGGTCCCGGTCGGCATAGGGCAACAGCCCGATCCGCTCGTAATAGCGGATCGTATGGGCGGTGAGTCCCGAACGCTCGACCAGTTGACCGATCTTCATCTCTGCCTTCCTTGCCACGACGAGAGACGAGGCTAGAAGTTCGAGTGCACTCTAAGTCAAGCGGTGATTTTCCAGTAGGCCAGCGCGATGGCGTTCTAGGCGTTGAAGCCGCTGTCGACGAGGATCGAGGTGCCGGTGATGCTGCGCCCTCCTGGGCCGGCGAGGTGCACCACCGCCGCCGCGATATCCTCGGCAGCGCCGAAGCGGCCGAGCGCGTTCAGCCCCATCTGCGAGGGCGCCATCGGCCCGTCGGCCGGGTTCATGTCGGTATCGGTCGAACCGGGATCGACAGTGTTGATGGTGATCCCCAGCGGCCCCAGCTCGCGCGCCAGTGCCCGGGTCATGCCGCCCAGCGCCGATTTGCTGGTGACATAGAGGCTGAGCCCCGGCCCCGCCACGCGGGTCGCCATATTGGTGCCGATCGAGATGATCCGCCCACCCTCGGTCATGTGTTTCACCGCCGCCTGCGTCGCGAAGAACGGCGCCCGGGCGTGGATCGAGAACAGCCGGTCGAAGTTCTCCACCGTGACCTCGCCGAAAGGCCCGCCAGTGCCGACGCCGGCATTGTTGACGAGAATATCGATGCGCCCCAGTTCTCGCGCGGTGCGGTCGACGGCGGCCATCACCGCATCAGGGTCGGCCGAATCAACCTGCATGGCGATGGCGCGCCGGCCGAGGGCGGTGACCTCTCGTTCGATCTCACCGGCCTTCTCGCCGTTGCGCTCGAAGGTAAAGGCAACGTCGGCGCCGGCCTCTGCCAGCGCCAGCACGGTGGCCGCACCGATGCCGCGGCTGCCGCCGGTGACAAGGGCCACGCGGCCGGAAAGCTCAAGGTCAGTCATATCGGATCTCCATTTTCTACCGATCGGTACACAATTGGTTATGACGGTTGCGATGCAGCGTCAAGAATTTTATACTGATCGGTAGACAATCATCCGGAAACCCGATTTTGGCAGGCCGCCCCCGCGAGTTCGATCGAGACCAGGCACTGGACCAGGCGATGCGCCTGTTCTGGGAGCGCGGCTATGAGGGCACCTCGGTGAACGACCTGACCGAGGCGCTGGGCGTCGGCAAGCCGAGCCTCTATGCCGCCTTCGGCTCCAAGGAGCAGCTGTTCTACGAGGCGCTCGACCTTTACGTGCGCACCTACGGGCCAACCCTGGGGGACGTGCCCACGGCGCGCGGAGCGATTGAGTCGCTGCTGCGATCCAATGCGGAGACCTACACCGATCCGAACATCCCATCGGGGTGCATGATCGTGCTCGCCGCTGCCGTCGGCCCACCGCAGAACGCCGAGGTCCGGGCGCATCTGGCAATGCTGCGCAACGCCTCGACCGGCTCGTTCGCGGCGCGGATCCGGAAGGGGATGGTCGACGGCGATGTACCCCAAGGCGCCGATGCCGACGCCATGGCGCAGTTCTACACCACGGTGCTGAACGGGCTCGCCCTGCAGGCGCGGGACGGCGCCGGCGGCGCCGCCCTTGAGCGTGTCATCGACGGCGCGATGGCCGCCTGGGACGTGCTATCCGTCCCTAGACCAGCGCGGTGATTTCCTTCTTCCGCCACCAGCCGAGATAATAGGTGGCCTGGAAGGTGAGCAGCGCCGTGAAGCTCATGCAGTAGCCCCACCATACGCCCTCGAGCCCGAAGAAGTGGCTGAGCGTCAGCGCCGCCGGGACTTCGACCAGGATGATCGCCGCCAGCGACAGCGCCATCGGGATCCACACATCGCCCGAAGCGCGCATCACCGCCGAGAACACCGAGCCCCAGCCGAACACCAGGCAGCTCCACAACACGATGTGCAACAGCCGCTCGGCGACCTGCACCACCGCTTCGTCGGTGATGAACAGCCGTACCAGGTGCTGCGAGAAGAGGTAGGCGATCGTCACCAGCGCGCCGGTGACGATGAGGTTCATCAACAGCGCCGTGCGGGTCACCTTCTCCACCTCGTCGAAGCGCCGCGCCCCGATCGCCTGGGCGGCAAAGATCGAAGCAGCGATGCCGATCGACATGGCCGGGAACTGCACATAGCTCAGCACTTGGTTGACCGCGCCATAGGCCGCCGTGGCGTCCGAGCCGAAGCGATTGACAATGCCGACAATGACGATGGCCGAGATCGACGACACCACCATGGCGACGCCGGCCGGGATACCGAGCTTCAGGATCAGCCCGAGCAGCTGGAAATCCACCTTCAGATGCCGGATCAACTCGGCGTCGGGCGCCATCGGGCTCTTCTTGTAGTTGAGGTAGAAGAACAGAAAGATCAGCACCACGACGAAGCCGGCGATGAACGCCACCGCCGCGGCGAGCACGCCGATCTGCGGCAGGCCGAACCAGCCCTGGATCAGCGCCGGCGTGACGACGAGCCCCACCCCGATCGAGAAGATCAGCGTCAGCAGCGGCGTTACCGTGTCGCCGACGCCGCGCAGCGTCGAGGTGATGATCAGGAACAGGAAGAACCCGGGCATGCCGATCAAGACGATCCGGCCATAGGCCGTCGCTTCGGCGACGATATCGGCGGGCGCTCCGAGCAGTTCCATCAGGTTCTGCGCGAAAAGGCCGCCGAACACCGCGACGACGAGGCCCATGAGGAAACCGACGGTCAGCGTCGTACCGGTGACCTGCTTGATCTTCAGGAGGTTCTTGGCGCCCCACGCTTGGCCGATAAGGATCGCCGCGCCCGAAGCGAGGCCGATCACGAACGAGATGAGGAAGATCATGATCGGGAAGAACACCGAGACGGCGGCCAGCGCCTCCACCCCGATCATCTGCCCGATATAGATATTATTGATGGTGCCCGACAGCGACTGCAGGATGTTGCTGAGCATCAGCGGCACAAGAAAGACGAGGAAACGCTGCCAGAGCGGCCTTGAGAGATTGTTCATCGAGTGAACTCCGAAACCCGTAAATTATGCGACGGCGTTGGGCCCCAAATGACCAGCGGCCGGTCGAGTCGACCGGGTCGCGAGGCGGGCCACTTCACATCTCAGCTGAAGATGCAGGCGGGTCGGAGCACGATGGGGTATGAACGCACGCCGGTTCTCTAGCCCCGCCCCGCGCGCCGGTCAACGTCCGGGCGCTCCTAACCGGCCATGTCGGACAAAGGCAAAAGCAATGACCACCGGCCTCCAGCTGTCGCGCCGCTTCTACGAATCACTGGTCGCGCCGATCATCGCCCGGGCCCTGCCGCAGCTCAGCTATGCCGCTGCTCGGCTCGGTGATGGCTCCGAGGTGCTGGGCTTCGACACCGAGATGTCGGCCGACCACAATTACGGTCCGACCGTGCAGATCATCCTCGATGCCGCGGACTTCGCTCACGCCGACGTGCTGATGGCGGCGCTGGATGCGCAATTGCCCCAACGCTTCGAAGACTGGACCATCAGGTTCGAGAGCGTCGGGCGTCACGTTCGTGCAGATGGCTGGCTCACCTCGGATCACGGCGTCGAGCTGATGACGCTCGAGGCGCTGCTGCGCCGTCAGGTCGGCGCTGGTCTCGGCCCCTGGTCCAATGCCGACTGGCTGCGCTTTCCCGAACAGCGCCTGCTCACCCTCATCGCCGGCGCGGTGTTCCGCGACGATGGCGGACAGCTCGCCGACCTGCGGCAGCGGCTCGACTACTTTCCGCGCGATGTCCGGCTGCTGCGCCTCGCGACCGAATGGGACGCGATCGGCGAGGAACGCGCTTTCGTTGGCCGTACCGGTGAGCTTGGCGATGCATTGGGCTCCCGGGTCATCGGCTCACGCCTCGTCGAACACCTGATGCGCATCGCCTTCCTGGTCGAGCGCCGCTATGCGCCCTACCCCAAATGGTTCGGTACCGCCTTTGCCCGGCTCGACAGTGCGGCGGTGCTGCAGCCGCCGCTGGCCGAGGCGCTGGAGGCCGCCGACTGGCAGCAGCGCGAAGCCGCCATTGCCCGCGCCGCCGAGCATCTGGCACAGTTGCAACTCGAGCATGGCATCCCCGGGGCGGTGCCGCCGCGCATCGCCTCCTACTTCACCCGCCCGTTCCAGGTGATCAATGCCGACGCGATCGCTGCCGGCCTCCGCGGCGCCATTACCGACCCGATGCTGCGGCAACTCCCGGTCGGCGGCATCGACCAGTTGACCGGCATGGTGCCGATCCTGACCGCGCCGGAGCAAGCTCGGCGCCTCGTCGCGGCGCTGGTTCCCGATCAGCCGGGCGAATAGCTGCAATCAGCAACTCTCATCCCCCAGGCCCGCCACCTCGTGTAGTCTCCCGCCCATGACCAGACCCATTGCCATCGTCACCGGAGCCGGCCAGGGCATCGGCGCCGCCATCGCCCGCGAGCTCGCCGCTCGCGATTACCAGCTGGTGCTGTTCGCCCGCTCGGAACAGGTCGAGGCCGTTGCCGCCGAGCTCTCCGCCACCGCGGTGCGCGGCTCGCTCACCGAGCCCGCCGACCTGCAGCGCCTCGTCGAAACCACTATCACGACGCATGGCCGCATCGATGCCGTGGTCAACAATGCCGGCCATGTCCCCAGTGGCGATATCGGCGCCATGGCCGATGACGACTGGCAACACGGTTTCGATATGATCGTCTTGAACCCGGTCCGCCTGATGCGGCTGGTGACGCCGCATTTCCTCGCCGCCGGCAAGGGCGCGGCAGTGAACATTTCGAGCTTTGCCGGCAAGTCGCCGGATCTCGCGATGCCGATGTCGTCGGCGCTGCGCCCGGCATTGCAGGCCTGGACCAAGCTCTATGCCGATCGCTACGGCGCCGACGGCATCCGTATGAACGCTGTGCTGCCGGGCTTTCTCGACAATTACGACACCGTCGAAGCCCGCCGCCAGAAGATTCCGGTCGGTCGCTACGGCGAACTCCAGGAGCTGGCGAAGGTCGTGGCCTTCCTCCTCTCCGACGACGCCTCCTACGTCACCGGCCAGAGCCTGCTTGTCGATGGCGGCATGACCCGTGCCATCTGACCTGCAATCGACGGCCTCGATCATTGCGATGAATGGGGTCGATCACCAGATGTCATCGCGCCACCGCACCAACCTGATGTAGCGTCCCCGCCCATGCATGCCCCCGCCCCCCATGGCGGACCCGCGCAGTTCTGGCTCGGCGTCCGTATGTTCCTGCCCGTCGCCGTCTCCATTGCCGCCTATGGCGTGGTGTGGGGCGTGCTCGCCGGCCAGGCCGGGTTGAACGTCCTCGAAGTGGCGCTGATGAGCGGGCTGGTGTTTGCCGGCGCCAGCCAGTTCGTGGCGCTCGATATGTGGACCCCGGGAAACCTGCCGGTGCTGTCGATCGTCATCGCCGCCGGCATCGTCAACCTCCGCATGCTGCTGATGTCGGCGACGCTGCGGCCGCTGGTCGGCCATCTGTCGCTGCCCAAACAGCTGGGCGCCATGTTCTTCGTCTCCGACGAGCAATGGGCGATGACCATGGCCGAGGTCCGGAAGGGCACCGGCAGTGTCGCCTTCCTCATCGGCACCGGCGTCCTCAGCTGGTTCGCCTGGATGGGCTCGACCCTCTGCGGCCGGGTGCTCGGGGCGTTCATCGACGATCCCACCAAATATGGGCTCGATTTCGCCTTCACCGCCACCTTCCTCGCCTTGCTGCTCGGCATGTGGCGGGGCCGCGGCGACCTGGTGCCGTGGATCGTCGGCGCGCTCGCCGCCATCCTCACCTCCAAGCTGATCGAGGGCAACTGGTACATCATCGTCGGCGGCCTGGTCGGCAGCTTTGCCGGCGCCCTTGCCGAGACCATCAGGGGGCGCCGCCATGTCGCTTGAGGCGCTGATTGCCATCCTCGGCATGGCCGCGGTGACCTTTGCCATCCGCGCGGGCGGCCTGCTGCTCGCCAACCGGCTGCCCACCACCGGCTTCGTTGCCAGCTGGATGAAGCACGTCCCGGGCGCAGTGCTGGCCGCGCTGGTTGCGCCCGCGATTCTCGCCGGCGGCGCCGCCGAAGGCATCGCCGCCGCCGTCACCGCGCTGGTCTATCTCGTCAGCCGGAACCTGTTTGCCGCCATGCTGAGCGGCGTGCTGGCGGTCTACCTCGCTCGCCTGGCGCTGGGCGCCTAGGGAACACCGCCGGCTCCTTGCTCGTTGTAACGATAGCAAGGAGGGTCATATGCAGACCATCATCGGACAGTTCGACAGCTACGAGCATGCCGCCGCCGCCGTACATGCCCTGCACGAGGCCGGCATCGCCCATACCGACATCAGCTTTGTCGCCAACACCCCGCCCGACTTCGAACCCGACGAGGTCGGCGAAGGCGCCACCGCCGGCGCCGAGCTGGGCGCCGGTCTGGGCGCCGCCGGCGGCCTGCTGGCTGGTCTCGGCATCATTTCCATCCCGGGCCTTGGTCCGGTGGTCGCTGCCGGCTGGTTGTTCGCCACCGCCATCGGCGCCTTCGCCGGGGCTGGTGTCGGTGCGGCAACCGGTGGCCTGATCGGCGCCTTCACCAGCGCCGGCGTTCCCGAAACCGAGGCCAAGGTGCTCGCCGAACGGCTCGAGCGCGGTGGCGCTATCGTCAGCGCCCGCGTCGACGAAGCCCATGCCGGCCCGGCCGCCGCGATCCTCAGGCACGCCGAGGGCATCGAAGCAGTGCCGCACGGCGAAGAGATCGAAACCGCCGCACGGCAGATCCCCGACGAAGACCTGCCGCCGCCGCGCCGCGACACCGACTACCCTTTCGTGCCGCCGATCGTCTGAGGGAGCGCTGCATCGAGAAAGCTATCGACCAGCGCGTGAAACAGTTGGCGGTCATCGCGGCGGATGAAGTGCGTTGCGCCGGGGACCACAGCAACCTCGGCGCCCAGCGAGCGGATGATCGCCCGGTGACTGGCGGTGATGCCGATGCGGATGGTCCCGGTGATGATCTTGACGGGCACGCCCGCGCCGGCAAGCTCGCCGAGCAGGGTCGGCCAGGCGCGGGTTGGGATGACATCGCCCTGCGCCACCAGCGCGACATCCATGTCGGCCTTCGCCTTTGACCACGCAGCAAGCTCATCCTGCGGCCAGCGCGGGAACAGCTCGGCGATCTCCGCCTGCCGCTCCGCGTCGCTGACGGCCTGCCAGCGCCGGAGTGTTGCGGCAGCGTTTACCGCGACGTCACGATCCTGAAACGGGGTGACCGGCAGCCTCCAGAATGGATCCTCCAGCACAACCGCGCTGACCCGCGAACCCAGGCGGGCAGCCACGGCAGCCGCCGCACTTCCCCCGGCGGAATGCCCGAACAGCACCGGCGGCTGGTCGGCGCCGGAGAGCCATTCGTTGAGGTCGGCGAGGATGTCCTCGACGATGACATCACCGGGGTGGCGCTTCAGCAGATCCGCGGTCCAGCGCGACGATTGACCGTGCCCACGCGGATCGATGGCCAGCACACGGAAGCCGTTGCCGGCCCAGTGTTGTGCAGTGATGGCGAGCGTCGCAGCCGATTCGGCAAGCCCGGGGATGGCGACGATTGTGCCGCGACAGGGAGCGGCCGGATTGAACTCCAGCCTATGCAGCACGCTCATCGCAGCGGCTCGGGGAAAGCGAGCGGCCGGCCCTCGACGATGCGGGTGAGTTCGCTGGCGATATGCTCGCCCATGCGGCCAATCTCTGTCCCCATCGATCCGGAGATATGGGGCGTGAGAAAGACGTTGGGCAACGTGTGGAGCTCGCTGTCCTCAGCCAGCACTTCCGGATGCGTCACGTCGAGAATGGCTTCGATCCGGCCGGCCCTGAGCTCGATGATCAATGCATCCTGATCAACAATGGCGCCGCGGGAGGTGTTGATCAGCGTTGCGCCGTCGCGCATCAGGCTAAGGTGGCGGGCGGTGATCATGCCGGCCGTCGCGTCGTTGAGCGGAGGGTGGAGGCTGACGATGTCGCTGCTTGCCATCACTTCGTCGAGCGGCACCAGGCGTGCCCCCAGCCGGGCGGCGTCGGCCGGGCTGATGAAGGGATCATAGAGCTGGACCGAGACGCTGAGCCCGCCGAGCCGCTCGATGACCATCCGGCCGATGCGCGACGCGCCGACGATGCCGATGGTCTTGCCGACATTGCCGGCAGCAGGAAACTCCAGTTCCCGGTCGATATGGTCGCGACGCCGCCAGTAGAGGCGACGGGCGCGGAACGTGTCCTTGTTGGCGAGGACGATCATCGCGACGGTGAATTCGGCCACCGGAATGGCATTGATCCAGCCGGCATTGGCGGCCTCGATGCCCCGCTCGGCCGCGCTTTGCGGGAGCAGCGGCGCGGCCTGGCCCCCGGCATGGAGGACATAGCGCAGTCGCGGAGCCGCATCGAGATGCTGGTCGGTGAGCGGTGGGGCGCCCCAACCGGTGATCAGCACCTCCGCCTGGCCCAGGGCGTCAAGCGCCCCGGGTGCGTCGAGCGATGGAAAAGGACGCTGATGCAGCGGCGTCGCTCCGGCGCGGCGGAGCACTTCGAAGCCGGGACCGAACAACCGGGCGGCAAGCTCGGGCGGGTTCATGACGGCGATGAAGCCGACGGATGCCTGCGCTCGCTCATCGATGCGTGCGGTCGCTTCGTCATAGGTGAGCGTCATCATTGCCTCGGACCACGTCAAGCTGTGTAACTAGTTACACATCAAGTACACAACGACTAGTTGCACACCAACCGAAAGGCAAGCCCGATCAGATGGGGGCGGCCGATCCGCGGCGCATGAAGCGGGTTTGCAGCAACACATCGGCCGCCGGGGCGACACCGAGCGCAATCTCGGCGGCACGCACGCCGACCTCGAAAAAGGGCGGATGCACCGTGGTCAGCCCGGGCGTGAGGTCGGCCACCACCGGCACGTCGTCGAAGCCGATGATCGAGAGATCGTCAGGCAGCGTCAGGCCCCGCCCCCGGGCCGCCCGATAGGCGCCGACAGCAATATTGTCCGTCATGGCCACGATGGCGGTTGCCCCGACCCCGGAACGCAGCAGTTCATCGACGGCGCGAGCCCCGTCGGCCTCACTGTTGGCGGCGACCCGCACCAGCGCGGGATCGGGCGCAATGCCGTGGCGGACGAGGGCAGCCGTGTAGCCATCAAGCCGCTGCTCGGCCGTCGTCATGCCGCGCGCCTCACCGACATAGGCGATGCGCCGATGCCCCAGGGCGACGAGCTCGTCGACGCCGGCGCCGATGCCATTGCGCTGGTCGTAGTCGACGCTGACGATATCGTCCTGGCCGATGATCGGCGGGCGACCGCAGAGGATCAGCGTTGCGCCGACCTGCGCCAGGTCGCGAGCATAGCCGGCGGCGCGTTCGTCGAAGGCGGCATCGGTTTCGGTGGAGCCGACCAGGAGGACAGCCTTGACCCTGAGCTCGCGCAGCACGCCGATCAGCTCGCGCTCGCGCTGCTCATCGCCTTCGGTGGCGCACATCAGCACCAGGTGGCCGTTCTTGCCGGCGACGCTCTCGACGCCGGCGGCCAGTGAGGCAAAGGTCGGGCCGATCATCGCGCGCACGACAAAGGCGATGGAGCGTGGCCCGCGGCCGGTCATGGCCCGCGCCAGCCCGTTCACCACGTAGCCGAGCTCGTCGGCCGACGCGAGGACGCGTTCCTTGATTGCCCGCTGCACATTGGCGTTGCCCGCAAACACCCGCGACGCGGTCGCGAGGGATACCCGGGCATGCGCGGCGACGTCGCGCAGGTTGACCGGAACCATCCGTCCTGGCCCGCGCGTCCCGCCGCGCGACGGCCTCGGAGCGTTCTCGTTCTCATCCATACCAAGACATCTACAGCCTCCCTTGACTCATGTCGACGCGTCACCTAGCCTGCAAGAAACTAGTTACAGGAACTAGTTTCACACTATGCCAAGGAGGGGCATCGTGCAAGGAAAAGCCGTTGTTCCGGCCACGCGCAGGCGTCGGCCGCCATCGCCGGATGGGCTGGTTCTGCTGCTTCTCGCAGTGCCCGGAATCGCCTGGTTCTCGGTGTTCGCATACGGGCCGATGGCCGGCCTCGTCGTCGCCTTCAAGGATTTCAACGTCCGCGATGGCATCTTCGGTAGCCCGTGGAACGGCTTTGCCAATTTCCGCTACTTCCTCACCAGCGGCGACGCCGTCACCATCATCGTCAACACGCTGTTCCTCAACGCGCTGTTCCTCAGCGCCTCGCTGCTTGCCGGGCTGATCCTCGCGCTCATGCTCAACGAGATCCGCGGCAGCCTCTACCGCCGCTTCATGCAGTCGACGATCTTCTTTCCGTATTTCGTCTCGCCTATCGTTATCAGCATCATGCTGCAGGTGATCCTGTCCGGCGTGGGCGGCAGCGGCGGGGCACTCAACAACCTGCTCAGCGTCATCGATCTGCCGCAGCTCAGTTGGTACACCGAACCCGGGGCGTGGCCCTGGATTCTGACGATCGTCAAGGTCTGGCAGCTGGGTGGCTACACTTCGGTCATCTTCCTTGCCGCCATCACCGCGATTTCTGAGGAGGTCTATGAGGCCGCGGCGATCGACGGCGCGAGCCGGGCGCGCATGGCGCTCTCCATCACCACGCCGCTGCTGCTGCCGACCCTGGGCGTCCTGCTGGTCCTGGGCGTGGGGCGAATCTTCTTCGGCGATTTCGCCACCATCTACGCCATCGTCCAGGACAACGGCATCCTCTTCCCGACGACCGACGTCATCGACACCTACGTCTTCCGCTCCCTGAGGACCATTGGTGACTTTGGCACCACGGCCGCCATCGGCCTGTTCCAGTCGGTCGTCGGGTTTTTCTTCGTCACCGCCGCCGTCCTCGTGCAGCGCCGCTTCCACAAAGAAAGCAGCATCCTATGAGCACGACCGGCTACAACGAGAGCCTTCTCGATCACGAAGCGCGCGAGGCCGACAAGCCGGCCGCTCGCCGCAGGGCTCGCCGCCGTCCCGAGCCGTTCACCGTCGCCAGCTATATCGTCGTGACCCTGTTCGGGCTGTTCTGCCTGATCCCCCTGTGGATGATCATCGCCGGCTCGTTCACCGATGAAACGGTGCTGGCGCGGCAGGGCTACAGCCTGCTCCCTAACCCCTTCTCGCTGACCGCCTACGAACTGCTGTTCAGCGGCCAGTCCCTGCTTAACGGCTATGTCGCCTCGCTGTTCATCACGCTGGTCGGGACGATCCTGTCGGTCTCCAGCACGGCGTCGCTCGCCTGGGTGATCGCCCGCCGGCTGCCCTGGATCAGCCGCCCGCTCACCGTCTTCGCCTACGTGCCCATGCTGTTCCACGGTGGGCTAGTGCCGCTCTACCTGCTGGTGACGCAGGTGCTCAGCCTCTCCAACAGCTGGTTCGCGGTGATCCTGCCGATCCTCCTGGCGCCGTTCCTCGTCTTCATCACCGTCAGCTTTTTCCGCCAGTTGCCGGAGGAAATCCTTGATGCGGCCCGCATCGATGGCGCCGGCGAGTTGCGCATCTTCTTCCAGATCGTCCTGCCACTGTCGAAGCCGATCCTCGCAGTGCTGGGCCTGTTCTACGCCGTCACCTACTGGAACGAGTGGTTCATGGCGCTGCTCTTCGTGTCCGACCCGGACAAGTACCCGCTGCAGCTGATCCTGCAGAACCTGATCGCCAACGTGACCAACGCCACTTCGCTGCCTGGCGCAACGGCCGCGCAGGCCGCGGCGCCGGTCTATCAGCTGCGCTTCGCGATGACGGTCCTGACGGTCGGCCCGATCCTGCTCGCCTACCCGCTCGCGCAACGCTTCTTCGTCAAGGGCATCACCCTGGGCGCTACCAAGGGCTAGCGGCCCCCCGAATAGAGCCGCTCACAACAGGAGGAGAATACCGATATGACACGCAACTTCAGTCGCCGACACTTCCTCGCCCTCAGTGGTGCGGCGGGTCTTGGCGCTACCCTCGCCGGCGGCATGCCGCAGGCCTTCGCAGCGGGCCTGTCGGGCACCTCGCTGACCCTTCTGCCGTCCCAGGCGCCGAGCAACTGGAAAGCGGTGCTGGACAAGGCCAATGCCGCACTCCTCGCCGAGCACGGCTTCACCCTCGATGCGCAGTTCATCAACTGGAGCAATTACGGGCAGCAGTCGCTGCTGAAGTTCACCGCCGGCGCCAGTTTCGATACCGCCCTGCAGGCGCTGTGGCTGAACATGGCGCAACTGCAGCAGAGCGGTTCGCTCGCTGACCTGACCGGTGAGCTCGACAAGTGGCCCAATCTCAAGGCGCAGATCGCTCCCAAGCTGATCGAAGCCAATTCCTGGAACGGCAAGCTCTGGGGCATCCCGCAGGTGAACAGCGCCGGCCGCGTCCAGCATTTCAGCATCCGCCAGGATCTTGCCGAAAAGCACGGCTTCGGCGAGATCCGGGATTTCGATACGCTCGAGCGGTACTTCTACACCATCAAGGAAAAAGAGGACGGCGTGACGCCGTTCGGCATCGGCGCCAACTCGACCTGGGTACTGGCCGTGCCGACCCCGACTGGAATGTTCAACCAGCAGTCGTGGGAAGATCCCACTCGCATGCAATACCTGTTCGCCGGTTCCGGCCTGCGGTTCCTGCTCGCCAAGGATGCGGCCACTACAGGCTCGTCGAAGCCGATCCCGTTCTGGGAAGATGACGGGGTGGTCGCGGCGCTGAGGAAGATCCGCAAGTACCACGAGGACGGCATCATCAATGCCGACCCGTTCAACTCGGATAGCGCGACGATCCAGAGCCAGTTCCAGGCCGGCCGCATCGCCAGCATCTGGTCGATGACCGATGGCCTCGCCAGCAATCAGCTGGTCGGCCTCCGAAAGGCCGTTCCCACCGCAAGCCTCGCCCAGGTGGTGCCGTTCGGCAAACCCCTCAGTGAGGTCAAACCCGTCCAGACCTTCCAGGCCGACAACATGGTGGTGGTGAACGCCAATGGCGGCGACGTCGACCGGGCCCTGGCGCTGCAGGACTGGCTCTCGGTGAAGCAGAACCATGACCTCATCGAGTACGGCATCGAAGGCACCGACTGGGAAGCGGCCGGCGACGACAGCCTGAACCAGCTCAGCCAATACGCCTTCCCCGGCTACGCGCTGCTGTGGCGTTCAGCCCTCGAGCGCCGCTCGTCGTTCATGACCGAGTCCGAAAAGGCCGTCTTCGACTGGGCCCAGGACTACGACAACTTCGCCACCGACACCTTCGCTTCGTTCATCCCTGATGTGAGCGCGGTCAAGCAGGAGGCGGCGCAGATGAACAACGTCATCATCCAGCACGCCAACCCGCTGTTCCACGGGCTGGCTGACGTCGATGCCCAGTTGGACAAGCTCAAGAGCGCCGCCGACGCGGCAGGACTGAACATGCTGCAGGCCGAAATGGAAAAGCAGGCGGACGCTTACCTCAAGGCTCGGGGGTAGCTGCGGGTCGCCGCTCTCCCAGCCCTATGGGAGAGCGGCCAGCCGAGGGTGCCGCGCCACCTTGGCACCCTCCGGCTTCTGGCCGTCCGGCCGCAGGCAAAGTCGACAACCTGGAGCGTTTCAGCGCTTCCTGTGCACAGTGAAGCGCTCTAGGTGCTTGATGCCGCGTGAGGCTTGGGCTAGGCAGGTCCCGCTCGGAGTGCCCCTCTGGCGGAATGGTAGACGCGGCAGACTCAAAATCTGTTGTCGAGAGGCGTGCCGGTTCGAGTCCGGCGGGGGGCACCAATCATCTTTCGACGCAGGCGACCGCTGCCCGCTTCGTCTATTGCGGCTTCAGGTTCTCGGTACCGGTTCCGGGCTGCCCGGCAATGGTCCAGATTCCCTCCATCGAGCCGTCGTCCATCACCTGGTAGATCACCAGCCCGATCGCCTCGCCCATCACGTAGCCGGCCGAGAAGGCGTTGCCATTGCGCATGCAGATGCCCTGCGACGTCGACGGACCCGTGGTCCAATAGATCTCACATGTGGTCTCGCTGGTGAGCACGATCTTGGCGGTGCCGCCATAACTCGAGCCGTCGAGATTGGTGCCTTCGACGGCATAGTCGCCCCCGATACTCTGCGCCAAAGCCGGGCTCGCGAATGCTATCGCCATGCCAGCCAATAGAAATATCCGTCGCATATCACGCCCCTCCGTTTGTCCCTTGACGTCAGACTAAGTCACAGTCCTCTGGACTGACAATCAGGGCCGACGCAGAGTGGCGATCACTTTTGGCGCGGAGGATTCGATGGCGGGAACGATCAGGCTCGGCACGGCCGGCTGGGTGTTCGAGGCCTGGCGCAAGAGCTATTACCCCGACGGGCTGAAGCAGAAGGACGAGCTCGCCTGGTCGAGCGCCCGGCTCGGCAATATCGAGATCAACGCCACCTTCTATTCGCACCAGAAGGCCGCGAGCTTTGAGAACTGGGCCGGCCAGACCCCTGATAGCTTCGTCTTCAGCGTGAAGGGCCACCAACTGGTCACCCACATCAAGCGGCTGAAGGATGTCGAGCTCCCGCTCGCCAACTTCTTTGCCTCCGGCGTCATGGCGCTGGGCAAGAAACTCGGGCCGTTCTGCTGGCAGCTGCCGGGCAACAGCAAATACGACCCCGATCGGATGGAGGCCTTCCTCGCTCTCTTACCGCAGTCGCCGGAAGCGCTGGTCGCTCTGGCCGGAAAGACCGATTACGGCAAGAACCCGCCCTATCTCGACGCCACCGGCATCGTCAGGGTCCGCCACGCCATCGAAGTGCGGCACGAAAGTTTCGCCGATCCACGCTTCATCGCGCAGTTGCGGGCCCACAACGTCGCCCTCGTCGTCGCCGATACCGCAGAATGGTCCTACATCGACCAGACCGCCGACTTCTCCTATGCCCGGCTGCAGGGCGCACCGGGAAAGGAGAGCTATTCGGTTGCCGAGCGCGATGTCCGCGCCGGCTGGCTGAAGGCCTGGGCCGAGGGCAAGCCGGTTGCCGATGCGCCCTATGTCACTGCTGCCGAAGCGAGCCCGCCGCCGCGCGATGTGTTCGCCTTCTTCGTCTCCACCGACAAGGAGCATGCGCCCGACAATGCGCGCGCCGTCATGGCTTCGCTCGGCCTCAGCGGACCGGGCGGCGAGTGACGATCTCGTGAGCGGGCTTAAGTTGACTCGGAGCCCGCTCCCGAGAATATGGCGCGCATCCGAATAGGAGCGTCATCGTGACCACCAGCCTCGCCACCGACCGTCCCCGCCTGCTCGCCACGATCGCCTTCGTCCTCGGCCTCGCGACCATTGCCGGCGCCTGGGGCTCGCAGCTGTTTGGCGGGCTGGTGCCGTGCGAGCTCTGCCTCGAGCAGCGCATGCCCTACTATTGGGGCCTGCCGCTGCTCGCGCTGGTGCTGATCCTGTGGCACCGGCTGCCGCGTGCCGTGTGGTATGTCGGGATCGTCCTGGTGCTCCTGACCTTCGTCTGGTCGACCTATCTGGCGGGCTATCACGCCGGCGTCGAATACGGCTTCTGGCCCGGCCCCACCGCCTGCACCGGCACCGGCGTCGATGTCAGCTTCTCCGACCTCACCAATATCAACGCCGCCCGCGTCGTCCCCTGCGACAAGATCCAGTTCAGCCTGTTCGGCGTGACGCTGGCCGGCGCCAACACGCTGATCTCGGCAGCGATCGTCCTGCTGCTCGGCACCGTGCTGCTCAAGGGCCGGAAGGCATAGAGCGCTTTCAGGAAAAGTTGCAGACTTTTCCGGTTCGAAAGCGCGACCAACTAGAGAGACCAGAGCCCTGCCGCTACTGCGTGAGGAAGGCCGTCGCGACCTCGGTGAGGAGCGGTGACTGGATCAGGTTGTAGTGCGTGGTGCCCGGGAGGATAGCCAGCCGGCTGGCCGGGCGCTGCGAGCCGTCGAACCCGGCGTCGCGCTGGCCGCCACCGAGCAGCTTCCAGAACGCCACCATGTGCTCGGGCCGGATCGAATCCGCGTCCGCGAACACCAGCAGCGTCGGGGCCGTCATCGCCTTGACCCGCTCGGTCCAGTCGTACTCGGGCTCGTTCATTTCGCCGGACTTGCGGAACACCCGCTCCCAGTCGACGTCGGGATAGAGCTCTCCGAGGGGTGAACTGGCGAGTTGCTGCCCGTACTCCGCCGCGTGGGCCGGCAATTGCCGGAAGGCCTCGCGGACTTCGGGATAGTCGTCGTCGGTGCGGTAATCCACCGAGACCGACACCAGCTTCTCGACCAGCTCCGGGTGCCGGAATGCCACCTGCAGCGCGACGCCGGCGCCGAGCGAATAGCCCATGAAGTGCGCCTTGCCGATGCCGAGGTGCTGGAGCACAGCCGCAACGTCGTCGGCCATCAGTTCGGAGGACCAGGGCGCGTCGGTGTCCGCACTGAAGCCGTGGCCGCGCATGTGGATGGCGATCACCTTGTGGGTCTTCGTCATTGCGGCGAGCGGCGCACCAAACGTCTGGGACGGGTCGACGCCGCCATGCAGCAGCACCAGCGGCGGACCGTCACCGTGGATCTCGTAGTAAATCTCGGCGCCGCCGACCGGGACCTTGCCCGTGCTGCTGGGGGTGCTCATCGGAATGTCTCCTGCGGTTTGGGCAATGACGGGCGCTGCGACGAGAGCCGCAGCGACAAAGGCGAGGGTCATGAGGGCGCGCCTCAGCATGATAGTCCTCCTGAAATCAGTACGTCGCGAGCTGCCGCTCAAGCTTGTCGAAGGCCTGGTTGGTGCCCTCGAAGAAACCGCCTTCGATCGCGACGGCGAGGTGTGCGGCGCTGTCGAACTCGGCGCGCATGGTGAAGATCGTCTCGTTACCGAGCGCCTCGAACGTGAGGGTGGCCAGATAGCTCGGCGGCGGATTAACCGCTTCGGGCGGGCGCCACGGCCGGTAGACGATGCGTTCTGGCGCGAGGATCTCGACGAACTGGTAGCGCACCGGATGCTCACCGCCGTCGGGCCGCCGCATGGTGACGTGCCACTCGCCACCGGCACGGAACTCGAGCTTGGTGACAGTGGAGGTGAAATGTTCCGGGCCCCACCACTGGGCAAGCAGGTACGGGTCCTCGAAGGTGCGCCAGACCAGCTGGCGCGGCGCCTTGAGGCGGCGGCTGATGACGAACTCGCGCTGGGTGAGCGGGTCCAAAGCTGTGTCACCGGTCATGGCGCGCCTCAGTTCTTCTTGCCCGTAGGGTCGGTCGCCTGCAGCCGCTCGAGCAGCCCGTCGAGCCGGTTGAGGCTCGTATCCCAGAAGCTCGAGAACTCCTCGATCCAGCCGACGGCTTCGCGCAGCGGCTGCGCTTCGAGCCGACAGGGCCGCAGCTGGGCGTTGCGCCCGCGGCTGATCAGGCCCGCGCCTTCCAACACCTTGAGATGCTTGCAGATCGCCGGGATGCTCATCTCGAACGGCGCCGCGATCTCCTTTACCGACGCCTCCCCATCCATCAGCCGCGTCAGGATGGCCCGGCGGGTGGGATCGGCGATGGCGGAAAGGGTGAGACTGAGCTGGTCCGGCTGCACGTCCGTTCCTAACTGATCAGTTAGCTAACTATATGGTTAGATACAGCTAGGCAAGAGTGAGTGTCAACCACGCTCGCGTGCCCATCCCGGGCGTCGCCGCGCTGATCTCGGCGGCGTTCGCCCTGATGCTCGGCACAGCGCTGGCAAGGGGCCGGAAGGCCTAGTCTTCGGGAAAAGGAGCTGCTCGTGGTCGCGGGCATGATGAAGTACGTGCAGCACCTCCACCCGATCTCCGACGACGCGATAGAAAATGAGCTCTGCTGAGGAGAGACGAAGTTTCCGAACTATCGGAGGGCCAGTGCCGGACTTTCTTCGCGCAGGTGTCCGGCGATCTCACGAAAGTCGGCGCGCCCTAGCCGTGACGGCGACGCGATACTGGCTGGTCGGCATCGATCATCGCCTGCAATTCGCCTTCGATCTCGTCGAAGACCTCGTCCAACGAATGGACACGCCCCGCCTCTGCGTCCGCCAGCCCCCGCGCCAGCGCAGCATCAAGCCGCCGGAGCGCCGCCTCGCGCTCCTGCACCAGGCGAACGCCTTCGCGCAGCACTTCGCTCTTGGAGTTGTAGCGGCCGTTCTTGACCAGGACCTCGACCACGGCCTCGAGGTTCGGCCCCAGATCTGCGCTGATTGCCATATCGGCCTCCGTCGGTACCCAACCAATAACAGTTATTGGCGCTACCGGCGTCCAGGCTCACGGCTCCAGTTCGATGTCCCAGTAGAGGTAGTCGAGCCAGCTCGTGTGCAGGTGGTTGGGCGGGAAAGCCCGGCCGTTATTGTGCAGGTCGTGCACGGTCGGCTGGAACGGCTCCTGCATCGGGAACATCTTGATCTCGCGCGGCAGCCGGTTGGCCTTCCTGAGATTGCACGGCGCGCAGGCTGCGACGACGTTCTCCCAGGTGGTACGGCCACCCTTGGAACGCGGGATCACGTGGTCGAAGGTGAGTTCGTCCCGGGCGCCGCAATACTGGCACTGGAATTTGTCGCGCAGGAACACGTTGAAGCGGGTGAACGCAGGATGCCGCGCCGGCCGCACGTAATCCTTGAGCGAGACGACACTGGGCAGCAGCATCTCGAAGCTCGGCGACTTGATCACCCGGTCGTAGTTGGAGACGACGTGGACTCGATCAAGAAAAATCGCCTTGATCGCGTCCTGCCAGGACCAAAGCGACAAGGGATAATAGCTGAGGGGCCTGAAATCGGCGTTCAGCACCAGTGCGGGGCTATTCTCAAGCGACACATGTACCGTCACTTGTCGCCCCCAGATCGGGAATCGCGGCCAGTCATGATCAGCAATATTCTATGCCGACTGTGACACCCCTGTGAAGCGCGATTCGATCAGTCGATTCAGGCGGTTTGCGCCAGCATGAAGGAGGTGGCGAAATCGAGCCCGTCCGGCGCGATGCCATGCGCCGTGCCCGACGAAATGTGCAGCGTTACATCGAATCCGGCGGCCGTCAGCTCGGTCGCCGCCTGCCGGCTGAGCCCGGGATCGACCACCTGGTCGAGATCGCCATGGATCAGCGCCACCGGCGCTTTGTCGATCGCCGGGAACCCCTCGGCAGGAACGAAAGCGCCGGAGAACGCCACGATACCCTTGATCGGACGCGGCAACGCCGTGCCGACATGCAGCGCCATCATCGCCCCTTGCGAAAAGCCGACGAGGAAGGTGTCGGCCGGCTTGATGTCGGTCTGCGTCCAGAGATCGGTGAGAAACTCGATGATCACGGGCGCGGCGTTCTTGGCGCCCTCGATGCGGCCGGCGATCCGATCCACCGCCAGCGGGAACCACTCGAAACCGAATGGGTTGCCGGCACAGGGCGTCGGCGCGTTCGGCGCGATGAACAATGCATCGGGCAGCAGCGGCCCCCAGTGGTGGCCGAGCCCGATCAGGTCGCTGCCGTCGGCGCCATAGCCGTGCAGCAAAATCACTGCCTGCTTCGGGGCGCCGCCGCTTTTGGGCGGCAGCATCGGGCCGGAGAGCTTGGCCATCAGATCGACAATCCTTCCTTGTTCCGCACGGCGCGATAGTAGCGCCAGAGCAGCAATGCGGCGGTGGACCGATAGGGCGACCAGCGCCGCGCCATCTCGATCAAGTCCTTCACCGGCGGCTTGCCGTCAAGCCCGAACGCCCACTCGGCCGCTCGCTGCAACGCGACATCGCCGGCGGGAAAGATGTCCGGATGGGCCGCCGAAAACATCAGATAAATCTCGGCAGTCCACGGGCCGATGCCCTTGAGTTTGGTCAGCGCGGCGATCGCCGCGTCGGCCGGCAGTTCGGCGAGATGTGCGAAGTCGACACTGCCCGCCGCGATCGCCTCGGCCAGCCCGCGCAGCGTCCGGTACTTGCCGCCCGACTGCCCGGCGCCCCGGACGGCTTCCTCACTGAGCTTCAGATAACCGACCGGGTCGAGCGCCCCTTCGAGTTGGGCGAAGCGGCCCCAGATCGCATCGGCGCTGGCGGTCGAAACCTGCTGGCCGGTGACGATCCGCGCCAACCCTTCGAAGCCGCCGGGCGAGCGGCGGATTTCGAATGCGCCGGCGCGCTCGGCAACGCCTGCGAGGCGGGGATCGAGCTCAATCAGGGCGCCCAGCTGGCGCTGCAGCGCCTCCGGCGTATCGAGACGGTCTGTCAAAGAAATATCCTTACGTGCTAGCAGTTTGTCATGCTCAGACCCGTCCTCCGCTTCGCCCCGAGCCCCAATGGCTTGCTGCATCTGGGGCACGCCTATTCGGCGCTGTTCACCTCGGTATGGGCCGAAGCCCTCGGTGGCCGGTTCCTCCTGCGCATCGAAGACACCGACATAACCCGAAGCAAGCCGGAATTCACCGCGGCGATCTTCGAGGACCTCGCCTGGCTCGGCCTCGCCTGGGAACAGCCGGTGCTGCGGCAGTCCGACCGCTTCGCCGTCTATGCCGCTGCGGCCGACCGGCTCAGGGCGCGCGACCTGCTCTATCCCTGCTTCTGCTCGCGCACCGAGCTGGCCGCACAGTCGAGCGGCACCGACCCCGATGGCGCGCCGCTTTATCCCGGCACCTGCCGTCACCTGTCGGCAGCCGAAGTGAAACAGCGTTTTGCCGAAGGGCGTACGGCGAACTGGCGGCTGAGGACCGACGACGCCATGGCGCTCACCGGCATGCTGACCTACAGCGTCGCCGGCCCCACCCCGGCGGATCGGCCGCAGATCCGCTATGCCCGGCCGGAGCGCTGGGGCGATGTGGTGCTGCAGCGCAAAGGCACGCCGACCAGTTATCACCTGAGCGTGGTGATCGACGACGACGCGCAGGGCGTTACCCATGTCACCCGTGGTCGCGACATGGAGCCCTCGACCGATATCCACGTGCTCCTGCAGATGCTGCTCGGCCTCACCTCGCCGCTCTATACTTTCCACAAGCTGATCCTCGACACCGAAGGTAAAAAGCTCAGCAAATCGAAAGGCTCCACATCGCTGCGGAGCCTCCGTGAGGCGGGTCGGACGGCGGACGAAATTCGGCGCGAGCTGGGCTTCTAGGGTGCCGGGCCGGTGCGCTTGACTACCCCTCACCCTAACCCTCTCCCTGGCGGGGAGAGGGGACGCACTTTGCACCGGCCGTGCCACAACGCCCCCTCTCCCCTCTGGGGAGAGGGCCGGGGTGAGGGGCGCCAATGTAGCGCGCCGGCCGGTTCTGCATTTTTTTCGCGCGGTTTTGTCATAGTGTCCCGGCTGCTTTGACACCCTCTCGACGCCATGTCGAGACCCCGTCGACGCTACCGCACTACCCTAAGGCCGCCCCTCCCCAGCCCCGCCGAGCGGTGGACGGCCGGGGTAGTTGGAGCGGGCGACACCAGTTGCTCCCACCGGATCAGGACACGCTGAGCCTGGCACTCGGGGCACATCAACTGCAGCGGCAGCTTCGAGAGCGGGAAGTCATACGGCAGCACCATCAGCAGCGAGTGCACGTCGACCATGAACTCGCCGGGGCAAGACTTGGTGGGCTTGAGCGCTGCATGGCGCCGGCCGCAGGAGAGCCACCCCACCCAGTTGCCAAGCCGAGCATCCGACAGGGTCGCCCACTGCTCAAACGGCGGTTCCATCGGGTAGACCGAACAGCCGTCCCCCAATCTGGCGAGCTCGCAAGGCGGCCTGCCGTCAGCGGCGACCAGTCGCGCTAGGTCGCCTAGCTGGTGGTCACCATAGCGACGCTGCAGCTTCGCCGTTTGGACGGAGACGTAGCGCTTGCAGCGGCCGCATACGATATCGAGTTGTCTCGGTGAGTAGGCCGAAAGTTGGCGGGTCCGAATGTCGTCCATGGCATCAGCCAGTGACTTCCTTCGAGCGGTAAATCGGCAGCGTCTTCCCCGGCTGCGGCTCCGCGCCGAAGGCGGCGATCACCTCGCTCAATTCCCATCCCGTCAGCGCCGCAATGTCCTGGGCGGTGTAGAGGGGGTACCGTGCCCTCAGCCACCTCACCCTGTCTGCGTTCACGGGATCGGCGGGGTTGGACATTCGGGCTCTCCTTACAGCGGGAGAGTCGAGTCATATACCCCTGAACGAAGTGAGAACAAGCCGCGAGGGATAGCGGTTGGCGGAGCCTGGATTATACTAGGACGCATGACCGATCGGCTGAAATGGGAGCGTGACGGAAGCGGCGGGCTTCGCGCCGAATTTGAGGGCGGCCACGCTACGATCTCGCTCGACGTAGCCACCGGCCGGCGCCGCTGGTTCGTCAAGGTGGGAAAGGCGATGGGAAGCGATGTCGCAGCCAACACGCAGCACGCCTCCGACCGCGCCAACGAAGTCCTTCCCCGGCTAAAGGTGATGGCCGCGCAAATACAAGCCGAGGAGGAGCGCAGGGCCGCCATCCTCGCCAAGATCGACCAGGTGACGACTGAGGCCGACCCCGACGTTGGATCGATCTTCTCGATAGCCGCTGCGGATAAGGAAAATCTGGCCTGGATGATGGACCAGGTCCGGCCCCGGACGCGAACCCCGGGGCTCAACAAGCTGATCGATGCGCTGTCGCGTGAACTCTACAAGTTCAGGACGGGGAAGCGATGAAGTTCAAGGTTGGCGACCCGGTAGAGTTTGACGCCACGGTGAAGGGCATCTTTCCCCAGGACGACGACTTGCTGGTGGCGCTGCTGCTCGATGGTGGTGGTCGGCATTCGATGCACGACCGGTGGCTGCGGCGAACCGAAACCGGCCCTTTGTCGGAGGGTGAAGCCGTGACAATCACTGGCAAGGTCTCGAAGGTTTGGGACGACAAGGTAAGCTCGCGGCTCGATGGAAATGGCGAGATTGTCACCTGGCCGACCGAGCACATGCGAAGGGCCTGAACCCATGCAGTCTACCCCCCTGCCGCCGCCTCCCGACATGCCGAAGGTCGAGTTCATAGAACCCGACCTGGCACGCTGGACCTTTGAGAGTGCCGACCCGGCAACCCATGAGGCCGAGTTCAAGTACTGGCGCGGCTGGTTCGGCTTCGAGGAGTCCGACTGGCCGCACCGGATCGACGGACAGGTATGGTTGGTGCGGAAGGGTGGTCAGGGGCAGGCATCATGATGCCTGCCTGATGATCAACTCACGCGCGGCCGTTCCTGCGCCCGAGAGTGAGTAAGTGAGGGTGGCCTCCTCGGTGTGGAAGCGGCCGAAAATCGAGCGAATCTCTGGAACGTCGTTGATCGACAGGATGAAGCGCCCCTTAAGGGTGGCTAGCCGATCGGCGATCAGCTCGAACTGGTCGCGGCCGAACAGGGCCTGCCCATAGTCACCCTCGCTGCCCCAGTATGGCGGATCAAGGTAGAACAGGGTCTCCGGGCGGTCGTACCGATCAATGAACTCGACCCATGGCAGGTTTTCGACGACGACGCCGGCGAGGCGTTCGTGGATGTCTGCCAGCATGGACCCCAGCTTGTTAAGGTCGAAACGAGCCGGCATGCCCACCGACACCCCGAAGGAGCGGCCTGCGACTTTTCCCCCGAACGCCAGGCGCTGCAGGTAGAGGAAGCGTGCAGCCCGCTCCAGGTCGGTGAGCGTCGACGGGTCGGAGGCCCGCAACCGCTCGAACTCACGGCGGCCGCTGACCTGGAAGCGCAGGGTATCCATGAACTGCGGATAGTGGCGCTGCAGGATGCGGAAGAAGTTGGCCACGTCGCCCGAGTAGTCGTTGATGACCTCGGCCTTGGGCTGCGTCGTGCGGCGTAGGAAGACGCCGCCCATGCCCACAAACACCTCGGCATAGGTGGTGTGCGGGGTGGCGTTGATGAGGCTTACAAGCCGCTTCGAAAGCTGCTTTTTGCCGCCGATGTAGGCTGCCGGCGTTCGGGTCGGTTCGATCGGCCGGGGATAGTCAGACGAATGCATGTTCTCTTTTCCAGTGGACTCGATCCACTCTGCGGCGCCCTCGGCCGAGGAGCGGCGGGTGGAGCACTGGCGGTGGTGCTTTGGGGGTTGCTGGCAAGCTCTC
>Ga0209902_100348_pt1 | contig 57931 bp, 55 predicted proteins | sample FECB27metaG_FD_188304 | JGI IMG/M metagenome (GOLD analysis project Ga0209902, IMG submission 188304) | Cyanobacterial communities from the Joint Genome Institute, California, USA - FECB-27 (SPAdes) (version 2) | ecosystem: Environmental > Aquatic > Thermal springs > Hot (42-90C) > Microbial mats...
ATGCGACGGATGGATCGCATCGTTGATGTACATCGAGGTCAGCACTGCAAAGACGTAGGCCTGCAGGGCCGCCACGAGGAATTCGAGCGCCGTGATCGCCACGGTCATGATCAGCGGCAGCAGCGCACCGAGCCAGCCGAGGAAGCCCAGGCCACCCAGCGTCACGATGAAGCCCGCGAACACCTTGAGGGTGATGTGACCGGCGAGAATGTTGGCGAAGAGACGAACCGAGAGCGAGATCGGGCGCGAGAGGAAGGAAACCACCTCGATCGGCACCACGATGGGGAGCACATAGCCCGGCACACCCGACGGCACGAACAGTTTGAAGAACTTCAGCCCGTTCTTGTAGACGCCGTAGACGATGACCACCACGAACACCAGGAGCGCCAGCGCGAAGGTGATGATGATGTGGCTGGTGAAGGTGAAGAAGAACGGGATCATGCCGAACATGTTGGCGACGAGCACGAACATGAACAGCGAGAAGACGAACGGGAAGAACTTCATGCCGGCCTTGCCGGCCGAGTCCGACACCATCTTGGCGACGAACTCGTAGAGCATCTCGGAGACCAGCTGCACCCGGTTCGGCACCAGGCTGCGCTTCTGCGTCGAGAGCAGGAGGTAAAGGGCGATGACACCAACCGACAGCACCATGAACAGGGCTGAGTTGGTGAAGGAAACGCCGCCTTCACCGAAGGAGACGATATCGGTGATCTGGAACTGGTGGATCGGGTCGACTTTATTCGGATCGGCCAACTGCTGTTCCCTTTAGGCTTGGAGCCTTCACTCGTCTTCTTCGTCGTCCGGCGCGCGCATGGCGGCCGTGGGCGGCGGCGCCGCCCGGTTCATTTCCGCTGCAGAACGCACCACATTGAGCACGCCCGCCGCAAAGCCGACCAGCAACATCACCAGCATCAGCCAGGGACCGGTCTTCAGCCACAGATCGAGCAGGTAACCGATACCCGCGCCGACCAGGATGGCCGCAATAAATTCCGTTCCGAGTCGCATGCCCCGGTTCCAGCCGGACATGTTCCGGTTGGCCGCAGCAATTTCCGCGTCGCCCGGTGCCTGCTCGGAGGCCTGCGCCCGCTTGATGCGAGCTGCAAGATCCGAGGTCAGCGACCCTGATTTCCCATCACTCGGCGAGCGCCCGGTATTGCGTGACTTTGCCATCCCGCTCTCCCATGCGCCTCCGGGCCTTAACAGGAACTGGAGCCCCTTGAAGTCGCGGGCAACATAGTGGCGCCCCCTACCAGTGTCAAGGCTGTGAACAGACTGCTAACGCTTTGATAAATAAGGAAGTTTATCCGACGAAAGGAGGTGTGACATTGAGTCATCGCGACTCTGGCCGCCACTATTGCGGCAAGGATGGGGCGTCAGCTCGCCACCCGCACCGCTGCCTCGGCGCCCTTGAGGTCCACAGAGACCAGTTGGCTGACCCCGCGCTCGGCCATGGTGACGCCGAACAGCCGGTCGACCCGGGCCATGGTAATCGGATTGTGGGTGATCACCAGGAAGCGGGTTTCCGTCCGCTCGGTCATCATGTCGAGCAGGTTGCAGAAGCGCTCGACATTGGCGTCGTCGAGCGGCGCGTCGACCTCATCGAGCACGCAGATCGGCGCCGGGTTGGTGAGAAACACCGCAAAGATCAGCGACATCGCCGTGAGCGCCTGCTCGCCGCCCGACAGCAACGTCATGGTTGTCGGCTTCTTGCCCGGCGGCCGTGCGAGAATCTCGAGCCCGGCCTCCAGCGGATCGTCGCTCTCGACGAACTGCAGCTCGGCGGTACCACCGCCGAACAGCGAGGTGAACAGCTCCTGGAAATGCGCGTTGACCTTCTCGAACGCCTCGTTGAGCCGCTGCCGGCCCTCGCGGTTGAGGCTCTGGATGCCGCCGCGGAGCTTGGCGATCGCGGCGATCAGGTCGTCGCGATCCTTGACCATCAGGTCGAGCTTTTCACGGACCTCTTCGGATTCCTTTTCGGCGCCGAGGTTCACCCCGCCCAGCCGCTCGCGCTCTGCCTTCAGCCGGTCGACCTGCGATTCGACCTGGGGCTCGGCAGGCAAAGCGTGTTCCGGCCTGATACCGGCGAGCTGCGCCGTCTGCGATGCTTCGACGTTGAGCGTCTCGTGCACCTGCCGCTCGATCTGGTGGCGCTGCGCGATGAGGCCCTTGATCCGCTCCTCGACCCGCGCCAGCTCGGCCCGGAAGCCGGAGAGCGCGTCATGCGCCAGCCGCTGCGCCTTGTCCGCCTCGCGGTGCCGGGTGTCGCCGACACCAAGCGCATCGGTCGCCGCCTTGTGCGCCTCGCGCGCCACGGCGATCTCGGCGTCGAGGGTGCGGCGGCGCTCGGCCAGGCTCTCAGGCGACGCCTGCAGCACGGTGATCTGCTCGCGCACTTCGGCGGTACGGGCGTCGAGCGTTGCCAGCTGCCCAGCGGCGCCCTCACGACGGCGGGACCATGCGGCAACGTCCGCGGCGATCTGGGTGAGACGCGAACTGCGCATCCGCGCCGCCGTCTCGAAGCCGCCGAGCTTCAGCCGCGCTTGATCGGCTTTCTCGCGCAGCCCGCTGAGCAGTGACTGCAGTGATGTCGCCAAAGCCGCAGCTTCGGTTTCATCGCCGGCGTCCCACAGCAACAGCTCTGCCTCGGTGGCCGCAGCCACCGCCTCGGCGAGGTTCGCATCGAGCCGGGTCCGCGTTTCGTCGAGCGCCACCTGGCGCGCGGCGAGATCGCTGATGGCGCGCTGCGCTTTGTCCAGCTCGCCCTGCGCGACGGCAATCTCGCGCTGCGCGTTCCGCCAGGCGTCGCGCTTCAGCCGCTCGTCGGTGCGGGCCGCGTTCAGCGCTTCGGCCAGCGCCGTGGCATCGGCACGCCGGCTGTTGCGCCGGGCCCGTACGTCTTCGACTTCGGCTTCGAGCTCGGCCAGGCGGTTGCGCTGCGCCAGCCGCTCCGCCGCAGCAGTCGGCGCATCGGCGGCGGCGACGAAACCGTCCCAGCGCCACAGCCCGCCGGCCTTGGTGGTCAGCCGCTGTCCGGGCTGCAGCTGCGCCATCAGCCGAGCCGCGTCCGCCGCCTCGACCAGCCCGATCTGGTCAAGCCGGCGCTTCAGCAGCGGGCTGCCCGACACGAACTGCGACAGCGGCGTAGCGCCCGCCGGCAAGGCCGGGTCGGCACCGGCAGCGGCGCCGGCCCAGTGCAATGGCGCGCCGGCATCGGATGAGGCATCGAGATCGTCACCCAGTGCCGCGCCGAGTGCCGTTTCATAGCCCGCGGCAACCTTGAGCTGGTCGACCACTGCCGGCCACTTGCTGGCGCCGCCATGGTTGAGGATACGGCTCAGCGTCTGCGCCTCGGCTTCCAGCCGGTTCAGCGCTGCCTCGATCTGCTGCAGCTCCGGGCGCAGCGCGTCGGCGGCGGCCTGCGCCGCGACGGCGGCCGTCTCGGCGGCGACGGCGGCAGTTTCCGCCGCCTTGGCATGGTTCTGCGCCATGTCGAGCGCTTCGCGCCCGGCGTTCAGCGTCGCGTCGGCGCCGAGCGTCCGCGCCAGTTGCTCGGCTTCGCGCGCCACGTCGGCGATCTGCGTCTCGAGCCGCGTCACCCGCGAGCGCGCCTCGGCAACGCTGCGCTCGGCTGCGCCGCGTCGGGCCCGCAACTGCGCCAGGGCATCGGCGGCGGCGCGGGCCTCACCCTCGGCCTTGGCCACTTCGCTTTGCGCGGCTTCGGTCGCCGCCCGCGCGGCTTCGAGCGCCTGCTGTTCGCCCGCCGCTTCCGCTTCGAGGCGGCTGCGCTCTTCATGCGCCGCCTCCAGGGCGTCGTCGCTCTCGCCGACCAGCGCGCGCTCGCGCACCGCATCCTGTTCGATCTGCTTCAGCCGTTCGCCGAGTTCATTGAGCCGCGCTGCGGCCCGTCTCGCCTCACCCTCGAGCTGCTCGGCGAGAATGGTCAGCCGCTGCAGCACGGCGCCGGCGGCGGCTTCCTTGTCGCGCAATGGCGCCAGCGCCTTGTCGGCGAGGAACACCACTTTCTGGGCTTCGAGCTCGATATGCTGCGCTTCGGCAAGATCACGCACCAGCTTGGCCTGCGCGGCCTCGGCATCCTTCTCGTTGAAGCGCGCGGCGATCCAGCGGATGTGAAACAGCGTTGCTTCGGCCTTGCGGATATCGCCGCTCAGGGCGCGATAGCGCACGGCCAGCCGGGCCTGTCGCTTCAGCGTTTCGAGCTGCTGCTCGACCTGGGCGATGACGTCGTCGACGCGTTCGAGATTCTGTTCCGCCGCGCGCAGCCTGAGCTCGGCCTCATGCCGGCGCGAGTGCAGCCCCGAAATGCCGGCGGCCTCTTCGAGCAACGCCCGGCGTTGCTGCGGCTTGGCGGCGATCAGTTCGCCGATCTGGCCCTGGCGAACGAGGGCAGGGGAGTGGGCGCCGGTCGAGGCATCGGCGAACAGCAATTGCACATCGCGCGCCCGGACTTCCTTACCGTTGACGCGATAGACCGAGCCTTCTTCGCGCTCGATCCGCCGCGTAACTTCCAGTACGTCGGCGTTGTTGAGCGGGGCCGGGGCAGTGCGGTCGGAATTGTCGAGAACGAGGGTGACTTCGGCGGTGTTGCGACCGGGCCGGCTGCCCGAGCCGGAAAAGATCACGTCGTCCATGCCCGAAGCGCGCATCGCCTTGTACGAGCTTTCGCCCATCACCCAGCGCAGCGCTTCGACGAGGTTGGATTTGCCGCAGCCGTTGGGTCCCACCACGCCGGACAGACCGGGCTCCAGGTAGAGCTCGGTCTGGTCGCAGAAGGATTTGAAGCCGTGCAGTTTGAGGCGCGTGAATTTCATCGCGCGCCCCTGGGGGGCAGCGCGTTAGGAGAGCAGCGGATCGATTTCGGCCTTGAGAGCCTCAAACGAGTTTTCTCCAGTCAGCATCTTGCCGTTGATGTAGAACGTCGGCGTGCCCTGGAGCTTGAACTCGTCCAGCGCCTGATCCCGCACCGCTTCCAGTCCCTTGAACAGGTCCTGATTCGTCAAGGCAGCGTCGTAGGTTTCCTTGGTAAAACCAAGCTGCTGGGCGATGCCGAAGATGGCGTCATTGGGCGTGTTGGATGCGGCCCACTGGTCCTGCGTCTTGAAGAAGGTGTCGATCACCTCATGATACTTCTCCGGGCCAGCCGCTTCGGCGAGCATGAACACCACGGCATCCAGCACGTTGCGCATGAACGGGCGCGGGATGAACTGGATCTTGTTGGTGTCGATGTACTCGGTCTTGAGCTGCGGATAGACGGTGTTGGTGAACGCAGCGCAGTGCGGGCAGGTCGGCGACAGGTACTCGATCAGCGTCACCTTGGCGTCCGCCGGCCCAAGCGGGTGGTCGGCTACGCCACCGGCCGGCGCCATCAGCTTGGCCTGGTCGAACTGCTGGGCGAGGGCGCCGGTGGCGCCGAACAGGAAGGACACGCTGGTCCCCGCCGCTGCCGCGACGACAGCTGCGCCGGACCCGATGAGAATGTTGCGACGGTTGGCCACGAGTTTCACTCCGTTTTTTCGTTGCTCGCCCTAATATCGGGGCAAACTAGGCCGGGCAAGTTCAACCGGCGATGAACACTTCGCGATGTCCCGCAGGGCAAACCGCTCCGGTGGAGCGATTTGAGGCGCGAAGGCCATGCGAGCTGCGCTCGAATGGCAACGCGGAATAGGCACCGATCAATCGGGCTTTCTCCGGGCGATCGCCTGTCCGAGTTGTCGCAGGGCGTCACGTACCCCGGGATCGCTAACCCGCTCGACCGTGCGGCTGATCCGCGCCCGGGCGACCTCCGGCAGCGCCGGGACTGTCTCGGGCACTGTGTCCTCGATCGCGAACGGTTCGGCACTGAGCCGGACCTGCCCGACGAGGAAATAGCCATAATACCGGTTGATCGAGGCCGCGACCCGCTGACCTTCGTGCGCCAGCGCCAGGGCATGGCCGGGGTGACAGCGGAGGTAAAGCGTCGCCCCCTCGGCGCCTTTTTCGCCGCGCGGCCAGCTCAGCTTGTCCGGCCGAGTCACCTTGTCGTACGGCGCCGGCGCGATGGTCGGCCAGTGCGAGAGGATGTCGCGGCTGGCAAAGCCGCGCTTCTTCAGCGCCGGATCGAGCACCCCGCCAAGCGCCTCGGCCACGCCGACGGCGCGGTTGAGCCGTTTGGGCGGCGCATCGTCCTTGGGTTTCGATTTAGGCTTGTCCGCCACTGGTAACAACTTCCCGCCGCCGCTTGCGCCCGCTGCTGCGGCGCGCCATCTGTGGCCGCTATCATGTCAAATGCCGCGCCCCAGCAAAACCCCGTGCCGCTAGACGCCGCCGCCGTGCTCGCCTGGTACGATCGGCGTGCGCGCAGTCTGCCATGGCGGGTCGGCCCGGCCGACCGCGCCCGCGGTATCCTAGCCGATTCCTATCGCGTCTGGCTCAGCGAAATCATGCTGCAGCAGACCACGGTTGCAGCGGTCGGGCGCTACTACGCGCGCTTCCTCCACCTCTGGCCGACCGTCGCCGATCTCGCCGCATCGCCGCTCGAAGCCGTGCTCGTCGAATGGGCAGGGCTCGGCTACTACGCCCGGGCCCGCAACCTCCACGCCTGCGCCAAAGCCGTGGTCGAGCGTTTTGGCGGCCGCTTCCCGACCAGCTCGGCCGAACTGCTGAGCTTGCCCGGCATCGGGCCTTACACCGCCGCAGCCATTGCCGCGATCACCGGCGACGAGCGGGTGGCGGTGGTCGATGGCAATGTCGACCGGGTGGTGGCGCGCTACCTGGCGCTCGACGTGCCGGTGCGCGACGCCAAGGACCTGGTGCGGGGGACGGTGCAGGCGGTGGTGCCTGAGCGGGCGGGGGACTTCGCGCAGGCGCTGATGGATCTTGGCGCCACCATCTGCGCGCCGCGCAACGCCAGTTGCATGCTCTGCCCGATCCAGCCGGGCTGCCGCGGCGCCAACCTCGATCCGCTGCTCTACCCGGTGAAACCGGAAAAGGCCGACCGCCCGACCCGCTACGGCCATGCCTTCGTCATGCGCGATGCCGATGGCGATGTGTACCTGCAGACCCGGGCCGAGAAGGGGCTGCTGGCGCAGATGACCGAGACACCGGTCTCGGACTGGACGCCGGACAAGCGCGCCGTGGTGCATCCAGTGGCGTCCGACTGGCGCTATAACGGCCAGGTTGTCCACGTCTTCACCCATTTCCGGCTCGAGCTCGACGTATGGTCGGCTGTGGTGGCCGATCCGGCCGAGCTCAAAGCGGGCTGGTGGGCCGATCCGCGCGAACTCGATGCCGAAGCCCTGCCGAGCGTCTTCCGCAAGGTGCTGGCCGCTGCTGGAGTGGAGTAAGGGGAGCCTCGGCAGTCCTACCCACTCGATGTCATCCCTGCGAAAGCAGGGATCCAACTCTCAGCTGGCGCAAGCGGTGGGATGGGTCCCTGCTTTCGCAGGGATGACGCCCTATGGGTTGGTGAGTTTGGCTCACAAGATCATCCCTCACAAACGAAAGCCGCCGGCTCTTTCGAGCCGGCGGCGAGCGCAGCCTGAGTTGAATTGGAGGTCAGATTCAGGCCGAAAGTCGTTCCATCTGGGCGCGCACCTGGCTGCGCAAATCATCGATGGGGGCAAGCCGGCTGCCCTGCCGCGCATGCCAGAAGGTCCAGCCGTTGCAGGCCTCTGCCCCCTGCACCAGCGCGCCGACCCGGTGGATCGAACCCATATGGCCGCCCGAGACCAGCGAGCCATCGGCGCGCACCAGTGCGCTCCAGCGCTGGCGATCATCGTAGAGCTCAGTGCCCGGGGCGATCAGCCCCATTTCGACCAGCGAACCGAAGGCCACGCGCGGTGCGGCGCGCTTCGATACTGCCGTCTCGATGGTGGCGGCGTTGAGCGGGCGGATCGAGGCGATGCGCTTCAGCGCGCCGGCGATGTAGGTGTCCTCGCGTTCGATGCCGATGAAGTGGCGGCCGAGTTTCTTGGCCACCGCGCCGGTGGTGCCGGTGCCGAAGAACGGATCGAGCACCACGTCGCCGGGTTTGGTCGTCGCGCTGATCACTCGGTAGAGCAGGGCTTCCGGCTTCTGCGTCGGATGCAGCTTTTCGTCGTCGTCGTCCTTCAGGCGCTCGGCCCCGGTGCAGATCGGGAACAGCCAGTCCGAGCGCATCTGCACGTCGTCATTGGCCTGCTTCATCTGCTCGTAGTTGAAGGTGACGCGACTGTCGCGATCCTTGGCGGCCCAGATCAGCGTCTCGTGCGCGTTGGTGAACCGGGTGCCGCGGAAGTTCGGCATCGGGTTGGCCTTGCGCCAGATCACGTCGTTGAGTAGCCAGTAGTCGAGATCCTGCAACGCCGCACCGACGCGGAAGATGTTGTGGTACGAGCCGATCACCCAGATGGCGCCATCCGGTTTCAGGATGCGCCGCGCGGCCTTCAGCCAGGCGCGGGTGAAGATGTCGTAATGGGCGAAGCTGTCGAACTTGTCCCAATCGTCGTCGACGCCGGCAACGCGCGACTGGTCCGGCCGGGTCAGGCCCTGGTCCAGCTGCAGGTTGTAAGGCGGGTCTGCGAATACGAGGTCAACCGAGCCGGCCGGCAAGGCATTCATGTGCTTGATGCAATCGCCCACAAGGATGGTGTCGATGGGGAGCAGGCTCCCCTCCGCATTGGCGGAAGCCGCCATACGCGCGGTACGCAACATAACTCGAACCCTGACGCAGTACTAACGGGATCGGTTGTAAGGCGTTAGGGTTAAAGGGGATTTAAGCTTCGCGGTTAGCGAGAGGTTAAGGCGCGTATACGTGTCGTCCGCCTCAGGCGGCGATCGTCTTCATCCGCTGCGCCTGGATGCAGGGGGCGAAATCCATGCGGTGGTGGCGGCCCGGACCGTGCGCGGTGAGGGCTTCGAGATGCTGCGGCGCGGCATAACCCTTGTGGCTGGAAAAGCCGAATTGCGGCTCCTCGCAGTCCATGATCAGGCACATCCGGTCGCGGGTCACCTTGGCGACGATCGAGGCCGCGGCGATCGATACCGAGCGCCCGTCGCCACCGACGATCGCCTCGCCGGGGCAGGGCAAGTCCTTGGGCAGCTTGTTGCCATCGACCAGGATGTGGTCGGCTTTCACCTGCAGGCCCAGCACCGCCTTGCGCATCGCCCACAGCGAGGCCTGCAGGATGTTGAGCTGTGCGATGATCGCCGGCGGCGCCACCACGATCGAAACGATGGCCGACGCCATGATCTTCTCGTACAGCGCTTCGCGCTGCGCGGCGGTCAACACCTTGGAGTCGTTGAGCCCTTCCGGCACCTTGCGATGGTTGAGGATCACCGCCGAAACCACCACCGGCCCGGCCAGCGGGCCGCGTCCGACCTCATCGACGCCGCAAACGAATTTCGCCCCGCGCTTGATGGCGGCACGCTCGAACTTGAGCGTCGGCTTGCTGATAATGACGGGCGAATCGGAGGGCATGTCCTCAAGCATCGCCATGCACGCCTGCGGGGCAAGTGGCATCTGTGTTACCAGCTTCTCGTTCCTCTCGCTCGGCGTCGTACGCCTCGAGATTGGCGAAACCGCGGTGGACGTCGGGCGCATCCTTGCGCGTGCTTCACGTCCCCCTCTGGCGAAAACTAAGGACTTAGCTGCGCTAAGCCCAAGTTTTCGCTTTCTCCCCCGCCAAGGGGGAGATGGTCGGTGGCGTCCATCCGCATTGGAGCAGCAGTCGTGACTCTCCCCCTTGGCGGGGGAGAAAGCAAAATCTTAGGTTTAGCCGTTTGGCTAAGCCTTACATTTTGCCAGAGAGGGGGTCCTGGGAGCCACGGATCCCGCTCAGAACAACGTCATCTGTCCGTCGTCCACCGTCGGCGGCGTGAACAGATCGGTGCGCAGCGGCGCGATCGGCCGGTCGAGCTTGTAGCGTGCCTTGGCGAGGTCGACGCGCTGGCGCAGCAGGGTAGCGTATGGACCCTCGCCGACGAAGCGTGTGCCGAAGTTCGGGTCATTGTCCTTGCCGCCACGCGTGTCCCGCACGAGGCTCATCACGTGGCTCACCCGATCGGGAAAATGCCGCAGCAGCCACTCGCGAAAAATGTCGCGCACTTCACCCGGCAGCCGCAGCAGGATGGCATTGGCCCCCACCGCGCCCTGCGCAGCGGCGGCATCGAGGATCCGTTCGAGCTCCATGTCGTTGATCGCCGGGATCATCGGCGCTGCCATCACCGTCGTCGGAATGCCGGCTTCCGACAGCAGCCGCACTGCCTCGAGGCGCTTTTCCGGCGTCGAGGCCCGCGGCTCCATCTTGCGCGACAGGATATGATCCATGCTGGTGATGGAGAGCGCCACGCGCACCAGGTTCTGCTCGGCCAGCGGCTTCAGGATATCGAGGTCGCGCACCACCAGTGCCGACTTGGTGGTGATGGTCACCGGGTGTTTGGTCTCGAGCAGCAGTTCGAGGATGCCGCGGGTCAGCTTATGCTGCCGCTCCGCCGGCTGGTACGGGTCGGTATTGGTGCCCATGGCGATGGGCTTCGGCTTATAGCGCTTGTCGGCCAGCTCGCGCCGCAGCAGCTCGACGGCGTTGGCCTTCACATAGATGTCGCGCTCGAACTCCAGCCCCGCCGAGTGCCCGAGATAGGCGTGGGTCGGGCGGGCGAAGCAATACGAGCACCCATGCTCGCAGCCGCGATAGGCGTTGATCGAGCGATCAAAGCCGATATCCGGGCTTTCGTTGCGGGTGATGATCGATTTGGCGCGCTCGACATGCTCGATGGTTTCGAACGGCTTCAAATCCTCGACCTGTCCCCAACCGTCGTCGAACTCTTCGCGGCTCTGCCGATCGAAGCGACTGCCCTTGTTGGTCTGCGCGCCACGGCCACGATTGAGCGCCGGGTCGACGTAACGCCGCGCGATCAGGTCCGCATCGCGCGTGCCGTTCAATCGCTCCAGCTGCTCGAAATTGGGGGCGCTGACCCGCATGTCCGTTCTCCAAACCCTTAAGCGACTCGCCACGGGTAACGTTCCATTAGGAATAGCATCCCAGTGAGAACGAAACAAGAACAAACCGATGGAGAGAGACCGCCGCGGCATTGACCCGATGGCGCCGGCTGCTAGCTTAGTTGGGTCAGAAAAGGAGAGGCAGGTGCGGTTAGCCCTGTCCCGCTTCGGCGGTCCTGGCCTTCGCTTCGGCGACTGAGTCCCATGGCCTTGAACGCTGCTCCATCGGGGAGCGGCGCAGTGAAAGGTCTTGGCCAAATGAAGCCTGCAGTTTCCGTCATTACCCTCGGCACCACCGACCTCGCCCGCTCGCGGCGCTTTTACAGCGAAGGGTTCGGGTGGACGCCAGCCTATGAGAGCGACGTGATCGTCTTCTACCAGCTCAACGGCATGGTGCTCGGTACCTTCCTGACCGCTGAGCTGGAGGCGGACATGAACCGCACCGGGCTGCGGACGCCGGGTGCCTTCGCCTTAGCCCACAACGTCGCCACTGCGGGCGAAGTGGCGCCGCTGATCGCGCAATTGGCGGCGGCCGGTGGCAGGGTCATCCGTCCGGCCGACGTCCCGCCGCATGGCGGGCTGCGCGGCTATGTCACCGACCCCAATGACCATGCATGGGAAGTCGCCTGGAATCCGGGTTTTTCCATGGATGACGCGGGCAACGTGACGTTCGGGTTGTAACCCCGCCACCCCCGGGAGAAATCTGCAGAGGGCCGCGCCGTATCGCGGCCCTTGAGCGGGTGCGGCTCAGCCCCCGAACAGGCCCCAGCGGCCCCAGGCGATGAACACCGCGAGCGCCAGCAGAACCAGGTTCATCGGCAGCGATTTGGCGGTCTCGCCGCGCCGGGCGTGAAAGCCGATCGCCAGGATCTGCACCAGCACCAGCGCGACGGCAGCAAGCGTCGTGAGCCAGGGCAGGATGCCGGTCAGCATCGGCAGGATCAGGCCGATGGCGCCGAGCACCTCGGCCCAGCCGACGAAGCGCGTGAGCCGCGGGTACTCGGCGGGCCAAGCCATCATCTTGGTGAGGTCGGCGATTGGGCGGATCGCCTTCATGCCTCCCGCCATCAGGTAGAGCAGTGCGAGAACAACCTGAGCAGTCCACAGCCAGAAATTGAGGGAAGTGAGGAAATCCATGCGCTGAGCCCAACCTTCGTGGATGGCCCCATGCCATCGCAAGACCCGGAACGTAGTGAGCGACGATTTATCCCACAATCACAGTTCAGCTGGAAACATCGTGCAGGAATCTGCATAATGCGCCGATGGTACTCGAGGGAATCGATGTCTTCGTCCGCGTGGTGCAGGCTGGCAGCTTTGCTGCAGCGGCCCGGTTCCTCGGCATGCCCACGACCACGGTTTCGGCGCGCATCGCCCGGCTCGAGGAGCGCTTGGGGGTCACGCTGATCCAGCGCTCGACCCGGCGTATGCATGTGACCGAGGCGGGCGCAGCCTATTTTGGCCACTGCATCGAAGCGCTCAACGCGCTGGAGGCGGGAGAGAGCCAACTGGCGGCGGCCGGCACCGAGCCCACCGGGCTGCTGCGGATCACCGCGTCCGCCGACGTCGCCAACACAGTGCTGCCGTCCCTCTGCGCTGAGTTTCTGGCCGCCTACCCGAAAGCCGATATCGAGCTCATCGTCACCAGTCGTATCGTCGATCTTATCGCCGAAGGTGTTGACCTCGCGCTCCGCGTCGGCCCGATGCAGGACTCGACACTGGTGAGCCGCCGCCTCGCATCGGCGGTCCTCGGCCTGTGGGCCAGCCCCGCCTATCTTGATCGTCGCGGTCGCCCCGCTTCGCCCGACGAGCTCGCCGGCCACGACATCATCCGATTTTCGCGCATCCCGCAGGGCTTTCGGCTGATCGCCGGCAACCACAGTTTTGCGCTTCCCGAGGGTCGGCTCAAAGCCGACGACATGCAGACCGTTCGCAGCCTGGTGCTGCGAGGCTTGGGGATCGGGCCGTTGCCCCACTTCACCCGGCTGACGCCGGAGCTATCGCTCGAGCGCGTTCTGCCCGAGTACAGCACCGAGCCCGGCAACGTGTACTTCGTCTACCCGGCGCAACGCTTTGTCACCGCGAAAGTCCGCGCCTTCATGGAACTGGCGAAGGACTGCTAACCCTAGCCCGCGACCTTCGAGAAATCCGCCACCTGCCGCATGGTGTCGCGCAGCTTGGTGAGAAGGCTCAGCCGGTTGGTGCGGATCGCAGCATCCGGATCGTTGACCAGCACCGCTTCGAAGAACTTGTCGACCGGCTGGCGCAGCGTGCCGAGCGCGGTGATGGCGCCCTGGTAGTCGTTGGCGGCGACCTTGGCAGCGACGGCCACATCGACAGAGGCGATGGCCTCGGCCAGCGCCGCTTCCTCACTGAGCGACAGCAGCGCCGGGTCGACCGGCGCGGCAAAACCCTTACCGTCCTTTTTCTCCTCGGCGGCGAGGATGTTGGCGGCGCGCCTGTAGCCGGCGAGGAGGTTCTTGCCATCCTCGGAACCGAGCAGCTTCGACAGCGCTTCTACCCGCTCGGTGATCTCCAGCATGTCGTTGCTGTCCTTGCCGATCACCGCATCGACCAGGTCGTGGCGGGCGCCGGCATCGCGCAGCGTCACCTTCAGCCGGTCGTGGAAGAAGCTCAGCAGGTCCGGCTCGACCTCGAGCGGGAAGCGCAGGTTGTTGTCGGTGACGATGCGGATGACGCCCAGCGCCGCGCGACGCAGCGCAAACGGGTCGCGCGAGCCGGTGGGTTTCTCATCGATCGACCAGAAACCCTTCAGCGTATCGAGCTTGTCGGCCAGCGCCACGGCGATGGCGACCGGTTCGCCCGGCACCAGGTCGGTGGGGCCGAGCGGCTTGTAGTGGTCGGCGATCGCATTGGCGATGGCCATCGGCTCGCCCTGCGCCAGCGCATAATAGCGGCCCATGATGCCCTGCAGCTCGGGGAACTCGCCGACCATGCCGGTGGTGAGGTCGGCCTTCGCCAGCATCGCGGCGCGCTTCGCCAGTTCAGGGTTGGCCCCGACCTTGGGAGCGATCTCGCCGCTGAGCTTCACCAGCCGCTCGACGCGCTGGAACTGCGTCCCGAGCTTGGCGTGGAACACGCTCTCCTCGAGCTTGGGCAGGCCATGCTCGAGCGGCAGCGCCAGGTCGGTCTGGTAGAAGAACCGCGCATCCGACAGGCGGGCGCGGATGACCCGCTCGTTGCCGGCGACGATGGTCTTGCCGCCGTCGGCTGCGACCTGGTTCGAGGTGATGATGAAGAACGGCGCCAGCTTGCCCGAACTATCGCGCAGGCAGAAGCACTTCTGGTTGGCGCGGATGGTGGCGATGATCACTTCCTCGGGCACTTCGAGGAAGGCCGGATCGAACGACCCCATCATCACCACCGGCCATTCGACGAGGCCGGCGACTTCTTCGAGCAGGCCTTCGTCATGGATGACGCTGAGCCCCTGCGCGAAGGCGAGGTTGTCCGCGTCGGCCTTGATGATTTCCTTGCGCCGGTCGATGTCGAGAACGACCTTGGCCTTTTCCAGCGCCTGCACGTAATCGTCGAAGCGCTTCACCCGGATCGCGTCGGGCGCGAGAAAGCGGTGGCCGAAGGTGGTCTGGCCGGAAGCAACAGTGTTCGACTTGAACGGGATGACCACCGGCTCGTCATTGTCGGTGCCGAACGTCGCGGTGATAGCGCGCAGCGGCCGCACCCAGGTCAGCCCGCCATTGCCCCACTGCATGGATTTCGGCCAGTCGAAGCCGGTGATCACCTTGGGTAAGAGGGTCGCGAGAATGTCGGTCGCCTCGGCGCCTTTCTTCTCGATATGCGCGACGTAGAACTCGCCCTTCTTGGGGTCGGCCTCGATCTTGGCCTCTTCGATCGAGCCCAGTCCCGCGGCCTTGAGGAAGCCGTCGATCGCCTGCTGCGGTGAGCCGACCCGCGGGCCCTTGCGTTCTTCGCGGGTGTCGGGGGAACGGGCCGGGAGCCCGGTAACTGTCAGCGCCAGCCGGCGTGGCGTGACGAACGCCTTGGCGCCCTCGTAGACGAGGCCGGCATCGACCAGCGCATTGGTCACGGCCTTCTTCAGATCCTCGGCGGCCTTGCGCTGCATGCGCGCAGGGATTTCTTCCGAGAACAGTTCAACGAGGAGTTCGGGCATCTCTTAACCGGGCGTTTGAAAGCGCGGTTTGCCTAGCAAGGGCAGGGGAGATTGTCCATTGCGGGGTTGGCGACGTGACTGACGTCGCCGGTCTGGTGGCCGATGGTCGGCGCGATAGTCCTTTACTCAGCGATGTCATTCCCGCGTAGGCGGGAACCCAGTGTGGACTATCGGCGGTCGCTAACGCTGAGGCATCCCACTGGGTCCCCGCCTTCGCGGCGATGACGCCGGTGGGTAGGCGATATGAAGCGGCTTAGGGGAGGTTTGGTCCTACCACCCGCCGCCGCCACCACCGCCACCGCCACCCCCGGAGCCGCCGCCTCCTCCTCCGCCGCCGCTGGAAAAGCCCGAGCCCGACGATGAGCTCGGCTGTGCCGCGACCATGGCGGCGCTCATGCCTGATGCTACCGACGACACCGAGTTGGCGAAGCCCCCCGAGCTGTTCGACCAGTTACGACCGGTATAGAAGCCCGGCGCGTAGCTGCTGCCCTCTGCGTCGGCGACGGCGTTGCGGGCGAGTTCGGCTTCGAAGTGCTCGGACCACGGTTTTTCGACACCGAGCGCAATGGCATAGGGCAGGATGCGCTCGAAGCGCTCCACGGTCATCGGCGGCTCGTTGGTCATGTTCAGCCGGTTCTTTTCGGCGGTGTTCATGTACATCTTGAAGCCGTCGAGCTGGTCCATGACCTGACGGCCCTGCACCGTCGGCGCCCGCATCAGCACGGCGAACAGCACATTGACGAAGATGATCGATGCGGCGCCGATCAGCGCCGCATCGGGGCGGAACTCGCCGATCCGGAAGTCACCGAGAAAGCTCGCGCCGGCGCCGATCAGGTTGCCGCCGAAGATCACCGCCCACACTGCGAAGATGATCTTGGACAGGATCGGGCTGCGCCACAGCCCCCTGAGCACACCGCCCAGAATGCCGAGGAACAGCGCGCCGGCCCCGGCGAAGACCAGCGTGATCGGGTCGATCAGGTCGAACACCACCATGCCGAGGAGGATCAATAGCGAAAACCCGACCCCCACCAGGATGTAGCCGGTATTGTTCCTGAAATAGACCAGCCGGTTCTCGGTCTCGATGGCCGAGACGAACTGGCCGCGCGTCTCGTTCAGCTTGGGGCCGGTGGTGGTGTTGACCGTCACCTTGCCCTGCGACTTGAAGTAGTCGAACAGCAGCCGCTCGGCTGCCCCGAGATCGTCCGGCGGCGCCTTGCCGGTTACCGTCACACTCAAAGTCTTGCCCGGATTGTCGATCTTCACCAGCCCCTTGACCCCGAGGTCGAAGATCGAGGCGGTGAAGGCGGTCCAGCCGCTCTTCTCCCAACCCATGCCGTCGACATATTCGGCGAGCCCCGGCGAGAACCCCTTGGGGGGATGAAACAGCGGGATGATCGTGCCTTTCTTCGGGTCACGGCCAACCGCGCTCCAGGCGAGGAGGTTGTAAAGCAGCACTAGGCCGACCGCGATGCCGGGCACCACGATGTCGCGATGGTCGCTCAGCCAGTAGAGCAGCCGGTCTAGTCCCTGCGGCTCGGCGAGAATGCCCTTTTGAAACGACGCCGCCACGCTGACGCCTTCGCCCGAGCCCAGCGGCCGGTTCACCCGGAAGATCGCCGTGTTGTCGGACGTGCGGGTGATGGTGACGGCCTGCTCCATGGAGCCGGGCGCACCGGTATAGCCGACCAGTCGGTCGATCACGGCGCCCTTGGGCAGGGTGATCGAGGCGACGGCCTGGTCGATCGGAAAATTCCAGTAGTTGCCGGTGGCGTTCCAGAACAGCTCGTCGTGGTCGGCAAAGCTGCGACCCATCCGCGTCATGCTGTAGTGGATGGTGTACTTGTGCCGGCCATAGCTCAGCAGCACGTCGGCATCGCCGATACGGATGCGTTTGAAGCCGGCGCCGATATTGTCGAGCGAATAGGGTTCGGCCCGGCCGTCGCGGAGCACAGTCTTCACCGTGAGGTCGGAGCGGAGCCGCGAGTTGTCCGGATTGATCAGGATCAGCGGGATGTCGCGATAGATGCCGCGGCGGATTTCATAGCCCTCGGCATTGACCTCGATGGTCTCGATGACGTCGACCGAGCCATCGGTGTTGAGGGTGACGGCGGATGAGAACGAGGTGATGGCTTCGCGGGCAGCCGCGGGGAGGGCGAAGAGCAGGGTGAGGAGTGCCAGCAGAATTGCTGCAATTGCGGTGGCTAGCTGCCCCCCACCCCTGTCCCCTCCCCGCAAGGGGGAGGGAGACCAGAACACTGGCGTCGCAGTATGCGTCTCCCTCCCCCTTGCGGGGAGGGGACAGGGGTGGGGGTCCACAGCCACCGGGTTCTCCACCTGACGCTCGACGTCAGAACTTCACCGAAGGCACAGCCCGGTCGGCTTCGTTCTCCAGCTCGAAATACTCGGCCTTCTCGAACTTGAAGGCGTTGGCGACGACGTTGGAGGGGAAGCTCTCGACCGCGGTGTTCAGGTTGCGCACCGAGCCATTGTAGTAGCGGCGCGCCAGCTGGATTTCGTCTTCGACGTTCTGCAGCGCGCTCTGGAATTCGAGGAAGGTGGTGTTGGCCTTGAGGTCCGGGTAGGCCTCGGCAATGGCGAGGAGCTTGCCCAGCGCACCTGACAGCGCGCCTTCCAGCGCACTGCGCTCGGCCGGACCGGCATTGGCCCCGGCGGTGGCGGCGGCGCGGGCCTGAGTAACGGCCTCGAGCGTTTCGCGCTCGTGGCCCATATAGCCCTTCACCGTCTCCATCAGGTTAGGGATCAAGTCGGTGCGGCGCTTCAGCTGCACGTCGATGCCCGACCAGCCTTCTTCCTTGAGCTGACGCTTCGACACCAGATCGTTGTAGACGAAGATCGCGTAGCCGATGGCGACGACGACGATCGCCAGAATGATCAACCCAGTCATGGAGCCCTCCGCATGTGATGCTCAAACGCGCTCTCAGGTTCGAAAACGCGGCAAACCAAAGACCCTCAAGTGCCGCAAAGTGGCACCGGACCGTGGGCATCGCAATTGAATTGCGCCGGCTGAATGGGAAATGAACGTGTTTTTGGAAGGGCTTCGCGGCGCGGCCTGAATCTCAAGATGAACTTGAAGCCGGCAAATTCATAAAGTGAACCGGATTCAGGTTACTCGACTTCGCCGTCCTGCTTCTCGGCTTCCAACACCGGATCAGCCTTGTGCTTGTTCTTGCGCTTGTAGGCCTTGGGATCCGCTTCGATCTTGGGCTGGAACTGCCCCTCGCGCAACGACTTGGCGGCGGCGTTGCGCGGCGCGGTCTGCTTGCGCGTCAGGGCGACGGTGATTTTCTGGTCCTTGGCCATAGCTGAGATTATCGCCGCGGGGCCGGCTTGTCAGTGCCGCTTGAAGTACTGCACTTCGCGCTCGTGCTTTTCGGCGGCCTCGCGACTGTCGAAGGTGCCGAGGTTGCGGCGCTTGCCGGTCTTGGGATCGGTCTTTTTGGAATAGAGCCGGTACTCGCCGGACCTGAGTTTGCGGATCATCGGATATCTCCTTTGGCGGGAGAACGTCGATGTTCGACAGCCGTTCCTGAAGCGCGTCAGCGCTCGGCGAGGCGCGGCATCAGTTCGACGAAGTTGCAGGGCTTGTGCCGGTTGTCGAGCTGGGCCCGCAGGATCCCTTCCCAGGCGTCGCGGCAGGCGCCGCGCGAACCGGGGAGGACGAAGACGAAGGTCTCGCCGATCAGCCCGCCGGTGGCGCGCGACTGCAAAGTGGACGTGCCCACCGTGGTCGAGGAATACTGGTGGAACAGCACCGAAAACCCATCCATCCGCTTCTGGAACAGCGGCTCCAGCGCCTCCGGTGTCACGTCGCGGCCCGAAAAGCCGGTGCCGCCGGTGGTGATGATCGCGTCGACGCCATCGTTCACCACCCACTCCATCACCTTGGCGCGGATCTGGTGGATGTCGTCGCGCACTACGGCGCGCTCGAAGCAACTGTGCCCGTCGGCTTCCATCAGCGATTTCAGCAGGGCGCCCGCGGTATCGGTCTCCAGCGTCCGGGTGTCGGACACCGCGAGCACGGCGATCGACAGCGGTATGAACGGCTTGCTCTGGTCGAGCTCCGATTTGAACATGTGGGCTACTCCGGCTTCGGCTTGTCCGACTTGTCGGTATCACCGGGCGCATCGTTTTTCACGTGCCGTTCGACGATCACCGTCGGCTCGATCGGATCGGGCACCAGCAGTTCGGTTTCCTCGGGCTGGGGGGCCGCCGCCGGCGTGGCCGGGCGGGGCGTCGGCTTTTCCTCGCCGCGCGGATCGAGCGTCACGGTGCCGGGCGATACGCCCTTCTCGGCGCTCATGGCGCGGAAACGGACGCGGCCCGAGGCGTCGCGCACCGGGCGGATCTTCATGCGCAGGAACGCCGTAACCGCAAGCGCTCCATGGAAGGTGGCGGTGACGATGAACAGGCCGACCGGCGCGATGGCGTTCATCACCCAGCTGGCGATGATCGGCCCGATGGCGAGCCCGATGCCGAGGATCAGCAGCATGCCGCCGGCGACGCGGCCGAACTCGCCTTCCTTGGCGAAGTCGTTCGCATGCGCCACGGCGATGGCATAAAGCGGGTAGGCGCCGAAGCCGTAGAGCCCGAACAGGATGAACATCAGCACGCCGCTGCTCGGGTTCAGCAGCACGGTGACGAGGCCGATCACTGCCGCAAAACCGCTGAGCCCGACGATCACCAGCCGGCGGTCGATCTTGTCGGAGAGCCGCCCGAACGGCGTCTGCGCCACGGCGCCCACCACTGCGGTGACGGCGAACAGGTAGGCGATGGTCGAGGCATCGAGTTTCTGCTCGAAGCCGTAGACCGGCGCCAGCGTGCCGAAGGTGCCGTTGGCCATGCCGCAGGCAAAGGCCGCGATCACCGCCAGCGGCGAGGTCTTGTAGAGCAGCACCACATCGAGCCGCGCCGACGAGATCGGCCGCGGCTGCGGCGTCGAGGTCAGGGCGCTCGGCAAAAGCGCACAGATGAAGGCAATGGCGCCGACCACGAACGGGATATGGCCGAAAGTGCCGGTCACCGCCATGGCCAGCTGACCGACGGTCGAAGCGGCCATGTTGATGGTGGTATAGACCGAAAAGATCGTGCCGCGGCTGCGATTGTCCGCCACCTCGTTGAGCCAGCTCTCGACGATCATCGCCGCGCCGGCGAAGCAGAAGCCGGAAAAGGCGCGCAGCACGATCCAGCCGATATCCTGAACCCAAAGCAGGTTAAGCAGGATCGTCACGGTGCCGATGGCCGCCATGATCGAGTAGGCACGAATATGCCCCACTCGCTTGACCAGCAGCGGTACGGTGATCGAACCGGCAACGAACCCCACCGACCAGCCGGTACCGATGAGGCCGAGCGCCGTCAGCGAAAACCCTTCTTCGGCGCCGCGCACCGAGAGCAAGAGGCCCTGCAGGCCGCCTCCGAACATCAGGAGTGCCGAGCCGATGAACAGGGCATAAATCTTGAGGGCGGAGGACATGGCGCTTTCTGCGGGTTCAGGGTCCTGAGGCGCTTGCCTATCAAGTCGGACCAAATTCGGGCAGCACAATCAAGCGCCATCAATATTCTTGGTTGGATAGTCTTAAGTAGGGGTCAAGACCGGGACCGGTCCCCCCGCCTAATCGCGACGCGTTCAGCCGCCATTCACTGCTTTTCGGCGTATCGGTGTGGCCACATCACCTGGTTTAGGAAGGCCGGGGCGTAATGAGAGACGACGAGATGATAACCGCACGACTGCGGCTGGTGCCGCTCACAGCTGAACACCGGCAGGCCTTTCAGCAATCGCGCGAGGCGTTTGCGGCGCTGCTCGGCGTCACTTTGCCGGCGGCCTGGCCGGAGTTTCCCGAAGCGTTCGGTCCCGGCTTCCCCGAGGCGCCGGCGCCGTGGTCGCCGTACCTGTTTCTCCACCGCGACGGGCCGAGGCTGATCGGCAATGGTGGATATGTCGGCGCTCCCGACGCCGACGGTGTCGTCGAGATTGGCTACGAGATCGGCCCCGAGCACCAGGGACGCGGCTATGCCACCGAGGCCGCCGGCGCGATGGTCGCCACGGCCTTCGAAGCCGGCGCCCGAGCCGTCATTGCCCACTCCCTGGCCGAGACCAACGCCTCGAACGCCGTGCTGCAGAAGCTCGGCATGCGCTTTGACGGGGCGCTCGAGCAGGAGAGGATGCAAATCTGGCGCTGGCGTATCGACCGGCAGGATTGACAGCCACCGCTGATCAATCGTGTGCAGCATATCGCTGAAATCATGTCACTGGCTTCATCGCGCCGACCGGTTGAGAAGGCGGCCCAGACGGCGGGGCGCCACAGACATGAGTTTTCTCCGATGTTCCAGTCCAAAGATAACGACCGCTCCTCGGCTTCCATGCCTGGCGCTTTCTCGAGGCGGCTCGCCATCGCAGCCGGTGTGATCGCGCCGTTTCTGCTAAAGGCGGCAAAGGCCGAAGCGCCGCACGACGCGGTGGTTGCGAGCCTTGTCGACCGATCCGAGCGCCAAGCCCAGCTGTTCAATGCCGGGCGGATGGAGGAGTGGGTCAAGCACGTCCGTCTCGGCGACGATTTCACCCTGATGCAACCCTTTGGCGGCCCGGCCAGCCACGGCTTCGACGCTTCGCCGCAGCACCTGGCCGAGCTTGCGGCCCGCTTCCAGAATGGTGACGCCAGTCTCGAGCTGGTGCAGGCCGTGGCGACCGATGATCTGGTCGTGCTCGCCTATGTCGAACGCCAGGATGGCGAGGTTTCCGGCCTGCCCAAACAGGATTGGTCGCTGCGCGTCACTCAGGTGTTCCGGCGCCAGGGCGCCGACTGGCATCTGGTACATCGCCATGCCGATCCACTGGTGCGCTCGATCTCGCTCGCCACCACTGCGGCGCTTGCTGCCGGCCGCGACTTGGCGGTCGAGGGCTGATGATGCGGATCTGGCACTTCTGCTTCATCATAGCCGCCGCGGCGGCGCTGGTCGGCATGAGTCTGGGCATCTTCATGGGGGCCAACGAGGATTTCACCCTCGCCCCCGTGCATGCCCACCTCAACCTGCTCGGCTGGGTTTCGATGTTCCTCTACGGCCTTTACTACCGTGGGGGGCAGCATGCGCCCGGTCGCCTGGCCCGGCTGCAGGTCGGGATTGCGGCACTGGGTTTCCCGGGCATGACGGGAGGTCTCGCGATCCTGCTCACCGGCGGCGGCTCGGTCGCCCACGCGCTGGTGATGGCCGGCTCGATCCTGACCATCAGCTCGATGCTGCTGTTCATGGCCGTGCTGCTGCGCGATGCGTATCGCACCCGCCACGCCACTGGCGCCTGACGGCGAATTGCTGACACATGGATGGCCGGTCCACGGGCCGGCTACGTCGTCAATTGACGACATCCTTGTATTTGCAGCCTTTCTTCCGGAAGTCCGACATAGCCCGTTGGGCTGAGGTATAGGCCTCCTGACGCTGCTTGTTGGTTTTGTTCTTGGAGTAGTACGCCTCCATGTTGAGGTCGTAGATCTCGTAGATCGCTTTGCACAGGGTGGTATTGTCCGTCGTCGATCCCGTATCCGATTTCTGCTCGGAGATCGCTGGCGCCACAAAAGCGAAGCTTGCTACCGCAACGGCAAATAGTACCGTTCTGGTCATGGCGTGATGTCCTTTGCTGCTCTGGGGAACTCCCGCGTACGTCTAGCCCGTGACGGCTGCCGCGAGGCCGGGGCGAGCAATCCTTTAGAATTATCAGTGCAGTCGTCGGGAATACAGCAGTGACATTGGCGTTTCGTTCCGGCAGCGCCAGCAGCGGACCTAGCTGTCGATCGCCTGCTTCAAACTCAGCATGTCGCGCCAGGCCAGCGCCTTGCTGGCGGGGGTGCGCAGCAGATAGGCGGGGTGGAGCGTCGCCAGCGCCCGGGTCTGGTGGCTGTTGATCGTCAGGTCACGCCACTGGCCGCGCATCCGAGTGATGCCGTTCTGGGTCTGGAACAGCGACTTGGTGGGCACGTTGCCGAGCGTCACCAGGAATTTTGGCGCCACCAGTTCAACCTGCCGCAGCAGGAACGGCGTGCAGAGCGCCATTTCTTCGGGCGAGGGGTCGCGGTTCCCCGGCGGGCGCCAGGGAACCATGTTGGCGATGTAGACCTTGCTGCGGTCGAGCCCGATCGCAGCCAGCATGCGGTCGAGCAACTGCCCGGCCCGACCGACGAAGGGCTTGCCCTGCAGGTCCTCCTGCTCGCCAGGGCCTTCGCCCACCAGCATGATCTCCGCTTCCGGGTTGCCGTCGGCGAACACCAGCTGCGTGGCGCGCTTCTTGAGGAGGCACCCCTCATAGGCGTTCATCACGGCGCGCAGTTCGTCGAGCGACTGCGCAGTTGCGGCCAGCGCCGTGGTTTCGGTCGGATCGGAGGTCAGCGAGATGGCGATCGGCGCCGCGGCCGGAGCGGCAGTCGCCGCGACCGGTGCTTCCGGCGCCGGGATCGGCCGGGCGCGGGAGGGGGCGGTGGACGCCGCAAAGCGGTCGACCGGCTCTTCACCGACGGCGAAATCGACCCCGACGGCGCGATACCAGTCGAGCGCCGCCCGGGCTTCGGCGTCATTTAGCGGTCGATTTTCGGACATGGGTTCTGGTATCACAGCCCGCTTTCTCCCGCCATCCGTGAATGGACCTGACCTTGGCCGACGCCGGCAATCGCGAGATCCTCGAGACCGATGTGCTGATCGTCGGGGCCGGTCCTGCGGGCCTCAGCGCCGCCATCCGGCTGAAGCAGGTGGCGCCGCTGCTTGCCGTCACAGTGGTGGAAAAGTCCGCCGAGCTGGGTGGGCACATCATCTCCGGCGCCGTGATGAATCCGGTGGGGCTCGATGCGCTGCTGCCGGGCTGGCGCGACATGGGAGCGCCGGTCGGCCCGGCGATGACGCGCGACACCTTCCACTTCCTCACCGCCACGGCCGATATTGCCCTGCCGCAACTGATGATCCCGCCACAGATGCAGACGCCTGGCGCGGTGATCGTCAGCCTCGGTGATCTGGTGAAGTGGCTGGGCGAGCAGGCGCAGGGGCTCGGCGTCGATATCTTCCCGATGACGGCGGCGGTGGATGTACTGACCGGCGAAGGCGGCCGGATCGAGGGCATCATCACCGGCGATCTCGGCGTCGATCATGCCGGCAACCCGAAATCCACCTACGCCGCCGGCATCGGCCTCAAGGCCAAGTACACCCTGATCGGCGAAGGGGCGCGCGGTTCGCTCGCCAAACACCTGATCGGCCATTTCGGCCTCGCCGCCCGGCATGATCCGCAGCTCTACGGGCTGGGCATCAAGGAAGTATGGGAGATCGCACCGGATCGGCATGAGGCCGGGCGGGTCGATCACTATCTCGGCTTCCCGCTCGACAACGCCACCTCAGGCGGCGGCTTCGCCTACCATGCTGCCGGCAACAAGCTCTACCTCGGTATCGCGGTGCATCTGAGCTACAGCGACCCGACGCTCTCGCCCTTCGACGAGTTCCAGCGCTTCAAGACCCATCCGGCGATTGCCCGGCTGCTCGAAGGCGGCCGGCGCTTGAGCTACGGCGCGCGGGCGATGACCTCGGGTGGGTTGCAATCCGTTCCCGATCTGGCGTTTCCGGGTGGCGCGCTGATCGGCTGCGCCGCCGGGTTCATGAACGTGCCGGCACTGAAGGCCATCCACAATGCTATCCGCTCGGGCATGGCGACTGCCGATCGGGTCGCTGCGGCGATCGGCGAGGGCAGGGCGTACGATACGCTCGAGGGCCTGAACGAGAGCGTCCTGGCCACAGGCATCGGCGACGAGCTGAAGCGGGTCCGAAACGTCAAACCGTTCTGGTCGCGCTTCGGCACCTATCTCGGTGTGCTGCTGGGTGGCTTCGACATGTGGTGCGAGGCGCTGTTCCGCGTCTCGCCGTTCGGCACGCTGCGCCACGACAAGGCGGATTTTGCCAAGCTGCGGCCGCTCGCCGAGGTGACGCCGCGGCTCTATGCTCGGCCGGATGGCGCGACGACCTATGATCGTGCGGCCTCGGTCTATCTCGCCAATCTCAGCCACGACGAAGACCAGCCCGTGCATCTGAAGCTCGCCGATCCGGACCTGCCGGTGCGCGAGAACCTGCCGCGCTACGGCGAGCCGGCGCCGCTTTATTGCCCGGCGGGGGTCTACGAGCTGGCCGAGGAGGGTGGGGCGCCGGTGTTCCGCATCCACGCCGCCAACTGCGTCCACTGCAAGACCTGCGACATCAAGGATCCCGCCCAGAACATCACCTGGGTACCGCCCGAGGGCGGCTCGGGGCCGAATTACTCGGGGATGTGAGGACAGTCTCCTAGGCTGGCGCGGGCCACAGCCACCGGCGTTCCGGGCATCCAACTGACCTTGGAATCCTCACTTCATTGTGCCTGCCTCTTGCGGCGCAGTCGCAAAATCGCCCATGTTTCTTGGGCTAGTCAGCCGCTTCCTGCCTTCTCGGAGATATCGAGCCTCGTGACCCACAAAGCCCGTCTCGCTTCCGGCGTCCTTCTCGCCGTCGCGCTCACCATCGGCGGCGCCGCGGCGCTCGAATCGAGTGCGGCCTTCCCGCTGATGGATCAGAGTGTGACCGGCAGCTATCTGGCCGGCCGGCAGGCGCTTTCCGACCTCAGGACCGAAGACGCCGCGCGCTATTTCCGCGCTGCCGCGGAAGGCGACTGGGACAATCCGATCATCGTCGAGCGGAGCTTCATCGCCTATGCTGCGAACGGGCAGGTGTCGGATGCCTCGCGCGTCGCCAAGCACCTGCTCGAGCTCAGCGCTCCCAACGACCTTGCAAGCCTCGTCATCGGCACCGAGGCGATGAAGCAGCGTCGGTACGCCGCGGCGGCCAAGGAACTCGAGAATGTCGGTGGCGACACTTTCGCCGGCATCACCGGCGGGCTGCTGCGCGCCTGGGCGCTGCTCGGCGACGGCAAAAAGACTGAAGCCAACAAGGTGCTCGACGAGATCGGGCAGGGCGGGCTCGAGGACTTCCTGGTCTTCCACCGGGCGCTGATGGCCGATGTCGAGGGGGACAGCAAGGCGGCGCTGGAGTTCGCCGCCAAGGCCTATGAAGCCGACCCGTTCGTCGCGCGCATCGTCGAGGCCTATTCGCGCATGCTGGGCAATGCCGGCCGCTTCGATGAAGCCGAGAAGGTGATCGCCAAGTTCGAGTCCGAAGGGCTGGATCATCCACTGATCGCTGCCGTAAAGGCCAAGATCGATAACAAGCAGCGGCCGGGCGTGTTCGCCGCCGATGTGCAGGCGGGCGCCGCCGAGATGTTCCACTCGGTGGGCGTGGCGCTGGCGCGTGAGGGGAGCCCGGATGTGTCCGCGGTGTTCCTGCAGCTGGGCATGTATCTCGACCCCAAGTCCGACGTCATCGACCTGGTCTATGGCCAGTTGCTGGACGGCGCCGGCCAGCACGATGCGGCCAACGCCATCTACGACAAGCTGCCGGCGGATTCGCCGATGAAGCCGATGGCAGTGGTGCGCGTCGCCGAGAACCTCAGCGCCACCGGCAACCGCGACGAAGCGCTGCGCCGGCTGGGCAATATCGTCGCGACGAACCCCAATGATCTCGAGGCCCTGTCGGTGCTCGGCGATATGCAGCGCGCCGCGCAGAAATATGCCGAGGCCGCCGACACCTATACCAAGGCGCTTGATGTCGCCGGCGGCGATGCCCCGGGCGATTGGCGCTTCTACTACGTGCGCGGCATCGCCTTTGAGCGCGCCAAGCAGTGGGACAAGGCCGAGGTCGATTTCAAGCGCGCGCTCGAGCTGAACCCCGACCAGCCGCAGGTGTTGAACTATCTCGGCTATAGCTGGGTCGATCAGGGGGTGAACCTGATGCCGGCGCTCGACATGATCGAGAAGGCCGTCGCCGCGGCGCCGAACGATGGCTACATCATCGATAGCCTGGGCTGGGCCTTCTTTCGCCTCGGCCGCTTCGATGATGCGGTCAAGCAACTCGAAATGGCGGTGCAGCTGCGCTCGACCGACCCCGAAATCAACGACCACCTCGGCGATGCCTATTGGCGCGCCGGCCGCAAGCTCGAAGCGAAGTTCCAGTGGAACATCGCCGCTGCCGTCGACCAGGAAGGGGCGGTGAAGGAGCGGGTGGCGAAGAAACTCGCCGGCGGCCTCGATGCCGTGGCGCCGGCCCCCGATGCCGGCCCGGTAGCGGAAGGTCAGGCTGCGCCCGCCCAGTAGCATGCTGCAAGGCACTGTCTCCGAGGCGGCTCCCGCCAAGGTCAACTTGGCCTTGCATGTGACCGGCAGGCGCCCCGACGGTTACCACGAGCTCGAGAGCCTGGTGGTGTTCGTCGATGTCGCCGACGAGGTGTCGGCGCATCCGGCCAAGGCCGACCGGCTGCGCGTCACCGGCCCGTTTGCGGCGGCAGCGGGCGGTGGTGATTCCAACCTTGTGATGCGCGCCGTGAAGGCGTTCCGCACCCGCTGGCCGGGCCGTCTGCCGGATGGTCTCGATATCGCGCTCACCAAGAACCTGCCGGTCGCGGCGGGGATCGGCGGCGGCTCGGCCGATGCCGCCGCGATGCTCCGCCTGCTGGCCGGCATGGCAGGCGGCGACCTCGAACTCGTCGAGCTCAGTGCGCTGGCGCTGACGCTTGGCGCGGACGTGCCCGTATGCCTCTTGTCGCAACCCTCGGAGGTGCGCGGCGTCGGCGAGATCATCCACCCGCTGCGCAGCTTTCCGGCGACCCACCTGGTGCTGGTCAATCCACTGGTGCCGGTAGTCACCGCCGATGTGTTCCGCCGGCTCGAGCAGCGCAGCAACCCGCCGATGCCCGCCTTGCCGCAGCCGCTGACCCGGCCGGCGCAGCTCGGGCTGTGGCTGGCCGAGACCCGCAACGACCTCGAGCTGGCCGCCATCGGCCTGGTGCCGGCGATCGGCGAACTGCTGCGCCAGATGCGGGTGCTCGATGGTTGCGCGCTGGCCCGCATGTCGGGCTCGGGCGGCACCGTGTTCGGCCTGTTCGGCTCGGCCGCCCAGGCGCACCAGGCCGCGCACGACATGCGGGCAAGATACCCCCAGTTCTGGGTGGCCGCGGCGCCGGTGATCAGCTGAAACGACAACGGCCCCCGAAGGGGCCGCTGCGACACTTGCTGATCGGAACGGATCAGAAGTGGAAGTTCACGCCGGCCGAAATGCTGTGGGCAGTGATGCTCGAGTCCGAGACGATCGGCGCGGGAAAGAACTCGTAGTCCTTCGCACCATAGTCGCTGTAGCGGTACTCGAGCTTGGCCGAGACGTCCTCGGTGACCAGCGCTTCGACGCCGGCGCCAACCGTCCAGCCGATGTGGGTCTGCGTGTCATCAACGAGGCCGAACAGTTCGCTCGTGGTGTTGAGCACGGCGACGCCGGCGGTGGCATACAGCAGGACCGCGTCGAAGGTCACGCCCGCGCGGGCCCGCAGCGATGCTTCCCAGTTGACCTGACGCTCGATGAAGCCAGTTTCGTCAAGATCGCTCGTTACGTCACCGAGTGACACGTCGCCTTCAACGCCGAGCACGAAAGTGTCCATCTGCCAGTTGTAACCGGCCTGGGCGCCAAGCAGCCAGCCCTCGATCCCATAGCTGCCGCTATCCGTCGGAGGAACCAGTTCCCAGTCGACATTGCCACTGACCCAGCCGATGTGCCCGCCAACGTAGCCGCCGGCCCAGTCACTAAGCGCTGCAATCTCTGCCACCGGAGCATCTTCAACAATCAGGTCTGCTGCGTTCGCGACGCCTGCCGCGCTCAACAGTAATACGCTTGAGAATACAATCTTCGTCTTGGTCCACATAGTCGTCTCCCCATTCCGATGTCCCCTGATACGAGGGCGGAATAGCGGAGTCTAATCACGTGTGGCGGGACTTAGTGCAAAACGGGGCGATATGTTGCGCGGCGGCCACAATGTGGCCGCGGTGCCGCAGTGCTGGCGATAAGTACTAGTACGCGCGGGCGACGGTGAACTCGGCGATGTCGCCGAGCAGGGCCTTCATCTCGCCGGGCGGCAGCGGCTTGAGCGCTTCGCGGGCGCGGTGGGCGTGGGTAAACGCTTGCTCGATGGTGCGGCCCAGTGTGTCGTAGCGCTCGAAGATCGCCACCACCTGCTTGAGCTGTGCTTCGCCGGCATCGACAGAGCCCAGCGTCTTGGCAATGACCTCGCGCTCGGCCGGTGTCGCCTGCTGCAGGGCGAGGATCACCGGCAGGGTCATCTTGCCCTCGCGCAGGTCATCGCCGGTATTCTTGCCGAGCGTGCCGGCCTCGCCGCGATAGTCGAGCACGTCGTCGACCAGCTGGAAGGCGAAACCGAGCTCGCGGCCGTAGCGGTGGAGCGCCTCGCGGCCCACGGCGTCGGCGCCACCGGCCATGGCGCCCACTTCGGTCGCCGCTTCAAACAGCTTGGCGGTCTTGGCGCCGATCACTTCGTCATAGTCGGCGGCGCTGGCGCTGAGATCGCGGGTCTTGGCGAGCTGCAGCACTTCGCCCTCGGCGATGATGGTCGCGGCCTCGGCGATCACCTTGAGCGCGGCGATGTTGCCGGTATCGACCATCATCATGAAGGCCTGCCCGAGCAGGAAATCGCCGACCAGGACGCTTGCCTGGTTGCCCCACTTCATGCGTGCGGCGGCGCGACCGCGGCGCATGTCGCTCTCATCGACCACGTCATCGTGGAGCAGCGTGGCATTGTGCATGAACTCGACCGCGGCGGCGAAGTTGACCTCGCTGCCATTGGCCTTGCCGAACAGCATGGCCGCCGCGATCGTCAGCATCGGCCTCAGGCGTTTGCCGCCGGAATCGATCAGGTAACGCGCCACCTCGGGCACCAGCTCGACATGCGAACTGGCCCTTTCGAGGATCATCGCATTGACCCGATCCATGCCCGGCCGGGTCGCGTCGAGCAGCCGGTCGAGCGCGCCGGCGCTGGTCATCGCCTCGTTTGCCGCTGCAGCCGATAGAGCCATGAAATCCCCGGTTTGAGCTACGCATCCGGCACCCTATAGTCGGGCGCCTGCGAACTGTCGCGATGGTGCGATGTCCCTAGACGAAGCCACTGATCTTGTAAAACAACAAACGCTGACGCGCGACGCCTTTTTGGGTGGCCGCCTCACCGTGTCGCAGCCGGAAAAAGGGTTTCGAGCCGGGTTGGACTCGGTGCTGCTCGGGGCCGCCGTACGTGCCAATGCGCATAGCCTGCTCGACCTTGGGGCCGGGGCTGGTACTGCGTCACTGGTGACCATGGCCGACCTGCCGCAGCTCCACGCGACGCTGCTGGAAGCCGATCCGGGGATGGCCGCGCTGGCCGGCCTCAATGCTCACGGCAACGGCATGGCCGAGCGCGCCAGGGTGCTGACGCTCGACCTGACGGCGCCCGGCCGGCTGCGGGCCGCTGCGGGGCTTGCCGCCGACCATTTCAGCACCGTCATCGCCAACCCGCCCTTCTTCGATCCAGCGCGAGGCTCCGCGCCGACCCGCGCCCGGGCTGGCGCGCGGCACATGGATGACGCTGCGCTCGACAAATGGGTGAAGACTGCGGCGACCCACGCCGCGCCGGGTGGCGAGGTAATCTTCATCCACGTCGCCGAGGCGCTGCCGCTGCTTTTGGCGGCGTTCACCCAGCGCTTCGGCGCCGTCGCTGTGTTGCCCCTGCTGCCGCGCGAGGGCGAGGCGGCCAGCCGGGTGCTGATCCGTGGCATCAAGGGCTCGCGCGCCCCGTTCGCCTTGCTGGCGGCGCGGGCGATGCACGAAGCCGAGGGGCGCGGCTTCCGGCCGGAGTTCGACGCCATCTTCCGCGGCACCGCGCGCCTCATCTGGTAATCCCGGCGCGGGGCACATACATGTGCCGGTCAAAAGCGAGGCGTCACATGGGTTTGCGGTCCTGGATCAAGCGCAAGATGGGGCAGACCGGTCCGGTCGTCCCGGTGGTGCGCCTGCATGGCGTGATCGCTGCGGACCAGCGCCCGGGTCGGCTGAACATCGAGACGGTGGCGCCGCTGCTGAAGCGCGCCTTCGCCGTGAAATCCGCCCCTGCGGTTGCCATCATCATCAACTCGCCGGGCGGCTCGGCCGTGCAGTCGCGGCTGATCTCCAAGCGCATCCGCGACCTCGCCGACGAGCACCACAAGCCGGTGCTGGTGTTCGTCGAGGACGCGGCGGCATCGGGCGGTTATTTCATTGCCACTGCCGGTGACGAGATCATCGCCGACCCCTCCTCGATCGTCGGCTCGATCGGGGTGATCTTCGCCAGCTTCGGTTTCGTCGAAACCCTGAAGAAGGTGGGCGTCGACCGCCGCGTTCACACCGCCGGCCGCAACAAGTCGACGCTCGATCCGTTCCTGCCCGAGAAACCGGAGGACGTGGAGCGGATCAAGCAGATGGAAGGCGAGATCCACCGGGTCTTCATCGACTGGGTGAAGCAGCGCCGCGGCGAGCGCCTGAAGGCCTCGGACGATCAGCTGTTCACCGGTGAGTTCTGGAGCGGCGTGAAGGGGCTCGAGCTCGGCCTGGTCGATGGCCTCGGCGACCTGCATGAGGTGCTGCAGAGCCGCTTCGGCGACAAGGTCGAGCTGTTGCCGATTGCGCCCAAGCGCGGACTGCTGACGCTGCCGCGAGTGGGTCTTGCGGCGCTGACCGGCGACATCGCCGCCAGCATCGAGGATCGCTCTGTCTGGGCCCGGCTGGGGCTCTAAGCGATGACCGGCACGTTGCTCCGCATCCTGATCTTTGGCGCGATCATCCTGTTGATCCTGTGGGGGGTCAGGAAGATCTGGCGGGATTGGACCGGCCAGTTCAAGCAGCTCGATAAGGAGCGCCACGAGCGCGACCTGCGCGAACGCCAGCAACCTGATGTCATCACTTTGAAGCGCGACAAGGACGGCAAGTTCCGGCCGCCCGAGGACGACGGCCGCTAGATTACCGACGACAAGCCCACGGCCGGCCGCTAGCCTTCTCGCGGATTTTGGAGTCGCGAGCATGGTCGGCACATTACTGCGCAGTCGGCGCTCGGAGCATCATGCGCAGGTGACCTCGGTCGAGCTGTTCTTCGACCTCGTCTTTGTCATCGCCGTCACCCAGATTTCCCACGCGCTGGTCGAGCACCTGACCTGGCTCGGTGCGCTCGAAGCGGCGCTCCTGCTGTTTGCGATTTGGTGGGCGTGGATCGACACCGCCTGGATCACCAACTGGCTCGATCCCGAAAAGCCGCTGGTCCGGCTGATGCTGTTCGTGCTGATGGGCATTGGGCTGGTGATGTCGAGCTCGCTGCCCGAGGCGTTCGGCGATCGGGGTCTCGCCTTCGCCATCGCCTTCGCCGTCTTCCAGCTCGGCCGCACCGCTTTCATGCTCTGGGCGGTGCGAGCCCGGCCGACGCTCTATCGCAACTTCATCCGCATCATCATCTGGTATGCCGCCTCCGCTGCCTTGTGGGTAGTTGGTGGACTCGCTGGCGGCGAAGCCCGGCTCATCTGCTGGCTGATCGCCGTGGCACTCGACAGCGTCTCGCCGGCGCTCGGTTTCTGGGTTCCAGGCCTCGGGCGCGCCGATACCCGGGATTGGGACGTCGATGGCGGCCACATGGCGGAGCGCAGCGGGCTGTTCGTGATGATCGCGCTCGGCGAGTCGGTCCTCGTCACCGGCGTTGGCTTCACCCATCTCGCCTGGACGCCGGACGTCGTACTGGCCATGACCGTGTCGCTGCTGCAGTCGATTGCCATGTGGTGGATATTCTTCGGCCAGCATGCGGAAGCCGCGAGTGCGGCTATCTCCAACTCGTCCGATCCCGGCCGCGTGGCGCGGCAGGCCTACACCTATGTGCCGATCCTCCTGGTTGCCGGTATCGTCGTCTCGGCCGTCGGCGACGAAATCGTGCTGGCGCACCCGATGGGGCACCTGGAGCCGGCGACCGTCCTGGTGCTCATCGGCGGGCCGGCCTTGTTCCTTTTGGGCGCGGCATTGTTCAAGCTCGCCGTGTTCGGGCGCTGGTCGCTGCCGCGCTTTGGTGGGTTGCTGGCGGTCTTCGCGCTCTACCCGTTCGCCATCGGGCTGTCGCCGCTGCTGCTCTCCTCGCTGACCACTGGTATCGTCGTGCTGGTCGCGGTGTGGGAGGCGGTGGAGCTGGCGCGCCATCCCGAGCGCTATCCCGTGGCGACGCGACATCACCCCGAATGAACTGCGGAATTGACCCACTGCGCTGGCCCAACTAGGTTCCGCCCGCCATTCGCACCCCGGAATATAGCCGATGCCCGACGCTTTGCCCGCCCACATGGACCCCAGGAACTCGTTCCAGGGTCTGATCCTGACGCTGCAGCGCTTCTGGGCGGAGCAGGGTTGCGTGATCCTGCAGCCATACGACATGCAGATGGGCGCCGGCACGTTCCACACCGCGACGACGCTCAGGGCCCTGGGGCCAAAGCCCTGGAAGGCCGCCTATGTGCAGCCCTCGCGCCGCCCCAAGGATGGACGCTACGGTGAGAACCCCAACCGGCTGCAGCACTATTATCAGTTCCAGGTGATCCTGAAGCCGTCGCCGGACAATATCCAGGAGCTCTATCTGCAGTCGCTGGCCGAGATCGGTCTCGATTCCAGCCTGCACGATATCCGCTTCGTCGAAGACGATTGGGAGAGCCCGACGCTGGGCGCCTGGGGCCTCGGCTGGGAATGCTGGTGCGACGGCATGGAAGTCAGCCAGTTCACCTATTTCCAGCAGGTCGCCGGCTTCGAGACCAAGCCCGTGCCGGGCGAGATCACCTACGGCCTCGAGCGCCTCGCCATGTATGTGCAGGGTGTCGAGAACGTCTACGACCTCAACTTCAATGGCCGCGAAGGCGAGGACAAGGTCACCTACGGCGATATCTTCCTGCAGAACGAGCAGGAGTTCTCTAAATACAACTTCGAGGCCGCCGATACCGAGATGCTGTTCCGGCACTTCAGGGATGCCGAGGAAGAGTGCCGCGCCATCCTGAAGAAGGGCGCCGACGGCAATCGCCAGACTATGGCGGTCCCCGCCTATGAGCAGGTCATCAAGGCCAGCCACAACTTCAACCTGCTGGACGCGCGCGGCGTGATCTCGGTGCAGGAGCGCCAGAGCTACATCCTCAGGATCCGCGAGCTGGCCAAGGAATGCGGCGCCGCCTGGCTGCAGACGGCGGGCGGCGGGGCGGAGTAACGCCACGAACTGTCCGGTCCCGGCCCTTTGGTGATGTCTGATCAGCTGGGGGCACGGAGCTTTCTCACCCCCAGTGTCACCCCGGCGAAGGCCGGGTGACACCGTGGTTGGGGGAAGGGCAGGGCCCACTCGGATAACGGCCAGACGTGTCTGATCCGCTTTCGAGGTGAAAGTCTGCGATCTGCCTGCGCGAGGACAGGCGCTTTCCCAAGAATGCGTTAGGCCCGTCGTCTGGCTCAGGCCTGTGCTGTCGCCGACGGGATCGCGCGGCCTTCGATATAGTGGCCGTAAAGCGTGGTCAGGATGCTGACGCCGACGATCATTTTCACCCAGCCGGTGGCCAGCGTCCACAGTACGGCGAGGAAGCCGCCGATCGGGCCGGCCATGGCGAAGATGAAGGCCGGGATGTCGATGACCAGCGCCGCAACCGCCGATAGCACCGCCAGGACAATGATCGGTACGTTGGCGCTGTTGGTTGCCTCCCAGGCCTGCCGCAGGGTGATCGGTTTGCCGATGGCGATCGAGGGCAGGATCGGCGCGAGCCGGTAGCCGATGATCAGCACCGCCGCGAGAGCGAGCAGGCCGGTGATGAAAACGCCGACCACGTTCAGCAGCGGGATCGCGATGATCCCCACCACGGCCGAGACGATGAACGACAGCACGAAGCCGATCAGGCCGATCAGCAGCGAATAGCCGCCATAGGACAGCAGCCGGCTGCTGTTGAACTCCGGAAACTGCCCGGCAGGCATCTCGTCGAGCAGCACGTAGCGGTGCCAGGCCACCGCCACCCAGACGAACGCCACGATGGCGAGGATGGCTGTGATGAGGCCCAGGAAACCGCCGCTGCCCAGCGCCGCCATGGCCTGCTCGGGTTGCACCGGCGTCGGAAACAGCAGGGCAAAGACCAGCGCCGGGACGGCGTAGATCAGGTACAGCAGCCCCGTGATCTTCAGGGCATTGCGCCAATCGCCCAGCACCAGGCGGACCGAATGTACAAACAGACTAACGCCCATGAAATGCCCCAATATCTCAATGTTGAATGCCGACCCGGGCGTGAGGCTAGCGCAACAGCAAGAGTCGCGGAAGCTGCGCCCGCGAATAGCTGGGGACTGAGGGTGGCGACGCTACTGGCAGCTCACTTCAAGCCCATCGGCGCCGGTGAAGCGGAACGTGGTCTTGCCGGTGTCGTCGGTGCCGAACACACCGATAAGCTGCATGTCCTTGAGTGGGCCGGAGAGCGGGTTCACGTCGGTCCCGGCGGAGGCAACCTGGCCGCTCGCACTGTTGCCATCGACATTCTTGAACGAATAGTCGCCTGCCACGAACAGCGTGAGTTCCCCGAGATTGGCGCCATTCTCGCTGACGCACTCATACACGCCCGGCGGTGGAAACTGCGCCAGGGCAGGAGTAGCGAGAAGCACAAGGGCGGCGGCAGCAAGGAGCGGGCGCATGGCGCGGATTATCGGCGCGGCGGGCGGTGGAGGCAAGGGCGCAGCCTCGGTCATCTCACGGGCGAACGGCACGACGGCGGAGTCATCCCCGGTGGGTGGGGCCAGAGTCGGACCCACCCACCGTTTCGGCACAGCGCGATGGCGAAAGCCTAGACCGGCGGCATCAGGCCTTCGGGCTTGCGACGCTTACCCTTGAACGGCTCCATGCCCTCGTTGGCGAGCTGGTCGGCACGTTCGTTCATTTCGTCGCCGTTATGGCCTTTGACCCAGTGCCAGTCGATCTTGTGGCGCTGTGTGGCGGCGTCGAGGGCCTGCCACAGTTCGATATTCTTGACCGGCTTCTTGTCTGCGGTGCGCCAGCCGTTCTTCTTCCAACCGTGGATCCACTTGGTCAGCCCGTCCTTGACGTAGTTGCTGTCGGTGTGGAGCTCGATCTCACACGGGCGTTTCAGCGCCGTCAGCGCCTCAATGGCAGCGGTCAGTTCCATCTGGTTGTTGGTGGTGAGCGGCGCGCCGCCCTTCAGTTCCTTGACCGTATCGCCGTATTGCAGCACGGCGCCCCAGCCCCCCGGGCCGGGATTGCCCGAGCACGCGCCGTCAGTGTGGATGATGACCGAGTTCATGCGGTCGGCCGGTCGTAGCGATAGAACTCGACATCGGGGTGGTCGTAGCTGTCGCCGGTGTGGGTGTAGACGCCGCCGAGCTTGCGCAGCACCTTCAGCGAGGCCTCGTTGCGCGCGTCCGCCATGCCGAGGAAATGGTCGCGGTCGGTCTCGCGCCAGTACCAATCCCTGAGCCCGCTGGCCGCCTCGAGGACGTAGCCATTGCCCCAGAACTCCGGATAGAGCGAGTAGCCGATCTCCGGGACTTCCTCGGCCCCGTAGATGCCGAAGCCGCAACGCCCCACCAGCACCCCGTCAGCCTTCCGCGTCACCCGGAGCTTCCCCATCTTCTGCCGTTCGAACAGTGCGATCCAGTGGGCGAGCGCCTGGTCCATCTCCTCGGTCGTCCATGGCCGGCCATGTCCGGTGAGATAGCGCGCCACGGTCGGATCGCCATGCAGGCGGTAGAGATCGTCGATCTGGTCGGCGCGCCAGCCGGAGAGCACCAGCCGGTCGGTTTCGAGAAGCGTCAGGTCGGTCATGCTGCAGGCTGGGCTCGGAGTTCGCGGGGGAGGTTGAAGACGATGCGCTCGCGCTGTTCGCCACTGGCGCTGACCGCGATATCGAAGCGCTGCGCAAAGGCCTCGATCACCTCGTCGACCAGGGTCTCGGGCGCCGAGGCGCCAGCGGTGATGCCGAGCGTCTTGATCCCCTCGAAGCGGCTCCAGTCGATCTTGTCGGCGCGCTCCACCAGCGAGGCATTGGCGCAGCCGACGCGCTGCGCCACTTCGACCAGCCGGACCGAGTTGGACGATTCGGGCGCACCCACCACGATCATCGCGTCGACATGCGGCGCCACCTGCTTCACCGCTTCCTGGCGGTTGGTGGTGGCGTAGCAGATATCTTCCTTGTGCGGCAGCGCGATCGCCGGGAAGCGGCGGCGCAGCACCTCGACGATCGCCGAGGTGTCATCGACGCTGAGCGTCGTCTGCGTCACATAGGCGAGCTTTTCCGGATCGCGCGGCACAAAGGCCTCGGCTTCCTCGACCGTCTGGATCAGCGTGATGGCGCCATCGACCAGCTGGCCCATGGTGCCGATCACTTCGACATGCCCGGCATGGCCGATCAGCACGATCTCGCGGCCCTCATTGTGATGGCGGTTGGCCTCGATGTGCACCTTCGACACCAGCGGGCACGTCGCATCGAGGAAGAACATATTGCGCGCCTTGGCGCCGGCTGGCACCGACTTCGGTACGCCATGCGCCGAAAACACCACCGGAGCGCCGGTATCGGGGATCTCGTCGAGCTCTTCGACGAACACCGCGCCCTTCTGCTTCAGCCCGTCGACCACGTATTTGTTGTGCACGATCGCATGTCGCACATAGACCGGCGCGCCATAGCGCTCCAGCGCCAGCTCGACGATCTGAATGGCGCGATCGACGCCGGCGCAGAATCCGCGCGGCGCACATAGCGTAATGTCCAAGTGCGGCCTTGTTTGCATAGGAGAGCAGATGCGTTCAATGACCGGGCAAGTCAAGCTGTGAGCGCCGCGACCAAAGCGTGCGGCACGCGATCCCAAGCGGGGTCTGAAGTGTGCAGTTGCGGCGCAACGGCCTGAACGGCAATATGTTTCGCTAAAGTTGGTCGGAAGGTGTCCAGGTGACCCTCGCAATGGAAATGTTCGCAATCGCGCCCGCCACGGGCAAGGCGAACCTTTCCGCCATCCAGGATGGGTTGTTGGTCGGCAAGGCGCTGTGGCTGAGCCGCGCCGCCAATGCCGGGCTACCCGTCGCCCCAACCATTGTGATCAGCCGCGCCGCCTGGAATGCGCTCCAGGAAGAGCGCAAGGCGCACGATGACCGGCTGCGGGTCCACTGGGTGGCGACGCTGTTCCGGCTGGTTGGTCGCAACGGGCGCCCGCCGGCCCTGGTGGTGCGCACCTCGAGCGCCGCGCATAGCGCCGGGCTGATGCCGGCCCGGCCCGGGCTGAGCCCGCCTGCCAACGAGGCTGAGTCGGTCGATCCGGCTCGGCCGCTGGCGCGGGCGATCTCCGACGCGTTTGCCTCCTACGCCAGCTTCGATCCGCGGCCGGAGCGCCAGATCGTCATCATCCAGGCGATGGCAGATGGTGATGTCCGGCAGTTCCTGACCCGCGACGCCCAGACTGGCGCGCTGGGTCCGGCGCCGGTGAACGGCACGCCATTCGGCCCGCTGCCGGCTTCGGCCACCGCCTTCGTCGATCTGCTCGATGCGGCGGCCGGCCAGCATCTGAGCTGTCTCGTCTCCGTCGAGGGTGACACCATCCGTCTGCTCTCGGCCCGCGCCGCGCCGGCTTCGGCGGCTGCCGAACTGGAGGCCGCCGTCGATCGGGTGGCGCGCGGACGCTGGACGCAGCGCGAGGCGGTGACCCATATCGATCCGGCCCGCCTGCAGCAGATGCTGCACCCGCGGCTGCGCTCGCCGGAAAGCGCCACCGTGCTCGCCAATGGCCTCGGCGTCTCGCCGGGCGCGGCGAGCGGCGTCATCGTCTTCAACTCCGAAGACGCGGCGCGCATGAAGGCGCGCGGGCGCCACTGCATCCTTGTCGTCACCGAAACCGGCCCCACCGACATCGAGGGGATGAAGGCGGCAACCGGCATCCTGACGGCGCGTGGTGGCATGACCAGCCATGCCGGCGTCGTGGCTCGCATCACCGGCAAGCCCTGTGTCGCCGGGGTGCGGACGCTCAGCGTCAACCTCGCCGAGCTGACCTGCCGGATCGGCTCGCGGGAGTTCCGGCAGGGCGATCGCATCACCATCGATGGTACCGACGGCTCGGTCTATCTCGGTGCGCTGCCGCTGGCCCAGCCGCATATCGGCGGCGCCATGGGCAAGCTCCTCGGCTGGTCGGACGCCTCGCGCCGGATCAAGGTGAGGGCCAACGCCGAGACCGTCGAGGCGGTGAACACCGCGCTGAGCTTCGGGGCGGAGGGTATCGGCCTCGCGCGTTCCGAGCACATGTTCTTCTCGCGCGAGCGCCTCGTGGCGCTGCGCCGGCTGATCCTCTCGGAGGATGCCGACGATCGCGCCAAGGCGCTGACCGGGCTCGTCGACTTCCAGACCGAGGACTATTCGGCGATCTTCATGGCGATGCAGGGCCGGCCGGTGACGGTGCGGCTGTTCGATCCGCCGCTGCACGAGTTCCTGCCGCGCACCGATGAGGATATCGACGAGACGGCTCAGTCGCTCGGTCTCGAGGTCCGGGCGCTGAAGCTGCGGCTCGACCGCATCGCCGAGATCAATCCGATGCTGGGCCATCGCGGCGTGCGGCTCGCCATCACCTATCCCGAAATCCTCAAGATGCAGATCGAGGCGCTGTGCGCCGGGGTGCGGGCGGCGTCCGCGAGGCAATCGGAACCGGTGACGCTCGAAGTGATGGTGCCGTTCGTCTCGACGGTCTCAGAGGTGGTGGAGGTCAAGCGCCAGACCTATGCCATCGTCGAGCAGGCCGGCCTGCCGCCGGCAGCGCGGGAACGCTTCGCTTTCGGCACGATGATCGAGCTGCCGCGCGCTGCGCTCAGGGCCGGGGACATCGCCGAACATGTCGACTTCTTCTCGTTCGGCACCAACGACCTGACCCAGACCACCTATGGCATCAGCCGCGACGATGCCCCGGCCTTCCTCTCTGCTTACCAGCGCAAGGGCCTCTACGACCTCGATCCGTTCGTGACGCTGGACCAGAAGGGCGTCGGCGAAATGATCACCATCGCCATCGAGCGCGGCAAGCGGGCCAACCCGAACTTGAAGATCGGCATCTGCGGCGAGCATGCCGGCGACCCCGCCTCGCTCTGGTTCTTCTCGCGGCTGGACGTCGATTACGTCAGCTGCTCGCCCTATCGGGTGCCGGTGGCGCGACTGACTTTGGCGCAGTGACGGGCGGCATTTAAGTCAACCTGGCTGCCCCATTTCGCCTGCATATGGCCCAGCCTAGGCCATCTCAGGCCCGTCCTGACGCCAAATTTCCCCTGTTTACGGTCGGCTAACCCTAAACCCGCATTATCGCGAAAGCCGGCATTTGCGTCACAGTTTATCTAGATTGCCGGCGCGTCGTTTGTTGCGTTCGCGTGGATAGTAAAGCGTTCTGATGGCCCAGTACCGGACCACCCCGACGCGTCGGGCTCGCAACGAGCTCGCCGTGCTCAAGACATGCGCAGGTTTCGCGCTCGCAGTTTTCGCCGTCGCCGGCTTGACCGGCGCTGCACACGCCCCCGATGGCGGGTCGCTTTCGGCATACGAGGCGAGCTTAACGCGGCCGACCCTCAGTCGTTCCGGCACCGATGTGATCATCACCGGTTCGATCGACAACATCTTCCTGTCGCAAAGCTTCGTCGGCGCCAACCGCGCCATCAAGCAGGATCGCGCCCGCCCCACCGTGGAGCTGGCCGAACTGACCGCCAGCTTTGCCGATATCCGCGCCAAAATCGCCGCCGCCCGCAACCCCAAGGGGGTTACGCCGGAGACAGTTGAGACAGCGAAGGCGGACCTCTCGGACCTGACCAAGAGCGACACCAAGCTGCCCAAGGATATGCCGGTCGCCGTCGCCGCCCTGAACCCCGCCTGGACCTCGCCGGCGCTCGACGCCATCGAGGGGCTTGCCGGTACCGGCAGCGATGTGCCGATGCCGCACACCATGTCGCAGAAACTCGCCTATGCGCGCGCAGACTTGCCGGCAACGGTGTTCGACGGTTCGGTGTTGAACAAGTCGGGCAAGAAGGTTTCCGACAAGGAAGTCTGGTGCATGGCCACGGCCATCTATTTCGAATCCCGCGGCGAGAGCTATCGCGGTCAGGTGGCGGTGGGGCAGGTGGTGATGAACCGCGTCGCCCATAAACTCTACCCCGACACCATCTGCGGCGTCGTGTTCCAGAACCAGAGTAAGCGCAACGCCTGCCAGTTCTCCTTCGCCTGCGACGGCATCCCGGAAAAGATCAACGACGACAAGTCGTGGAAGCAGGCCATGGCCATCGCCAAGGACGTGATCTCGGGCAAGGAATACCTGACCGAAGTCGGCTACTCGACCCACTACCACGCCACCTACGTCTACCCGCACTGGGCGCCGCGCATGAAGAAGAACGTGAAGATCGGCATGCACGTCTTCTACCAGTTCAAGCGCGGCTGGAAGTTTGGCTGATAAGGAGCTGGAGCAACTGGGCTCCGTTCGGTTCCTGTTAGCCTCGAAGCCCCCCAAACTCGATGTCATCCCAGCGAAAGCTGGGACCCAAGCATCCGCTTGCGCTGTGGCGAGTTGGGTCCCAGCTTTCGCTGGGATGGCACCCGGTGGATGGGGTGACATCGGGGCCAGGCAGGCTGGCTACCCAACCATGCGGCTGGGTGCGGCGTCCCTCAGAACCTCGCCATCTTCCGCTTCACCTTGTCGATGAACCCCTTCAGCCCAGCCTCGGTCTGGTTGTTCATGTCGTAGAGCGCCAGGTAGGTCGGCGGCATCAGGGTGCCGAAGGTGGCCCAGGCCCAGCGCATGGCGAGGCGGCGCGGCGGGTCGCCCATGATCATGGTGCGCAAGCGATCGCCGCCATAGGTGGTGACATAGGCGACCTTCTTGATGTTCTTCATCCCCGGGATGAGCTTGCCCTTGTCCGGTGCGTCGCCACCTTCCAGCACGAACGACACGCCCGGCAGGAAGATCCGGTCGAAAAAGCCCTTGAGGATCGCCGGATAGCCGTAGTTCCACACCGGGTGGACGAAGACGATTTTCTCGCAGGCCCTCAGGCGATCGACATAGGGCTTGATGATCGGCGTGAGGTTCCCCGGCACGTCGTGATACTCGAGCCGTTCGGCGCGGCTCATCGCGGCCTGGAAATCCTCTTCGTAGAGGTTGAGCGCATCGACCTCGTCGCCCTTGGCCCGCAACGCTTCGCACACCGCGTGGAACAGCGCGCGGTTGTAGCTGGTTTCGACCGGGTGAGCGTGGACGACGAGGACCTTCATTCGGCCGCGCCGCCGAGCGTGTAGAGGCCGGTGAACAGCCAGGTGCGGCCGGATTCGAAATCGAAATCCGGATCGTCCCAGGCGATCATCTTGCCGGGGTTGAGGATGCCTTTGGGGTCGGCTTCCTTCTTGAACTGCAGCTGCGCCCGGTCGGTTCGCTTCATGCCGCCTTCCTCGAGGGTGTAGCGGTGCGGGTTGAAGACGAGGCAGCCATTCTCCTCGTGCAGCCGGATGATCTCCTCGAGCCGTTCTTCCGAAGTGTAGCGGACGATTGGCAGGCCCGAGAACACCACGCGGCCGTCGAAGCGGGTCATCTCGATATGCATCGGCAGCTCGTCGCCGAACGTGTCGACCGCCCACTTCACATGTGCGAGGTCGGGGTACTGGGTCTGGAGGTAGGTGATGGTCGGATCGATCTTCAGCCCGCGCAGCGTGGTGTGGTTCCAGGCGAGCTCGTAGATCGGTGGCAGCTTGGCCTTTTCCTCGGGCGTCAGCGTATCGGCGCGATAGAGCAGATCACCCTCGTGGAAGGCGACGAAATCAACCAGCGCCGGGACCGCCGCCGGGGCTGCCATCAGCAGCACCACGGACTGCTCGCGGTTGCGGATATAGGGGCGGTGCCGGTTGAAATAGTCGTGCGCCACCGGCGCTGCGACCGGTGAGATTTCCTTGCAGAGCAGGCCATCCTGCAGCGCCACCTGCTCGGCGAAGGCGCAGGCATCGATGATCGAATCGAAGCCGACCATCATGTCGACCCAGTCGTAATGCGCAGTCAGCGGCATCTCGGCCTCGACGATGATGCCGTTAGTGCCGTAGGCGTGCGCCACCTTGAGAATGTCGGGACCGCGCAGGTCGAGGACGCGCGGCTCGGCCTCGCAGGTGACGACCTTCAGCCCCAGGATGTTGCCGAAATTGCGCAAGCCGCCCCAGCGGATCGAGCCGACGCCGCCCGAACCACCGGCGATGAAGCCGCCGAGCGAGGCCATGCGATAGGTCGAAGGATGGAAGCGCAGCTCGCCGTTGACCGCGTGGATGGTTTGCTCGTCGAGCTGCTCGAGGATGACGCCAGCTTCGGCGCGCACCCGGTCCTGCTCGATCTTGATCACCTTGTTGAGGTTCATCAGGTTGAGCATGGCGCCACCCGAGAGCGGCATCGCCTGGCCGTAATTGCCGGTGCCGGCGCCACGCGGGGTCACCGGCACGTCGTATTTGAAGGCCTCGCGCAGCACGGTGACCACTTCGTCGACTGACCGCGGCGAGACCACGATCTCGGCGGTGACCCCTTCGAGCTGCTGCTTCAGGCGCGGCGAATACCAGTAATGGTCGCGGCTCTTCTGCTGCACGATGCGCGGGTTGTCTTCGACCGGAATGTCGCCGAGAGCGGCGCGAAATTGAGAGATGTCCATCAGTTACTCCATCAGGTCGTCGAGTTCGCGATAATCGGGAAGGCTAGGATCGATCGCCTTGCCGGCGCGCAGCACGATGCGGTCATGTTGTGGGCGGGCATTGAGCTCGGTCCAGCTGCGCGCCCGGAACAGCACCAGATCGGCCGGCGCGCCGACTTCGATCACCGCTTTGTAGGTAAAGCCGGCATGCGTCGCCGGGGCCGAACCGACGGCGCGCACCCAGTCCCAGGCCTGGTCCTGCGGGTGGTCGAACTGCAGGATCCGCGCGCCCTCGCGCAGCACCTCGACGCCGTCGAGGTCGCCATAGGCATAGAAGGGGTCGCGGGTATTGTCCGAGGCGATGGCGACGACCGCGCCGGCCGCCTTGAATTCGTTGAGCAGCGTGGCGCCGCGGCGGATCGGGGTGCGCACGGTACCGTTTCCGTTGACCCGGTCCTGCAGGTAAATGTTGCACATCGGCAGCGAGACGATGGCGATGCCGGCTTCGACCGCCTTGTCGATGGTCAGCCGCTGGGTGCGCTCATCCTGCACGGTGAGGACGCAGCAATGGCCGGCCATCACCTTGCCGGTAAAGCCAGTTTCCAGCACCGCCTCGGCGAGATGCAGCAGGGCGTGCGCCGTCGGGTCGCCTGTTTCATCGGTATGGAGATCGAGATCGAGGCCAAGCTCGCCGGCCTTCTCGACCACCCGCAGCATGGCTTCCCTCGAACGCGCATATTCGGCGACCGAGCCGCCAAGGATGCCGCCCGAGGCTTTGACCTGCTGCGCCACGGCATCGAGCTCGCCGGGGTTGACCAGCGTGTCCGGCCCGACAATGGAGACGGCCTGCAACTCGATACGGCCAGCCCAGCGCCTGCGCATCTCTTCGAACAGCGCCCAGCTGATCTCGTGCTGCGGCGGCGCGCTGTCGAGATGCGTGCGGATCGCCGCAGTGCCGTGTGCATAGGCGCAGCGCAGTGCGAAATCGAAGCGGCGCTCGACATCGGCGGCGGCCCAGTTGCGCTCGCGATCGGCCCCGACGGCGAGCAACGCGCCGAGCCAGGTCCCGTCCGGGTTAGGTTTGCGCGGCCAGATATGGCCTTTGTCGAGATGGGTGTGGATATCGACAAAGGCCGGCAGGATCAGCCCGGCATCGAGATCGTGGCTCGGGCCGTCGATGGGCGCCGAGCCGGCCGGACGAATGGAGACGATGCGGCCATCGGCGATCTCGATGTCGACACTCTCCACCTCGCCGCTACCGACCTTGCCGCGCGCCGCGCTCGGGATCCGGGCGTTGCGTAGCGTTACAGTACCGGTCGATAGGGCAGGGGTGCCGTGCAAGCTCAATTCTCCCGCTTCAACGCGCTCTCGTGCCAGCGGTGGAGCAGCAGCCAGGAGATCAGGCTGGTGAGGGCGAAGATGGCGACGCCGGTGATCATCAACAGCACCAGCGCGGCGTAGAGGCGCGGGTAGTTGAGGCGATAGCCCGATTCCAGCAGGCGGAAGGCAAGGCCCGAACCGCGACCAGCCGAGCCTACTGCGAACTCGGCGACCACCGCCGCAATCAATGACAGCCCGCCGCCGATGCGCAGGGCTGCCGCGAAATAGGGCAGGGACGAGGGGAGCTTGAGGTAGATAAGCGTCTGCCAGCGGCTGGCGCCGTTGAGCTCGAACAGGTTGAGCAGGTTGTGATCGACGCTCTTCAGCCCCGCCACCATGTTGGAGAGGATCGGGAAGAACGCGACGATGAACGCGCAGGTCAAAAGAACCGTCTGCGGGTCCTTGATGTAGATGATCAGCAGCGGCGCGATGGCGATCATCGGCGTCACCTGCAGGATCACTGCGAACGGGAAGATCGCCAGTTCGATCCATTTGGACTGGACAAGGATGATCGCGAGCCCAACCCCGCCGATGAGCGCCAGAGCGAGCGCCAGCAGCGTAACTCTCAGCGTGACCAGCAGCGACGGATAGAGCGTCGGCCAGTCGGTAAAGAGCGTGGTCACGACGGTGAGCGGCGCCGGCATGATGTAATGCGGCACGTTGTTGACGGTGATGTGGAGCTGCCAGAGCCCGATCGCCAGCGCCACCATGGCAACTGGGATGACGACGCGCAGGATGCGCTCGGTCATGCTGGTCCGGCTGGCAACGATGGCGACGGCACTGTCGGTGCCGGCTTCGGAGGATTTGATTGCGGTTGCAGCGTCGCTCATTTGCCGGCCGCTCCGATCTCGATGGCTTCCTGCAGGGCGCGCGACACCGTGTCGGTGGTGGCGCGATACTCCTCTGAGGTGCGGTAGTGGGAGTCGCGCGTCAGCGAGGTCTTGATCGGCAGGTCGGAATAGACCTGACCGGGGCGGGCGCGCATGACGACGATGCGGTTGGAGAGGAAGGCGCTTTCGAACACCGAGTGGGTGACGAAGATCACGGTGATGCCGCTGTCGCGCCAGAGGCGCAGCACGTCGTCGTTGAGCTTCTGCCGGGTGATTTCGTCGAGCGCAGCGAAGGGCTCGTCCATCAGCAGGAGCTTGGGTTTGGTGACCAGGGCGCGGGCGATCGAGACGCGCATCTTCATGCCGCCGGACAGTTCGCGCGGATAGGCTTTGTGGAAATCGGCGAGGCCGACCGAAGCCAGCACGTCCATGATGCGCGGGCGCGCCTCTGATTTCGATACGCCGTTGAGGCGCAGCGGCAGGTAGACGTTGCTGAACACCGTAGCCCACGGCATCAGCGTCGGTTCCTGGAACACAAAGCCGATATCGCCCTTGGGCTTGCCGCGGCTGTCGAGCTGGCTCGATGGCCAGTCGATGCTGCCGGTGGAGGGCTCGCCGAGGCCGGCGATGATGCGGAGCGCCGTCGATTTGCCGCAGCCCGAGGGGCCTAGCAGCGACAGGAACTCGCCGCGCTGTACATTCAGCGTCATGTCCTTGAGGGCAAGAGTGCCATTCGAGAACAGTTTCGAGACATTGCGCATCGAGACCAGGACGCGGCCCGGAGCGGTGTCGGTGGCCGGCGCAGCGGCGAGAGTGGTATCAGTCAATGAAAGCACGCCCAGGTTAGGGTCGGAACGGCGCCGGCGGAATCGCCGACGCCGATGGCTCGAATAGCCGTGTTATTTCACGAGGTCTACGCCGAGGCCCTGGCAAACCAGCTCGGTCGTGAAAGCTTGTGTATAGTCGATGCCGGCTTCGTAGAGGCCAACCTTCACGCCCTCGTCGTAATAGGCCTTCCAGCGGGCGTCGGTCATGCAGCCGATGCCCTTGGTCTCAGCGTCGCCCGAGATCAGGATCCCGTATTCCTTCATCTTGGCGATGGAATAGGCGATCTGCTCGTCGGTCATCTCAGGATTGTCGGCCTTGATCAGGGCGTTGCCGGCAGCGTTGTCACCGTAGAGGTAATTGTACCAGCCGATGATCGAGGCCTCGACGAAGCGCTTGGCGACGTCCTTGTTGGCGTCGAACCAGGGCTTCATGGTCTCGATCGTGGTCGAGTAGGGAGCGTAGCCCTGGTCGGCCAGCAGCCATACATCCGGAGCGAAACCGGCTTCCTTCTCGATCGAGTAGGGCTCGGAGGTCAGGTAGCCCTGCTGGATGGCGCCTTCGTCGGCGAGGAACGAAGCCGGGTTGAACTGGTAAGGCTCATACTTTTCCTCGACGAACTCAGGCCAGGTCGCCTTCATCCACAGGAAGTAGGACGACAGCGCGTCGGCCGCGAGGATGTACTTGCTGGCGCCAGCCAGCTCCGGGAAGGTCTTGTACTTGCCCGGGTGCGAAATCAGGATCTGCGGATCCTTCTGGAAGATCGCAGCCAGCGTGACGGTCGGGATACCTTCCTTGACGCTGTTGATCGCGGTGGTGGTGCCGCCCATGTAGAACTGGATCTGCCCGGCCACCAGTTGCGGGCGCATCGGTGCCTGCGGGCCGCCCTGCGCGATGGTGACATCGAGGCCGTATTTGGCATAAGTGCCATCGGCTACGGCCTGGTAGTAGCCGCCGTGCTCCGCCTGGGCGAGCCAGTTGGTGCCGAAGGTCACCTTGTCCTGCGCCATGGCGCCGCCCATGCCCAATGCTAGCGTTACCACGCCAGCCGAAATGAGCTTGGTGAAGTCGATCATCGTTAGTCTCCCTGTTAAGGTATCCGCCGGGCTTGTCCCCCGCCCGGCCGTTAGGCAAACTTCCGTGCCCACGGGCACACCAGACCATTCATTCCGCGCCGGATTGCAAAAGAAAAGCCCAAAATTGCGCCATTCAGCGAAGTGCCGCTGGAATAGGCAATGCGGTTCAGAATGGGGCTTACATTCGCAGACGTTTGACGCTTAGCTGAGCATACACATCGGGGGTCCTGTGCATAAGCCGCTTTCACCACCATCGATTCACCCGGCGTTCTCGCAATACAGCCTTGGTATCGAGGTCAGTTCGCGCTCGCGCTACGTGTTCTGCTCGGGCCAGATCGGCATCAGGGCCGACGGAACGATTCCCCCCGATTGCGCCACGCAGACCCGTGTCTGCTTCGACAATATCGCTGCCGTGCTGGCCGAGGCCGGCATGGGACTCGGCGACGTGGTGAAGCTTAATGCCTTCGTCACCGGCCGCGAGCATCTCGCCGAATACATGAAGGTGCGCAACGAGCTGTTCCCCGAGCCGTTCCCGGCCTCGACGCTGATGATCGTCAGCGGCTTCGCCCGACCCGAGTTCGTCGTCGAGATCGAGGCGATTGCTGCGATCCCCAGCTGACCCTAGAGCATCTTCGTCGTTTCTCTGAAACGGCGAAGATGCTCCAAGGTTTTGATTTGTCGCACTTTTCGAACCGGAAAAGTCTGCAACTTTTCCTGAAAGTGCTCTGCGAAAGACTTGAGATGACCTACCGCAAGATCTGGTGGAATGACTTTTCCGCCTTCGAATTCCATGGCATCGACCCCAACAAGACGATCGCAGTGTTCCCCACTGCCGCAGTCGAACAGCATGGGCCGCATCTGCCGGTTGGCACCGACACCATCATCAACCAGGGGCACCTCGATCTCCTGGTCGAGCGCGCACCCCATGATCTCGACATCCGTATCCTGCCGGTGCAGGCGATCGGCAAATCCAACGAGCACATCTGGCAGACCGGGACGCTGAGCCACACCGCGACCAACCTGATCGATGCCTGGACGCAGATCGGGCTCGAGATCGCCCGTGCCGGCGTCAAGAAGGTGGTGTTCGTCAACTCGCATGGCGGCAACGTTTCGATCCTCGACATCGTGGCGCGCGAGCTGCGGGTGCGTGCCGGCATGCTGGCGGTGAAGACCGGCTGGAGCCAGTACTGGCCCAAGGACATCTATTCCGACATCGAGAACCGCCACGGCATCCACGGTGGCGACAGCGAAACCTCGGTGGTGATGCACCTCAGGCCCGAGCTGGTGAATCGCGACAAGCTGCAGGATTACCCCTCGGTCGCGGCGCGCGACGAGCAGGCCTACAAATACATGCGGCCCACGGGAGCAACGAGCTACGCCTGGATCGCCAGCGATATCAACCCGCTCGGCGCGGCCGGCGACGCGCATCTGGCGACGGCGGACAAGGGGCGGATCACCGTGGAAACCGCGGTCGGCAGCTTCATCGAGCTGCTGCGCGAGGTGGAGCGCTACCCGCTGCCGGGGGGCCACGACTAGAGGCGTGGCTGCCCACGCCCTCGGTCGAGTTGCGCTCCCTCGGGCAACCCGCTAATCCCAGCCTATGCAGCAGTTTCACTCTCCCACCACTACGCTCACCCTCGACGGCAAGCCCATGAGTTTTGCGAGTCTGGCGCGGGTCGGCGCACGAGCGGTCTCTCTCGCAGCCGATGCCGCCGCGATGGCGCGGGTCGATGTCGCCCGCAAGGTGGTCGAGGACAAGATCGCGCGCGGCGAGGCGGTGTATGGCGCCAATACCGGCGTCGGCGCCATGAAGGATGTCGAGTGGTCGCCCGAGGAGCTCGAAACCTTCAACCTCGGGCTGGTGCGGGCGCATCATTTCGGCACCGGCGCGCCGTTCCCCAGTTCCGTGGTGCGGAGCGCCATGGCGATCCGCGTCAACACCGCGCTGACCGGCCGCGTCGGTTGCTCGCGTGCGCTGGTCGATGCCTATCTGGCGCTGCTCGATAAGGACGTGGTGCCGGTGGTGCGGCGTACCGGTTCGATCGGCACTGCCGATATCGGGTTGATGGGCCAGATCGGCGCCGTGCTGACCGGTGTCGGCGAGGCGGTGTACCAGAACCGCCGCATGTCGGCTGAAGCGGCGCTGGCCGAGGCAGGGCTCCAACCCTGCCGCATGGCGCCACGCGATAGTCTCGCGTCGATCAGCGTCAATGCTGTGGGCTTTGCCGCCGCCGCTGAGGCGGTGCGCTCGGCCGCTTCGGCGATGCGCATGCTGCTCGCCACCGGCCTCACCACAGCCGGGGCGCTCGGCGCGTCGCGCGATCCGTGGAAGGCAGTGGCGCATGTAGGGACCGAGCGGGAGGCCGAGATCGGCGCCTGGCTCTACCACAACGCCATGGGCTGGGACTGGCCCAATGCCACCCATGTGCAGGATCCGCTGTCGCTGCGCATGATGGCGCAGGTGTTCGGCTCGGGCTTCGATACGCTGCTGGTCGCCGGCCGCACTGTGCTTGCTGCCACGGGCCGCACCGATGACAACCCGGTAGTGGTCGACGGGCAGGTGCTGACCTCTGGCGGCTCGCTGCCGCTCGACGTGACCATCTACTTGCAGACGGCGCAACTGGCGCTGGCCCACGCGGCGCGGAACTCGTTCAACCGCTGCGTGCTGCTGTCGAACGGCGCCCGGCGCGATCTGCCGATCAACCTGGTGCCGCGCGGTGCCATCGCCACCGGCTTCGGCCCGATCATCAAGCTGGCGGGCGAACTGTTCGCGCGCGCCCTGTCGATGGCGATGCCGGTCTCGGCGCAATCGCTGGTCGTCGCGGCGGGGCTCGAGGACGAGGTGTCGTTCCTGCCGCTGGTGGTTGAGCGTTTCGAGCGCCAGGTGCGGGCGCTGAAGCGTCTCGCGGCGCTCGAGGGGCTGCTTGCGGCACAGGCTATGGATATTCACGGCGACCGTCCGAGCGGTGTGCCGGCGATGATCTACGAGAAGGTCAGGCAGCACGCCGCCTTCTACGTGGTGGACCGGCCACTTTCTGCGGAAGTCGAAATCATTGAAAGCGATCTCGGCTCCGAACAGAGCATGGCGGAACTGATTTCCCACGCGCCCATTCCTGCACTGGACGAGTTTTTCGCGCTGGGCCCCGTCGCGTAGCATGCCGGAGTATGACTTTTCCTTGGCGCCCGTATAGGTTTGGCGCCAATTCCGGCCCAGGGACTGCACGGCCGGAACAATAAGGAGACCATCATGCTTTCGAAGAAACTGCTCGGCGCTGCTGTCGCGCTGGCCTTCACGGTGACCGCTGCAAATGCCCAGGTCGTCGTGTCGTCGAAGATCGATACCGAAGGTGGCTTGCTCGGCAACATCATCAGCCAGGTGCTGCAGGCCAATGGCGTCGCCGTGACCGAGAAGATCCAGCTCGGCGGCACGCCCGTCGTGCGCCAGGCGATCACCGCCGGCGAGATCGACATCTATCCAGAATACACCGGCAACGCCGCCTTCTTCTTCGAGAAGGCCGACGACCCGCTGTGGAACGACGCCGCCAAGGCTTACGCCGAGGCGAAGAAACTCGATTACGACGCCAACAAGATCGTCTGGCTGTCGCCCGCTCCTGCCAACAACACCTGGGCCGTGGCCGTCCGCAAGGATGTCGCCGACGCCAATAAGCTCGCGACCTTCAGCGAGCTCGGCGCCTATATCGCCGGCGGCGGCAACATCAAGCTGGCCGCCTCGGCCGAGTTCGTCTCGTCCCCGGCCGCTTTGCCGAAGTTCCAGGAAGTCTACGGCTTCACTCTGAAGCCCGACCAGCTGGTGACCCTCTCCGGTGGCGACACTGCGGCGACTATCGCTGCCGCCGCGCAGCAGACCAACGGCGTCAACGCCGCCATGGTCTACGGCACCGACGGCGGCATCGCTCCCTCGGGTCTGGTGGTGATGACCGACGACAAGGGCGTGCAGCCGGTCTACGAGCCGGCGCCGATCATCCGCGAGGCCGTGCTGCAGGCCAATCCGCAGATCGAAGAGCTGCTGAAGCCGGTATTCGCCAAGCTCGACCTGGCGACGCTGCAGACGCTCAACGGCCGCATCCAGGTCGGTGGCGAAGCCGCCAAGGACGTCGCCATCGACTGGCTGAAGACCAACGGCTTCCTGAAGTAAGCTGCCGCACGGTCAGTGCATTTTGGGGGTGGGCAGGACGACTGCCCACCCCTAGTGTTTTCGGCATGACGCGCATCGGCAATGACCACCGCCTGTCTTCCCTGCGAAAGCCGGGGCCCATCGCCCAGCCCGCGCTGGCTGCGAGTTGGGTCCCCGCTTTCGCAGGGATGACATCGAGTATGGAGCGAGACCGGTGACCGACGCTGCGATCGCCGCACCGACACGAAGCCTCACCGTCGATAAGCTCGGCGTGCTGATCTCCGCGCTCGCCGCCATCGCCGCCTTCCTGCCCTTCGCCGCGTTCCGCGCCAACCGCATCGTGCTCGGGGAGGCCAAGGGTCTCTTCGCCGCACTCCCCGCCTGGGAAGCTTCGGTCCTCGCCATTGTGCTGGCCGCCGGCATCGGCGTCGCGCTGTTCCGGACGCCGACGCTGTGGCGGCTGGCCACCAGCCTCGTCGTCTTGGCGCTGCTGTTCGTCGCCATCGGCCACGCCGGCAGCTTCCTCACACCACCGGGTGACAAGATCGCCCGCGTCTCGCCCGGCGCCGGTTTCTGGCTGCTGATCTTTGCCTTCGCGCTGCTGGCGGCCGACGCCATCGCGCGGCTGAAGCTGAAGCCGTGGACGCGCATCGGCGTGCTGGCGGCGGTGGCCCTGTTCTTCGCCGTGCTGCTCGGTTCGGGCACCCTGAACGATCTCTCGATCCTCCGCGAATATGCCAATCGCGGCGATACCTTCTGGCGCGAGGCGCAAACGCATCTGGCATTGGCGCTGGGTTCGCTCGCCGCGGCAACGGTGGCCGGCATTCCGATCGGCATCCTCTGCCATCGCAGCGACGCATGGCGCGCGCCGGTGCTCAATGTGCTGAACGCCATCCAGACCATCCCATCGATCGCGCTGTTTGGCCTCTTGATCGCGCCGCTCGCCTGGGTGGCTGCAAACATCCCCGGCGCTTCGGCCGTGGGCATCTCCGGCATCGGTGCGGCGCCGGCCATGGTGGCGCTGTTCGCCTATTCCCTGCTGCCGGTGGTCGCCAACACTGTGGTCGGCCTCGATGGCGTGCCGCCTGCCGCCAATGACGCGGCCAAGGGCATGGGCATGACCGACTGGCAGCGGCTGGTGACCGTCGAGTTCCCGCTGGCCTTCCCGGTGATCCTCACCGGCATCCGCATCGTGCTGGTGCAGAATATCGGCCTCGCCACCATTGCCGCGCTGATCGGTGGCGGCGGTTTTGGCGTCTTCGTGTTCCAGGGCGTTGGGCAGACCGCGATGGACCTGGTGCTGCTCGGGGCCGTGCCCACCGTCGCGCTCGCCTTCGCCGCAGCGGTCGTGCTCGATGCAATTGTCGAAATGGTCTCACCCAAGGATACGCGCCGTGATTGAGATCGAAGCCCTCACCAAGGACTATCTCGAGCTGACTGTGGTCGACCACGTCAGCCTCACCGTCGCCGACGGCGAGATCGCGGTGATTGTCGGCACCTCCGGGTCGGGCAAGACCACGCTGCTCAGGATGATCAACCGGCTGATCGAGCCCACCTCGGGCACGGTGAAGATCGATGGCCAGGACACAAGCGCCGTACCGGCCTTCGAGCTCAGGCGCCGCATCGGCTACGCCATCCAGGGGCACGGGCTGTTTCCGCATCGCACCGTGGGGCAGAACATCGCCACCGTGCCGACCCTGCTCGGCTGGGACAAGGGCAAGATCGCGGCGCGGGTCGATGAACTGCTGGAACTGTTTCAGCTGCCGGCGGCGGAGTTTCGCGACCGTATGCCGAGCGAACTGTCCGGCGGCCAGCAGCAGCGCGTCGGTGTGGCGCGGGCCCTCGCCGCCGAGCCGAAACTGCTGCTGATGGACGAGCCGTTCGGCGCGCTCGACCCGATCATCCGCGCCAAGGCGCAATCGGACCTGCTCGCCATCCAGAAACGCTTCGGCACCACCATCGTCTTGGTGACGCACGACATGGAGGAGGCGATCCATCTCGGTTCGCGGATCGCGGTGATGGATAAGGGCAAGCTCCTGCAATATGCGCCGCCGGACGAGATCATCGCCCGGCCGGCAACGCCGTTCGTCGCCGAACTGATCGGCACCGGCGAGCGGCCGTTCCGGCTGCTGTCGCTGGGCAAGGTCCGCGACCTCGTCGAGCCCGGCCCGGCACAGGGCGAGCCGATCTCCGCCGACGCCTCACTGCGCGACGCCTATGCCGAGTGCCTGTGGACCGGCCGCGAGATGCTGCCGGTGGTCGATGCCGATGGCGCCAGCATCGGCCGCATCCGTCGCGACGACATCGCCCACAAGGCCGAGCGCCCGCAATGAAGCCGGGGCTGATCATCCGGCTGGTGGTTCTGGCGCTGCTGGTGGCGTTCATCGTCACGCCGGAGAGCTTCGCCTGGGTGTTCCAGCCGCTGACCAAGAACGGCCAGCCGGCGATCTACGTGCAGAACTCGCTGCTCAACCTCACCGTAAGCCACCTGACCATCGTCGCCATCGCCACCATCGCCTCGACGCTGCTGGCGGTGGGTCTCGCCATTCTCGTCACCCGGCCATTCGGCGCCGAATTTCTGCCGTTGAGCCGCTCGCTCGCCAATATCGGCCAGACCTTTCCGCCGGTGGCGGTGCTGGCACTGGCCGTGCCGGTACTGGGCTTCGGCACCGCGCCGACGCTGGTGGCGCTGTTCCTCTACGGCCTGCTGCCGATCTTCGAGAACGCCCTCACCGGCCTCACCACCTTGCCGCCGGCCGTGACCGAGGCGGCGCGCGGCGTCGGGATGACCGACCGGCAGCGGCTGCTGGGCGTGGAACTGCCGCTGGCAACGCCGGTGATCCTCGCCGGCATCCGGCTCTCGGTAGTGATCTCGGTGGCGACGGCCACTATCGGCTCGACCGTCGCGGCCTCGACGCTGGGCGAGGTGATCATAGCCGGGCTGCTCAGCAACAATCTCGCCTTCATCGCCCAGGGCGGGCTGGTGGTCGGCGTGATGGCGGTTCTGATCTATGATGCGCTTTCGGCGCTCGAGCGGGCACTGATGGCCCGCACCGGCCAGCGCCGGCAGCACGCGTAGGAGCCAACATGTCCGATTTCGATCTCGTCCTCGCCGGCACGGTGGTGCTGCCTTCCATGGTGGTCGAGGATGGCTATGTGGCGGTGCGCGACGGCAAGGTGGTGCATGTCGGCGAGGGGACGCCGCCGCACGCGCATGAGCGGCATTTGCTCGGCAAAGCGCTGATCCTGCCCGGTGCCATCGACGCGCAGACCCACTCCTTGAGCCAGAGAGGTCAGGAAGATTTCATCTGGTCGACCCGCTCGGCCGCGGCCGGCGGGGTGACCACCATTGTCGACATGCCCTATGACGAGGGCAACCTCGTCTGCTCCGCCGAGGCGGTGCGGATCAAGGTGGCGCATGCCGAGCCGCAGGCCCGGGTGGATTTCGCGCTCTATGGCACCATCAACCCGGAGGACGGTGCGAGCCGCATCGCCGAGCAGGCGGCAGCCGGCGTTGCGGCGTTCAAGTTCTCGACCTTCGGCACTGACCCGGTGCGCTTCCCGCGCATCTCGCCGCCGCTCCTCGCCGAGGCCTTCGCCGAGGTGGCGAAGACCGGGCTGACGGCGGGCGTCCACAACGAGGACGACGAGAGCGTCCGCGCCGCCATGGCCAAGGTGAAGGCCTCGGGCATCACCGACTGGCGGGCGCATGGTATGAGCCGGCCGCCGCTGACCGAATTGCTGGCGACACTGCAGATTTACGAAACCGGGGCGCAAACCGGGTGCGACGCCCATGTGGTGCACTGCTCGCTGAGCCGCGGCTACGACATCGCCGCCGACTATCGGGCGCACGGCTTCGGCGCCACCATCGAGTGCTGCATCCACTACCTGACCCTCGACGAGGAAAACGACGTCCGCCGGCTGGGCGGCAAGGCCAAGATCAACCCGCCGATCCGCCCGCGCGCCGAGGTCGAGGCGCTGTGGCGCCAGGTGGCGGCCGGCAATGTGACGCTGGTCTCGACCGATCACGTCAGCTGGTCGGAAGATCGGAAGACCAACCCGGACATGCTGGCCAATTCGTCCGGCGTGCCGGGGCTCGAGGCCATGGTGCCGCTGTTCGTCAAGGGTGCCCTGGAGCGTGGCGTGTCGCTGACGTGGGCGGCAAGGCTGATGGCGGCGAACCCGGCCAGGCACTTCCGGCTGGGGCAGAAAGGCGCGCTTGAGGCCGGCAAGGACGCTGACATCACCGTGCTGGTAGATCGACCGGTGGTCTATGACGCGGCAAGATCCGGGCACAATGTGGTGGGGTGGTCGCCGTACAACGGCATTGAGCTGCCTTGGACGGTGGCCGGCACCTGGCTGCGCGGGCAGCAGGTGTTTGACGGAACCACGGTGGCCGAGCCGGGGGCAGGGCGGTGGGTGCGGCCGTGAGGATCGAGCACTTTGCCACCCCCACCCAGCTTCGCTACGCGCCAACGGCGCTAGCTTCGCTACCCTCCCCACAAGGGGGAGGGAGAGGATGGAGCCGCCCTATCGGTGAGCGTCTCCCTCCCCCTTGTGGGGAGGGATCAAGGGTGGGGGTGCCCCACGCTCGGTGCCACCAATGACCCGCAATCTCCCCACCCAGGAAGCTCGTATCGCCGAGGATATCGCGACCCTCGCCGAGATCACCGAACCGGGCCGCCCCTACACCCGCCGCGCCTTCACCCCGATGTTCCTCCGCGGCCGCGAGTGGCTCGTCCGGCGCTTCGAAGCCGCCGGGCTGGAGACGCGGATCGACGCCTCCGGCAACCTGATCGGGCGGCGGCGCGGCCGCGCCGGCAGGGGCACCATCATGCTCGGTTCGCACTCCGACACCGTGCCCGATGGCGGTCGGTTCGACGGCATTGCCGGAGTATCGGCAGCGCTGGAAGTGGCGCGGGCGCTGGGCGATCAAGGCGTACAGCTGCAGCATGACCTGGAGATCGTCGATTTCCTCGCCGAGGAGGTGTCGATCTTCGGCGTCTCCTGCGTCGGTAGCCGCGGCATGGCGGGTGTACGGCCGGATAACTGGCTGGATCGCGAGGTCGACCAGTTCACCCTGCGCGAGGGTATCGCCGAGGTCGGCGGCAATCCCGGAAAAATCGAGAAGCGCGAGGACATCGCCGCCTTCCTCGAACTGCATATCGAGCAGGGGCCGGTGCTGGAGGATGGGCATCTCGATATCGGCGTGGTCACGGCGATCGCCGGGATCACCCGGATCGAACTGGTGGTGAACGGTCGGGCCGATCATGCCGGCACCACTCCGATGGGCTCGCGCCAGGATGCGCTGACCACCGCGGCACGGCTGGTGCTGGGGATCGAGGAACTGGGCACGCTGCTCAGCAGGGGCAAGTTCCATTTCGCTGCGACCGTCGGTGAGTTCTCGATCGAACCCGGGGCAGCGAACGTCGTGCCGTCACGAGCCCGGCTGCTGATCGATGCGCGAGCCGAGCGCCGCGAGGATATGGAGCGGTTCATCGCCGAACTCACCGTACTCGTTAACGCCACGGCCGCCGCGACTGGGGTGGCGATAGAGCCGCCATTGACCATTTCCGACAATTTGCCAACGCATTGCGACCCGTTCGTGCTTGATACGCTGGACGCGGCAGCCGTGGCCGTGGGGGCGCGCCATCGCCGTATGGCATCGGGCGCCGGGCACGACACGGCCTGGATGGCGCGGGTGACCAAGGCAGCGATGATCTTCATCCCCTGCCTCGGTGGCCGCAGCCACACGCCGGAAGAATATGCCGAAACGGCCGACGTGGCGCTGGGCGCCGCCGTGCTGCTGGAGGCGGTGAAGCGCCTTGACCGTGACTTGAAGTAAGGCCCTCTCACCCGGCCCTGCGGGCCGACCTCTCCCCCCAGGGAGAGGTGGCGTTGGGGCGAGGTGGTGCCTCCGAACACCTCTCCCTTTGGGGGAGAGGTCGCCGCGAAGCGGCGGG
>Ga0209902_100349_pt1 | contig 57872 bp, 53 predicted proteins | sample FECB27metaG_FD_188304 | JGI IMG/M metagenome (GOLD analysis project Ga0209902, IMG submission 188304) | Cyanobacterial communities from the Joint Genome Institute, California, USA - FECB-27 (SPAdes) (version 2) | ecosystem: Environmental > Aquatic > Thermal springs > Hot (42-90C) > Microbial mats...
TTTTCTCCATAAATAAATTCAGGGGCTTTAAACCTTATGGCAGAGAACAGAGGACTTATTTTTGTATCAAAGCTTACCTTCTTTCCTTCTGCCCTCTGCCCTCTGCCCTCTGCCTTTCTTCGGTAACCAAATTACTTCTACCGTAAAAGCCCAACCTTCCTCCTGCTGCTTTTGATTTAACCAAGTCTGTAATTGCTTTGGGGCATGGCTAGAGCCATTGTCGAGAATTAAATAGATATGGCGTACACTCCGACGGATGGCTTGTGGTATCAACACCTCTAGCAGAAATCCTTGAAAATCAAGGAATGTTTTCGTTGGGCGACAACAGCCATAAATAAGTCCTTCTGCAACACTTAAAGCCGCGAAAAGGTGTATCGCTCCTTGTAAGTTTTTTGCCGACCAATCATTATCCTGAATGGTTAAGTTATTTTGCTCCATCTTCACCCTAACGTCAAAACTTTTCCCTTGTCAATTCGCTACGAACTTATGCAAAGCTGTACTTAGCTCTAAATGCTGAAACCGTGAGATTGTTGGCGTTTATATTGGGGCACGAGATGAAGCCGCCGCGCGAGAATTGTGGAATTCCCTGCCTCGGCCCATCGACAGTGCGCGAGCACCTACACTGATTTTTGGGCAGCCTATGCATCAGTGTTGCCGAGCAAACGCCATCAACCTGTGGGCAAAGAGACTGGCAAGACGAGTTATATTGAGCGATTTAACAACACACTACAACAGCAAGTGTCCCGAGGAGTGCGAAAAACATTGCCATTTTCCAAATCCTTACGCAATGATATTGGTGCAATTTGGTCTTTTGTCAATCACTACAATGCATCATTACTTCTTTAGGTCTACCAAGATCCTTAAACAAGCACCCATATCTCAATCACCGTAGATGTCTTCTCCGTATTTACTTATTTTTACATTGTGCTGACTTACTTAAATACTTACCTTAAAGTCTGATACATTTTTATCTATCTACGGTTAGATACGAGTAGCAAACAAGCTGTTATTAACTTTTCATATACTTAAAAACATGACTTATATCAAGTTCGGATGATTACTTATAATTAAGCTGCTCTTGTTTTTGGCCACCAGTGGTAGCAAGTTAGACCAGAGATGAAATCATGCTGTTTCATCAGTTGTTGACAACGAAGTACTAAAAGCGCTTCTAGTTCATCTAAAGAAGTTGGGGAGCTATTGGCTACAATCTCGTTAGTCGAGGGGAAAACCTGCACCGAAAGTGCCAACCCTTTTACGATTACCCGTTCTGCGCTCCACGATTAATCGTGGAGGCAGCCAAATCAAGCAGTTTATTAGAAGAAATTTTCAATTAACACGAAAAATCCTGCTTGATTTGGTGAGTCCAGCCCTCTCCGGCGGGTCTCCCAACAAGCGGGGACTGGCTCTCCCGTTGGGCAAGGGTTGCGCGTTTTGTGTAGATAAATGCGTCGTCAGAGGCCACAACCGTTCTGCGGGTTGGAGTTCAGGTGAGTAAGCAGGTAAATATATTAAATCGATACCTTCTGGTAAGTCTAAATCATTACTTGTATGCCAACCGGCTTGGTCAATAGTTAGAAGAACTCGTTTGTCACTTCCAAGACCATATTCAGTAGCAAAATCAGCCAAGACTTGATTAAATATCTCCGTGTTTACATAAGAATCCACGCCTTAGTTTCACCGGATTCTGGGTGTACAAACCCATACAACCACATCCATTTATACCTTTGTATGACTGAAGCAATTGGTTGTTCACCTTCTGGTACCCAAACTCGACGCAGGATAGGATGAAGTCCGAGACGATGCTCGTCCATGCTCCAAACCTCGATTTCGGCGTTTGGATATCGAGCTTGAAGAAATTTGAGTCTCAAATCGAGTTTTTTTTCCAATTTTCTTGCTCAATTTGGTCACTCATCCCATGTTCTGGTCGAGGAATACGTAGTGTAGCGAGAAATCGGAGTAAACCGGAATCTACTATTCCAAACTCTCCTCTATAAGCGCAACCAGCCAGCTTTTGAGGACTTGCCTCTACCAAGAGCGGGCGTAATGAAGTAGGAAAGACTTAGAGGATGTCTGAGAAGTAAGAAAGCCCACGTAACGGTATCCTGTCAGTAGAAAAAATACTTAAGTATGACAGCGTTACCTTGGCCATGAATCCATCTATCCTGCGTAACTTGACTTCTGAGCAATGGGAATTGCTATCGGGACTAATTCCAGCAGCTAAAGGTGGCGGTAGAAAACGCAGTGTTGACATGGAAGCAGTAGTGAATGCAATATTTTATGTCTTGTGTGCAGGTTGTGCGTGGCGTATGCTCCCCCATGATTTCCCAAAGTGGAAAACCGTTTACCATTATTTTCGCTTCTTGGCGCAAAGACGGCACATGGCAACGAATTCACTCTTGGGTTGCGTTTGTGGGTACGTGGAGCGTCAAGACCGAGAACCATCGCCATCCGAGGCGATAATGGATAGCCAATCGGTTGAGACGGCAACAATGGTATCTCAAGAAGTTGGTTACGACTCAGGTAAAAAAATAAAGGGACGTAAGCGGCACATACTGATTGATACATTGGGCTTACTGATAGTTGTCGTAATTACTGCCGCAAATGTCAGTGAACAAGCAGGCGCGAAACAAGTTTTGTTTAAACTTGATCAAGTACGCGATCGCCTGGGTCGATTGATTAGGATTTGGGTTGATGGCGGATACCGTGGTCAAAATTTCGCCCCGCCAGGTTATCGATGTTTATCGCGCTTGTCTGGAGCGTAGTTACGCGGCACCAAGAACAGAAAGGATTTGTTGTACTTCCCAAACGTTGGCGCATTTGTAAGAACTTTTGGTTGGTTTAACTGGTGTCGCCGATTAAGCAAGGACTATGAAATTTTACCGCAAACTTCAGAGGCTTTTATTTATGTCGCGATGATTCGTTTAATGTTAAAGCAACTTGCGTAGTGAAAATCACCTCTTCAAAACTTTTCAGACATCCTCTAAAAAAAACGAAATTAAGCCGTGGTTGAAAGAACAATGGTGCATTCCTAAAGTGGATGCCGAGTACGTTTTACGGATGGAGGACTTATTAGATTTATACAGCCAGCCCTACGATCCACTTCGTCCAGTAGTCTGTTTTGATGAACGTCCTTATCAATTAATTGACGATGTTAGAGAGGCTTTACCTCCTAAACCAAAACAGCCAGAACGTTATGAGTACGAGTATAAACTTAATGGTAATGTCAATTTATTTGCTATGTTTGAACCATTAGCTGGCTGGCGACATATAGAAGTCACGTCACAAAGGACAAAGGTTGATTTTGCTAAACAGATTAAAGAATTGGTGGACGTTTATTATCGAAATGCTGAGGTTATTCGTCTGGTAGTCGATAATCTCAACACACATAATCCAGCTGCTTTGTATGAGGTTTTTAAACCCGAAGAGGCTCGTCGGATTGTCCAAAAATTAGAGTTTCACTACACCCCCAAACATGGTAGGAGCGTTAAATCAAGTTGAGATTGAATTCTCCGTTTTATCGCGTCAATGTTTGGAAAGACGAATTGCTGACGTACAAACATTATCTCAAGAAATCTCGCTTTGGGAGAGCGATTGCCCAGAGGGCACTGCGCTTCGCGCAATCGCAATTCCCGGAGTGCAAGTGTAAATTGGCGCTTTAGGATTACGGATGCACGTAATAAAATGGCGCGCTTATATCCACCCGTTTCACTTTGCAAAGTTGCCTTGCCAGACTACTAGACAATTTACCCAACAGACAGCGTACAACTTTTTGTTCCCAATCAATTTCAAAATCTGCCAAACCAAATCCCTTACCTGCGCGTGATTGCCATTGGGAATCACGCTTGTGCAGGACCAACGCGCATCCACGTTATATTCATGTTTAGAATCTACAAGTAACAGGGCTATTTCATTCTAAAAGGTAGAATTTTATGGTACAGAGAAAATAAAGATAGCTACAGATGAAGCAAGCCGCGATTTTAAAAGCCTTCGCTGATTTACCCGACCCTCGCAGGCGTGCAGGTCAGCGTCACAACCTACCTCTGTGCCTTGCCCTATTTACCTTGGCAGTTGCAGCAGGTAATCAAGGCTTTATGGCAATTGGAGACTGGATTCGGGCTTATCAAACCCAGTTGCTCGACCTATTGCGGGTAGAAAAGAGCAGACTACCGTCCTACAGCACCATTCGACGCGTGTTGCTGAATCTGGACTACCGGGTATACTCCGAGTGTGCGCGCAAAATTTTTCGACATTGAGCCAAAAAGTGGTGAAACCATCGCTGTTAATGGTAAAGTGTTGCGCTGTTCTTATCAACTGGAAACTGACAACCCGAACTGCGAATCTCATCCAGCAATCATGCTGGTGAGCGCTTACTTGGTAGAACGGGGCACGTTTTTCTGGCTCCTTCGGAAATATATCTTCAAACAACTTCCACTCTAAATCACTCAATCCCTCAAAAGGTCCTGCCATAGCCTGATACACACTTCTGTGCCGATAAAAAGGCTACCACATTTTTTGATTAGTGGGATAGGTTCATGAATACTCTTTCCTGCCAGGGAGGTTACTGTTGTTCATAAACAGCTTCTAAACGTAAAATTAGTGGTGGTTCTCGCTTAATGGAGAGATTTAAACACACCGTCAATTTGTTGAGTGTGGTGCAAGCTTGTCGTCGTCAAGGACACTCTGTAATTGATTTTTTTGCACAGGCTTTATATCAAATCCGGTAGCATCTGAATGATTAAAAAACCGCACAGACCCTGAGAACGCACAAGGAGAGGAAGGAGAAATAATTCCGATACAAACGGATTTGATATTACTCGCTCTCTCAGACAATTCTCTGTTTCGTCCGTCTCTAATTCCTCAATTTTAGACCTGAATCCTTACTCAATAAAACTTATAGGGAGGCAATAAAATGGAAAGACCGTCTGATTTGAAACAAAGGATAGCCGCCAGTAGGGAACTACTTGACGCACGGTACTCTGCCAAACGGGGAAAGCCTGAGCGTTCCTTTTTAACAATTTCAGACTTGACTGAAGAGCAGGTAATCGACATACTGAACGGCGGAATAAACATTAAAAAAAACTCTAGCAAGTATAGAGAGGTGCTGAAAGACAAATCTGTTGCTTTATTGTTCCAAAAAACTTCAACCCGCACCCGATGCTCTTTTGAAATAGGGGTTGGCGAGATGGGAGGGCAACCTATGTATATAGACTGGAAATCATCGAATTTTACCCTTGCCGATCTTCAGGATGAAATCAGAGTTCTGTCGCGGTATGTAGATTTAATATTGGCGCGAGTTCACAAGCATGAAGACCTTTTGACAATGAGGAAATATACTGAAGTGCCTGTAGTAAACGGGCTATCCGATTTATACCATCCTTGTCAAGGTTTGGCTGACTTCATGACCATCAAAGAGTACTTTGGAGAGCTTGAGGGATTAAACTTATGCTATGTCGGAGACGGCAACAATGTTTGCCACTCCCTTATCAATGGTGCAATCAAGACGGGTATGCACATTACTATAGCCTACCATCAAAACTACGCACCCAATCCTGAGATCGTGGAAGAAGCGAAAACCAAAAACGCGATATATCTTACAAACAGTCTCGAAGATGCGATCAAGGATGCGGACGTGATCTACACAGATACGTGGGTTTCTATGGGCAACGAGAGCGAAACAGATGCTCGAATCCAAACATTTTCTGGTTTCCAAGTAAATGAAGCGTTGCTAAGTAAGGCTCCCGATCATGCTCTCGTGATGCATTGCCTTCCGGCACACAGAGGATATGAAATTAGCGCAGATGTTCTGGACTCAAAAAATTCGGTGGTATTCGACCAAGCAGAAAACAGGAAGCACGTTCAAAAGTACTTGATAGCATGGATACTCGAAAGAGTTTAGCTCGAGGCACTGGACAGCTAAGGCGTGGTAGGCAGATAATATCTAAGAATCCTTAAGGTTCAAGTCTTCCGCAAAAATCATACCTGCCCAATCACAAAGATTGTGGGCTAGAAGCCAGTGATAGTCGAGGGGAAAACCTGCACCGAAAGTGCCAACCCTTTTACGATTACCCGTTCTGCGCTCCACGATTAATCGTGGACGCAGCCAAATCAAGCAGTTTATTAGAAGAAATTTTCAATTAACACGAAAAATCCTGCTTGATTTGGTGAGTCCAGCCCTCTCCGGCGGGCTCCCAACAAGCGGGGACTGGCTCTCCCGTTGGGCAAGGGTTGCGCGTTTTGTGTAGATAAATGCGTCGTCCTTACGCTCAGCTAGAGCATAGTTGTACACCTGACGGCATTGTTCAAGCCAGTCTGCAAAAACGGCTGCTTGTTCCGCTGTCGGCTTGAGTTTAAATTCGTATGTCAGACTAAACACTTGCATCACCTCCTCTTCTTATTAGACTCTTTTTTTAAGAAACGACACTGTCCTTTTTAAGTTACGTAGACAAATAAAAAGCCGCTCCTTTAGGACGGGGCTTTAAACCCAAATTTTCGGTAAATCTCGTAAGTCTTGAATTACTAAATCAGGAGTTGGAATATTTGAAGAAAGTTTTTTATTATCTGAATTAATCCATATTGCAGATAAACCTACTTTCTTTGCTCCTGTAATATCAAACAGCAAATTATCCCCTACAAATACAATTTTGGATTCAGACACTTCCATCTGTTCTATCGCTTTTTGAAAGATTAAAAGCGAAGGTTTTATAATGCCATAATCAGAAGAAAATATAATCGTTTTAAATAAATCAGTAATTCCTACTCTGTGAAATTCCTTGAGGCAGAATTCGCTTTTGCACCAAATATTTGACACAACACCCAATTTATGAGTTTTTCTCAGTTGTACAATGGCTTCTACGTAACTATCTGGAATTTTGCCTATTTCGTGAATTCCAAAAACTTCTTCTAATAAATCAATGTCATTATCAGGTAAGTTGTTCTCTTGAATAACTTTAACAATATAGTTTTTAACGGCTGGGAAGCATTCATAGTATTTTGGATTTTCATAATCCTTGCCCATCTGATTAAATACCTCAGAAATTATTGATTTAACTTGGGCGTTGTTGAATACAGTTCCATTTATTTCACGATATGTTTTGCCAAAATCCTCTAAGTCAGAAAATCGGTCACAATCGAACATGAAAGTGTTTCCCATGTCGAGGAGGATGGCATCAAATTTATCGATAAAACGCATTTTCTTCTATATTGCAGTTAGATAAAAATTACGGCTCGTTACTATTAATAACCCCCTCTCCCTCCGGGTTCGCCAGTCGCCTACGGCGGGAAACCCGCCTGCAGCGCTGGACTCACCGCTGGTGGAGAGGGGGTAGGGGGTGAGGTTCTTAAAAGAACCAGCCGTATGAGTGTAAACCTTTACCTAACAAATTAACTCCCAGATAGCAAATCCAAACAACAACAAAGCCACTGGCGGCTAAAATCGCGGGACGACGCCCTTGCCAACCGCGAGTGATGCGGGCATGAAGATAAGCAGCAAAGACTAACCAGGTAATGAGCGCCCAAGTTTCCTTGGGGTCCCAACTCCAGTAAGTTCCCCAAGCTTCGTTCGCCCAAACAGCACCAGCAATAATGCCAATAGTTAGGAGGGGAAAACCCAACCCGATAATGCGATAGCTGATGTTATCTAGAGTTTCCGCAAGGCTGAGACGCTGAGGTGAAAGGGGTTCGGCTGTTGTTACGGCTTGAGACTGAGGCACAGTGACTAAATCTAAAACAGCAGTTTTGCCGTTGCTATTGCTTTCAAGACGAACGACTCCGTTATTGTCATCAGCAACTGCTTGTGTTTGAGAAACTAGTTCACCGGCTTTGCGTAAGCGGTAGCCGTTGTTGCGATATCCACCGGTACCTACAGAACTCCCTTGTAATTGGATGTCTTGACCACGCGTGACAATGAGGAAGGCGATCGCTACCAGCGAACCTACCATCAAAGCCGCGTAACTCAACATCATGACGCTAACGTGCATCATCAGCCAATTGGATTTCAGCGCAGGTACTAAGGGTTCTGCGACTTGCATTTGTGATGGTAGAGTGAGGGTGGCAAAAGCAGTGATACCCATAGCTACAGGTGCAGTCACGACTCCTACCAAGCGGCTACGGCTCGTGTTTTCGGCAATCAGATGGACAGCCGTTATTCCCCAAGTTAAGAAAAATAAAGATTCATACAAATTACTTAAAGGAAAATACCCAGCTTCTAGCCATCTTGCCCCTAGTAGGGTCGCTATGCACAAATTAGCGATCGCCATCCCTGCTGTCCCTACAGCAGTTGTAGGCAAATTTGGAAAAGCCGCCCCACCCCAATAAACCAGCATTGTGACAAATAGAATTGCAAATGAGGCATTGTCTAGCCAGCTCTGGAGTGCAATTAAATTCATAAATAACGTTATCTCCACTCGATATAGTATTGATTCTGATTGTTACGATCCTATCTGTTTTAAGGAGGTTAGAAATGTTAATGAATCATGAATGCTGAAATTTTCATCATTCATCATTATTTATTTTGCTGGACTTGGTAAAGGCTCTGGTTTTCCAGCTTTTTTAAGTGATACAAAAATATCGTAGCGAGTACTGCGGCTATCGCTGACAGCAACTGTCACTCCTGCTGAGCGTGTTGCCTCTAACAAAGCTCGTTGATTTGGTACAAAGCTCGCTAAGGGAAAATACTTAGCCGTCCTTTCCACATCTAAGAACAACTGACCATTTGTGGGATTGGGTTCGCTTGGAACTGTATTTTGGAATAAGGCAGTGTTAGCTAAAGTGTTATTCTGTCTAGGAATAACTCTATCATTCACAGGCGCTCCAACCGTTAAGAAAGCCACATCTCCATCCAACCAACCATGAGTGGCTGTTAATGTTCCAAAAGGTCCGAGCCAGTTGACAACAGGTTTCCCATCAACTGTCGTATATTTTACCTGAAACTGGTATTGATTTTTCATGACTTCATCGAGCTGTTTTAGGGCTATTTCAGCACGGGAACGATTGGTTGCCTGTACCATGAAAACCAAAGCTGCACGAAAATTTTCTGGCAAACCTTCTTTGGGAGTATTGGGAATCACAGAGACAGAAAACTCTCCTCGCATCCAGTTCAGCAAATCCTCATCTAAATCGAGAGTTGTCAGAGATTTCACACCTTTTCGCAGTTGTTCTGGTATGACTGGCGAGTAGGGATTTCTTTGGGAAGTTAAAACATAGTCTGCCCACAACTGTTTTAGGTTCCCGCCAGACAGCATCATCAAAGTCTCTGCAGGCAAGCGGTTTTGCATTTTTCCGGCTTTGTTTTCCACGGAGAGTACCCGCTGGCTGTTAGGATTGAGCCAAGAAACGCTCTTCAAACGGATTCCTTCTGACTCCAGAGTCATTGTCCCTGCTAAACCTTGGTTATTCTGAAGTTGAGTCAAAACTTGAGCAGGCAAAGGACGGTTTGGAGATGCACCTGTTATCTTCGCAGAGTAAGGCACATTCACATAGAACTGAGCAAAGGGTCTGGATCTGGCAATTTTTGGGAAATTTTCGGCAAAACCCGCACTTATAGCCAGAGATGCTTTACCTTTATAGGCGTCAATCGCTTGTTCTGTCGTTTTGGGATTATCGGTGACAACTAAAAAACGCCCATCTAGTAGGGCTGCTGAGAATTTTTCTCCTACTTGTCCTTGAGTTTCTTTGATGGGAATATTTTCATAGGTGCGGTCAATCCATTTGCCATCTTTAACTGCTTTCGGTTGTGCCAAGATGCTGCTGGCTCTTTGTAAATTTTTCACTGGCAGAATCATCACCATCGACTGCTCGTTGGTTGTCGCTTCTCCATCGGTAGCAACAGGTTTTGATGTGGTTTTACTCGCGTTTGGGGCAACAATTGCGATTGTGACTTGATCGCCAACCCAAGGACTGATATCTTTCTGGAAGTCATAGCCATGATTCGTCAAAAAGCGATCGCGCAACTGCACTAAATTTTTATCGAGTAAGCTTTGAGTTTCTTTTGTCCCAAACTCTCGTAATTTCTCCCATTGTCCTGGATCGGTAGTTAGGGAAACTGCAACTAGGGCATTTTGGGGAATAATATTGGCACCTGGTAGTAAATCTCTAGAAAATAGATTTCCCTGAGTTAACACCCAGTAAAGCGCACTCCCGGCACCAATCAATAACCCAGTGAACGAGAGCGTCAGTACCAGAGACGGTTTCTTTCTTTTCCTCATCGAATTAGACACAACGGGCAGTGCCATTGAAACCAATACCTCATACTTGCGTGCATCATAATTGCTTGTTGGCATTAACCAAAAGGTTTCCTGATCTTAGCGGGTTGCTTTTTACATTTTTTTCTTTACCCTAGACTGAGACGCCTTTCGGTAATTAACCTACCACTTTTTCTAAGTTTGCTACTACGTAAGCTCTTTTAAAATGATGGTTGAAATGTAGCTAAAATTAACAAAACTTTCTCAATACAGGATCATAGCACAGACAACCTAAGTACATTTTTTTTAACATAGGGTAAATCTTTACATTATGCAATGCTTTACTCTGATTCCTCAAGCACGGCATTGAGAATGTAAACAATCATTTTTTATTTGAAATCTAAAATTAGTTAATAAAAGTTTAAAAATATTTTATCTAGGGACTTCCAATTAAAAAAATCTCCAATTTGTAGTGACAGAAACAATGGTGGGTTACGCCGCAATGCAAGTCCTGCATGTAAAACCTCAACTGTCGTGCGCCGGAAGCCCCCCTACATAATGGATAATTTATTTTTTGGTAATCCCTTATACAAAAACTCTTCTTGACGGTAAAAAATTTAGAACTCAGAAGCGGTCTTGAAAATATAGCCTCACAGACCTTCTGAGTTCGGAAATTTGGGACTAAACCTTACCATTGGTAGAACTTAGCTGCATGGGTCCGAGATATTTTGTTAAATACGGCGAAAAAACCTCGTAAATTAACGTCAGCGGCTGTCCATGATGCCAAAACAAGTAGTGGCGACCCCAAAAAGGTCCAGTCTCATCAAAGCCTGACTCTAAAGCATTCGATTCGCCGTAGTAAATCCCCTGAACATCCCGATACAGCTCTGTACGCAGACGAGCTAAACTTGCCCAAATAGGTAATGAACGGTTTTGCAAATACTCATCTACATGAGAAGCTTCCCACCATGAAGTGGCATACGCCAATCGTTGCCCAGAGGCGGTACGCAACCACACCTGTCGCCGCAGTCGTGGTCCTGGTACTGCTTGGATCAGTTCAGGCGCACTATCCAAGTCCAAGCCAATCAATGACATATCAATGACATCCACTTCTGTAGGCTCGCCTGTCAGCAGTTGTAAGTGCCTTGTTGGGGAACCGTCACCTAAGAGCAGTAATTGCCAAGTCGGTGCCAGCTGAGTGTGTGGCAAACCTTGTTGAATGACTTCCTCCCCACCTTGCCAAATCGGACTCAGGCGATGCCATCCCGTAGGTAATGTTAAGTTGTTTGTCGGCGTAAAAGTCGCAGTCAAGGTTCTTTACAAAACTTCATTTATCTCTATAAAAGCACAACTGAAGCTCTAAGTGCGAAAGAAAGTTCTGAGCGCTAAGTCCCAAGCCCTAAGTGACAGACAATTTGATGTGAGTCATCTTGCCTGAATTTGTGAAATCCTACTAATCACTTGGTACTTAGGACTCATCATTAAAAAATGCGGATGGCGAGACTCGAACTCGCAAGGCAAAGCCACACGCCCCTCAAACGTGCGCGTATACCAATTCCGCCACATCCGCAAGGTTTCCCTGAATATAAAATATAGCATAACAGAAAAAATTATAGTAACTGATACCCAAGTTACAGAAAAATTAAGTGCAGGAATTCACAACAAAAAATAATGGGTATACTCGACGGACACAAATGTAGTCGCTCCACACGTGATATTAAAAAGGGGTATAGCCAATTTCCTTTGCAGGTGCGATTCGCAGGTGCAAAGGAAATTAGGTCTATCGTGAAGCGCACGGTATGCATGAAAATGCCAAAGTCGGGAAACTAACTCCGGACTAGCAACATTGCTGCTGCTAGTGTAGTTAATACCTGTAGAGGCAAGCAGCGAAATCCTTCCTTATATTTAGGAAGAGTGTTGGGAGCCAGTCAGAATTTGAAATGAGGCTCTGCGTAATTTCAATTTTGACGGTAGAAAATGTCAATCTACTGGACTGATATCAAAGCTAGAAGATGAAGTTTGACAAAATATTAATTGCTAATAGGGGAGAAATCGCGCTTCGCATTCTCCGCGCCTGTGAAGAAATGGGGATTGCAACGGTTGCGGTACATTCCACCGTTGACCGTAATGCTCTGCACGTCCAACTTGCTGATGAAGCGGTTTGCATTGGCGAAGCTGCTAGCAGTAAAAGTTATTTGAATATTCCCAATATTATTGCAGCGGCATTGACACGTAATGCCAGCGCCATTCATCCTGGATATGGCTTTTTGGCAGAAAATGCTCGGTTTGCAGAAATCTGTGCTGACCATCATATTGCTTTTATCGGTCCATCTCCGGAAGCCATTCGGCTAATGGGGGATAAATCTACTGCCAAAGAAACCATGCAAAAAGCTGGGGTTCCGACGGTACCAGGTAGCGATGGGTTGGTAGAATCGGAGCAAGAAGGTTTGGCGATCGCCCAAAAAATTGGCTACCCAGTGATGGTTAAAGCCACAGCTGGTGGTGGCGGGCGGGGTATGCGCTTAGTCCGTTCTGAAAACGAGTTCGTCAAATCCTTCCAAGCGGCTCAAGGTGAAGCGGGAGCTGCATTTGGTAATTCTGGGGTTTATCTGGAAAAATTTATTGAGCGTCCCCGCCATATCGAATTTCAAATCTTGGCTGATAACTACGGAAACGTTATCCACTTAGGGGAACGGGATTGTTCTATTCAACGCCGCAACCAGAAACTTCTAGAAGAAGCCCCTAGCCCGGCTTTAGACCCAGACTTGCGAGAGAAAATGGGACAAGCTGCCGTCAAAGCAGCCCAGTTTATCAACTACAGTGGGGCAGGTACCATTGAGTTTCTCTTGGATAAATCCGGTCAATTCTACTTTATGGAAATGAACACCCGGATTCAAGTCGAGCATCCCGTGACAGAAATGATTACTGGGATAGATTTGGTTGCCGAACAAATCCTTATTGCCCAAGGGGAAAAACTCAAGCTGACACAAGACCAAGTCGTCTTGCGAGGTCATGCGATCGAATGCCGTATTAATGCAGAAGATCCTGACAATGACTTTCGACCCTCCGCTGGACGTATCAGTGGTTATCTCCCCCCTGGAGGTCCCGGAGTCCGCATCGACTCCCATGTTTACACCGATTACCAAATTCCGCCTTACTACGACTCACTCATCGGTAAATTAATCGTTTGGGGACCAGACCGCGCCACTGCTATTAACCGCATGAAACGAGCACTGCGAGAATGTGCCATCACGGGACTACCCACGACTATTGGATTTCATCAAAAGATTATGGAACACCCGCAGTTTTTGCAGGGTAAAGTCTACACTAATTTCGTACAGGAGATGAAAACTCTAGTGCAGTAGCATCGGGGATTCGGGACTGAGAACTAAGCAATACTCGCACCTTACCCCAATTCCCAATCCCTAATCCCTAAACTCTACTAAACACGAGACAGCATGGTCAGCAGTCCTTGCTGACCTAGGAGAATTTCCCGTAAAAGACTGAAGATACCAACCCAAATGATTGGGGTAATGTCCACCCCGCCTATAGGTGGTACTATTTTTCGCAACGGCACTAGAAACGGTTCAGTAGGCCAAGCTACGAGATTAAAAGGCAAACGATTCAAATCAACTTGGGGATACCAAGTTAAAATAATCCGGAAAATAAACAAAAATGTCATCAGTCCCAACACTGGACCGAGAATCCAAGCGGCAAGGTTAGCACCAGTCATGATTTCAGCTTGACTTTCTGTGTGAATAAAGCAGACAGAGAATAAAATTTACTTTAATTTCTGTAAAGCCTTTCTCTAATTGTAACCAAAGCCTGCTACACAAAAAAGAATAGGGAATACTGGTTGTCAGTTGTTAGTTGTTTCGTTGTTTCGTTGTCAAAGTAACACTAACCCTGAACCAGTACCCACTGCCATAAATGGCTTTTCAAGGGTCGAATAGACCATTAGAATTGTTATAAAGTGTGTAAGTGTGTAAAAAAAGGTTGAAATCTATGACGCCCTCTTTAGCAAATTTTCTTTGGAGTCTGGTTTGGGGAACAGCAATTGTCGTTATCCCCGCAACAGTAGGATTGATTTTTGTCAGCCAGAAAGATAAAATCCAACGTTAATAAGAGTTGTGTAGAGAAGCGCTGTTTGCAGCTTCTCTACTCTTAAAACTCGGTTTGTGTCACTGAATTGCGATGGTTGCTGACTCTGAGCAATTCATCACAGAAGTATATTTATACTAAACCGACACACACAGGCTTGTTAGCTTTAGGTCATAATGTAAAGACGCGTAAGCGTTGCTCAACCCTCATGAGAAGCCGCCCTACGGGCGTCTACGTGGAGTTAGGCAACTTCGCGTCTTTAAAGTATATTGTGTCTGATTACAGTAGAGATTTAAATTCTAACTCGCTAACATAGATTCTAATATTGGGTAAACAACAATGCTAATATTTGGGCTGAACTCAGCCAGTGTTCTGGCTCAGGTAAATTTTGGGGCAAACTCAGCCAGTATCCTAGGAATTTTCTTGGCTGTGGCTGGGGCAGCACTCTATTTTCTCCGAACTGTGCGTCCAGAGCTCTCACGCGATCAAGATATCTTTTTTGCCGCTGTGGGCTTACTGTGCGGCTTCATTCTCGTGTTCCAAGGTTGGCGTCTTGACCCAATTCTACAATTTGGTCAGTTGCTTTTGGCAGGCTCAACTATATTTTTTGCGGTTGAAAGTATTCGTCTGCGCGGTATAGCCACTCAGCAAGCCAAGCGCAACACGCCTATTGTGGATGACGAACGAGAGGTCAGCGACAACTATAGGTATAACAAGAAGTATAAGGCACAGGTAGACGCTGAGTTAGAACCATTGCCTTATGATGATGATTACGATGAGCGCCCGGTACGTGGTCGAATTTCCGGTAGCAGGGATAACCGTTCATCTCGGGATGATTACTACGAAGATGAACCCCCGCGTCGTCCAGAACGTCGCAATGGTAGCGAAAGGCTGACAACAAGCGACAAAACTGACAAACCCCGTCGCCGTACTTCTGGGCGTTCTGTACGTCCTTCTGAAAGTTTTGAAGATGAGAATTGGGGTGCTTCCACCAGACCAGTTGATGAGTGGGATAGCTCAACTACCGAAGAAAGACGACCTTCACGTCGTGGGAATAATGGACCAGTGCGTCCAGAAACGCGCGATGAGGATGTTACTCCTAGACCAAGAAAACGCCGTCCACCCACTGAATCAACTCCGAGAAAAGAGCGCGACGATGATGAGGTGATTTCTACTGAATATGTGGACTACAAACCATTAGACCGCTTAGAGCGTCCGGGTAAGGATCAAGATAGTTCATCAAATTTTGATGATGATTTGTAAATAAGCTGAGGTGGAGGAGGGGAAAGCGGCGACGGAAAAAGTTCAGGTGAAAAAAATTACACCTAGTTTCTGGCTCCAAAGACAAATTCCTTGGGGTCTTAGTCTTACATTGGCAAGTTTACTTGTATCTTGTAGCTACAGCGACATCCCAATTGGACCTACTTCCCTCAACAGCCGCTACACAGAGCAGCAAGCAGCCTTGAGTGGGAATGGTCGTTTTTTAGCGTTTGTATCTAATCGTAATGGTAGTCATCTAGTGCTACTGTATGACTTGGAACAGCAGCAGTTTATTGCGACACCTGGCTTAAACCGACCAGAGACAATTGCCGAAAGCCCTAGCCTCAGCTACACCGGACGTTATATTGCTTATATCACCAGCGACCAAGGTAGACCAGTTGTGGCGCTTTACGATCGCGCTACGCAACAGTCACAAATCCTTACCCCCATTTATCCTGCTTGGGTAAGAAATCCCAATATTAGCCCAAATGGACGTTATGTTGTTTTTGAAACTGCTAGCCGTGGTCAGTGGGATATTGAAGTTTTAGACCGGGGACCGAATATTGAGTTAGATATTCCCAACGGCGCAGCAGTGGGTGAACCCCCGTGAGGAGGGATGAGGGAGTGAGGGAGTGAGGGAGTGAGGGGGATGAGGGAGATGAGGGGGATGAGGGAGTGAGGGAGCAGAGGAAGAACTAATGACTAATGACTAATGACTAATGACGAAACGCTTTATTTTTCTACCTATATTTGCCTTGGCTAGTTTGTTAGGTGGCTGTGCTGGGTACCCGCGCCTAGTCAATTATGGATATGATCCGGGGGGTCTAAGTCTGAATAGTTCTGCTTCGGAATTAGATCCCCAAATTTCAAGAAGATATATTGTTTTTGCGAGTGACCGACGAGGGAGCCAAGATATCTATATGTTTGATACGGTCACTCGTACTTTGGTAGATTTGCCTGGTTTAAATTCTTTTGATACTGTTGCTTCTCATCCTGCTGTTTCTGAAAATGGTCGTTCTATCGTGTTTGTTGGTAGTCGTCAGGGTCGCTCAGCTATTTTCCTTTACGAGAGAGAAACACGTCAATTAAGAAATTTGACTGCTAACCTGCAAGCAGAAGTCCGTAATCCAACAATTAGTGCTGATGGCAGTAGGATTGCTTTTGAGTCTAGCGTGAATGGACAATGGGATATTTTCGTTTATAACCGTTCTGGACAACCGCTGAATGTACCTCAAGACCCCCGTTAAGGGAGATCAGGGCAATACGGTTCGGATAAGACTTGATCCCCGCAACCCCCCTAAAAAAGCAGGGCTGTTTCATTCCCTAAAAGACGTAAAATTACAAGTGTCGAGGGAGTGAAAGTAATGGGTGCAAATTTAATTGAACAACTGCGGCAGGTTAAGGACTTTCGCACGAAAGATGGACAAAGACATCCTCTGTGGTTAGTTTTGCTCTTTGTAATTATGGGAACTATGAGCGGGTATGTTGGATATCGTGCATGGGGAGACTTTGTAAAGCGTCATCGTCGTGTATTGATTGAAACATTTGGCACACAAAAACATGGTGTGCCATCTTATTCAACAATACGGCGCATTTTGATGGGAGTCGATTTTGACACACTTGCCGCAACGTTCAATCAATGGGCACAAAACTATGTTTATTTGGAGACATCCGAGTGGTGTGGAATTGATGGTAAAAGCATTAAAGGAACAGTGCAAGACTATAAAAGCGAGTATCAAAATTTTGTGAGTATTGTCTCGGTATTTGCAGGCAAAAAAGGGTTAGTTTTAGGTATGGACAAATTAGAGAATAAGAAAGGTAGCGAAATTACCACAGTACAAAACTTGATTGCAGTACTGGATATCAAAGGTGCTGTTTTTAGTTTGGACGCTCTACATTGCCAAAAAAAACTTGCAAGTTAATTATTGATGGTGGCAATGACTACGCGATTGCCCAAGGGGCAGTGCGCTCCGCGCAATCGCCGTTAAAGCTAACCAAAAAAACTTGCATCGCCAAATTCGGTGTAATACAGATAATGCCAAACCAACAAGTCGCTATATCAGCAACGAAAGAACTCGAAACCGAGCTACAACACGAACGGTGCAAGTTTTTAATGATTTAACTGGCATTAGTCAGGAATGGGCTGGGCTGAAAAAAGTTAATTAAGATTGAACGAATTGGTACTCGTGCAGGGAAAGCATATCATCAAGTTACATACTACATTAGTAGCCTGGTACATTCGGCAGTTGATTTCGCGATCGTGAATTCGGACGCATTGGGGAATTGAGAATCGTCTCCATTGGGTTAAAGATGTGGTTTTTGAGGAAGACAACTCGACCATACGCAAGGGTAATGCTCCTGCGAATCTATCGGTAATGCGAACGATCGCCCTGAATGTGTTACGCCGAAATGGTTATTCTTCCATTACCTCTGCTCAACGATTTATATCTAATGATATTGACAAACTGTTATCCCTTGTGAAATGAAACAGCCCTGCCCTAAAAAAGGGGGGCAAAAAGCCTTTCAAAGTCCCCCTTTTTAAGGGGGATTTAGGGGGATATAAAATACTTCGCGTAACAAATATGACTTCTCAAACATCCTCTAAGAAGAGGGGCTATTTTCCCCCCTTTACTAAGGGGGGTTAGGGGGGATCTTTGAGGAATGAACATGCACTTCCCATACGGTCTTGGGAGTCGGGGAAGATGAGGGAGATGAGGGGGATGAGGGAGAAATTCCCGGCTCTTGAGTTCTCCTGGTTCCCTCAATAATCACTTGTGTCTGTACTCCTAGACTTTATTCTCTTGTTGCTGAACGGCTTCAATGAGCGATCGCACTTGTTGAGTTCCTTGTGAAGGTTCAAACGAAAGTGGGAATTTACTTCGGGCTAGCATTCGCAACCCAAGGGGAACAATACTGAGCAATCCTTTGAGGTCTTTAAAGTAGTTTCCAACGACTTGTAAGCCAAATTGACGCTCATCAATCCAGCCGCCTTCTTTGACTAAGTCTATTAATACTTTGCGATGGCGAATTGAACGGCTGTCGCTTGCTTGTTTGTGATCAAGAATTTCCTGCTTGATTTTGGTGATTTGCTCTAATGGGGCAACACCCATTGGACATACAGAATTACAGTAAAAACAACGGGTACAACCCCAAACTCCTTTTGTGCCTTCGTTATATTCTTCTAAACGACTTTCGGTTTGGCTATCACGAGAGTCTGCTACCATGCGGTAAGCTTTGGCAAGGGCGTGGGGACCAACAAAGTCTGGGTCAACTTCACGAGCATTGCACTCAGAGTAACAAGCTCCACACATGATACAATTACCGCTTTCATCAAGGCGCGATCGCTCTTCGGGTGTTTGTAAAAATTCCCGTTCTGGGACGCTACGCCCTGCTGTACTCACATAAGGAGCAACCCTCTCAAGATTGTTCCAAAAACTGCTCATATCCACGACTAAATCTTTGACCACAGGCATATTGCCAAGTGGTGCGATCGTTATTTCTGGAATGACATTTGCATGACCTCCGGTTATTTCGGTCTGTTGTAATTTGGCAATTTCACTGCCAACATTTTCCTTACAAGCCAAAGCTGAACGCCCATTGATTCGCATCGCGCAGCTACCACAAATTGTGTTGCGGCAATTTTTGCGAAACGCCAATGTTCCGTCTTGCTCCCACTTAATACGATTAAGACAATCCAGAATTGTATTCCCTGCTTCAGTATCCAAAACGTAAGTTTGCACAACCGGGGAGGAATTTTGTTGCTGTCGTATGACCTTAAAAAGAACTTCCATTGTTACCTACCAAAGTCTTGAAATTGCTATACGTATCTATAAAATTTTTCCCACACATCGGTCGCCCACCAACAAGTGAGCTATATTCTTGCTGCCCTTAATTCTAAGGTAGCTGTTAATAGGCTGATGATTAAACGACTCATTCTATTTTAAGGATAATCATGAAAATCTGAGTTGTATCAGCACGTAATGGGTTTGGCACCAAATGTGTCAACACATTCAGCTAAAAAAAAAATAATCGCTGCTTGACAATTCATTCATGTGTTTGGGTTCATGGAGAAGGCGAGTAAGAGAGAGGCACAGGGGAAATGGGGCTTAAGTTCATCCTTTAACTGAAAATCTTCAAATTGAATGCTCCTTAGGTTATAACTGTATCTTGATGTCAATACGAGTGAAAGACCCACTGATTGAAAAAATCGCGTATGGCAGTCGTGAAGCGCCAATTTTTTGGTTATATAGAATTGTTAAAGCGATTAATGAACATCTTGACCTCTTAATCAAGAAACTCTTGGTTGTAACTCACTCCTTAAAACTGGTTGTCTAAATTAAATGAATTTTTATAAAATCCCGACGGTAATACTCATCCCAAGGATAGGGATTTACATAAAAGTGTATCAGCAAGTTTAATTCAAAATTAAACAGCAATTTTGCTATTATTAAACCATGCTACTATTTAATATAAAATTATGAGGCAACAAAACCAGTATCAATCGCCGTGTAAGGGCGGCTGTTACTGCTTTGTTTCTTTGTAATTAAGTAGAGGCAAGAAATTTCTGGTCTCTACTGGCAGGAGAAAAGGTTGTATGTCGGCACAACCCTATGAAAATACTATGCTGTCTTATGCTTCTTGAGTATCAGTGGGCAAAACCACACGACTCAAGGTTAATAAAGACAGAGCTAGGAAAGTAAAAAGCCTGCAATTTGTTGAGTCTACGACTTGTTTCTAGTGGTAGAACTTAACGGCACAAAAGCGGGATGAAAATCCTCTGCACGTTTTGCCTCCGCCATTTGTAAAGGTTGCTCAAAGTTGTACCACTCTGTAGTGCCAAAAAAGAGAATTATCTCATTTCAGATGGCAAATAATGGTTAAAAATGCCGTAAAATTAGCAAAATTAATGCCTGTGACAACTATACCTTAATCTGTTGTGGGCAACCATAAGAGATTCTCTTGTGGCTCTTGTGTATGGAGGAATTAGCCCTTCATTCTAGGGTCTTAGGTAACTTTGTGCAAATGTCAAGAAGCCAAGAATTGCCAAAAGACGGCTTGTTTATTAGTTTGGAGAAAGTGAGGATATTTGAAGCGTAATGACTGAAACTGCCACCGCACCACTAACTGGAAAAGCACTGCTAGCGAAAGTAAAAGAACTTTCTAATTTACCACGGCGAGAAAGAGCAAAGCAGTGTGGTTATTATACAGTTACTAAAAATAACCAAGTTCGTGTCAATCTTACTGATTTTTATGATGCTTTGCTGTCGGCTAGAGGAATTCCTCTAAGTCCAGAAGCACCTAAAGATGGTCGTGGACGTGAACCGACTTACAGGGTAAGCGTACACCAAAACGGTCAAATTGTTATTGGCGCGACTTACACCAAAGCTATGGGCTTAAAGCCGGGTGATGAGTTTGAAATTAAGCTGGGATACAAGCATATTCACTTAATTCAAGTTGATAGTGATAAAAAGCTACTCCAGCATGATGAAGATGCAGAAATCTATGAGGATGAAGACCTCGAAGACGAAGATCTAGAAGACGAAGACGAAGAAGACGACGAGTAAAGTTTTCTTATAGTAGAGACAAGTTTAAGGCAAAAGTTTTATAACTTGTCTCTACAGCTACACAGAAAGCTTTAAAATTTGTTGCAACTTAAAAATACGATCAGACTTATTGCAGAATTTAAGCACTTTGGCAAAGGCTTGATTGAGAATAAAGAAAAGCTATTCATAAATCATACTTAAGGCAGTTGCAAAAGCAGGATAACATTGCTATTCCTGTTTGAAAACTGCTCTAAATCAAGAAAAATTTTTCTTGCCAAGCCAAAAATTATTATGCAAGAAGTGTATCGTGTTTTTTTCGCTGATTTTATAGCGTTATTTGAGCTATCACCCGACTTGTTACTGTCATCTTTAAAAGATGCACCAGTACTGTTTGTTGTGATAGCTTTTTTTATTGTTTGGGTGGGTTGCTGGTTGCCTATAGCAGCACTCATAGCATTTGCCCTAAAGTGGCAACTCTCTAAAGGTTTGCAGCCAGAACAAAAGTTACCTTTAGTGGTATCTCTCTACCTGTTAGCACCTTTTATTTTATGGGGAGCTAGTTGGCTAACCAATACACCTTTCTCAGATTACGGCTTACCCAGCAACATTTCAACTCTATATTCTTTGGGGTTCGGTTTAGCCTTAGGAGTGTTGAGCATCGCAGTAGTGTTTTCTGGGCAATTGTGGCTGGGATGGTGCTCTTTTCAATGGTCGAATTTCAAGCTTGTGCGACCTATCTTGTTACCTATTTTATTAGTGGCGTTATTTGTAGGTGGTATTGAAGAGTTAGTTTTTCGGGGTTTTCTGTTTACTGAACTTAATAAGGATAACTCTGTTTGGATAGCAGCGCTCATTTCTAGCTCGATTTTTGCGTTGCTACACTTGGTTTGGGAGCAACGAGAAACGACACCACAATTACCTGGGCTTTGGTTTATGGGAATGGTGTTGGTACTAGCACGCTTTGTCGATGGGGGGAGTCTCGGCTTAGCTTGGGGACTGCATGCTGGATGGGTGTGGGCGATCGCCACTTTAGACACAGCGCAGCTGATTGATTACACAGGTAAAGTCTCAGACTGGGTGACAGGTAAGAATAAAAAACCCCTTGCTGGTGTAGCGGGAATTGTTTGTTTACTGTTCACTGTAGGGATTTTTTGGGTTTTTTCTGGGAATATTTAATTTCGCCCATTGACAAAGGCGCAAAAAAAAGCGGTAGTCACAGAGTGAGGTAAACAACTCAGAACATCTTGGTTTCCCAAATATTTGCCGAAAAAATCTGGGATGTCTTGACTTGGCTTGGTAGATTAGTGTATCTCTCCTCAAAAGGGATGTCACCAAGCACTTTCAATAAGTCAAGAGGATAGGGCGTGACAAATCAAACTTTTGCTCATGGTTATGCATTACTCATCGGTGTTGGTGCTGATTTACCCATCACCGTCAAAGATGCTACTGCCCTACGAGATGTTTTAATTAACCCTAATCGAGCTGCCTATCCACCAAACCAGGTCAACTTGCTAACCGAGACTTCTGCTACTCGGCAAGAAATTCTCACGGCTTTCGATCAGCTTATCGAACAGGTAAACCAAAATCCTGATGCAACAGTAATTATTTACTACTCTGGTCATGGTGGACGGATTAAGCGTACAAATGAATACTTCTTAGTGCCTTATGGCTACGATCCCAGCCAACGTGTAGACACCGCCATATTAGGATTGGAGTTTACCCAAAAAATTGAAGCAATTAGAGCACGTAAGCTCGTCGTTTTGCTCGATTGTTGTCATGCAGGAGGAGTACCTGCTCTTAAAGAAGCTGAAGAAACTTTTATCAAATCACCTGTACCACCTGACCTGTTAAATATGCTGGGAACAGGAACTGGTCGAGTTGTCGTTGCTTCATCGCGGGAAGACGAATATTCCTACACAGGTCAGCCCTACAGTGCTTTTACGGTTTGCTTGTTAGAAGCTTTACAAGGCAAAGCAACCGTGAATAAAGAGAATAAAGATGGCTATGCTCGTATTCTTGACGTTATGATTTATTTGTTTGAGGAAGTACCCAAGCGAGCTTCGGGACCACAGCATCCGTTTGTTAACAAAGTGCTTGATTTGGGTGATAATTTTCCACTTTGCTACTACGCAGGTGGAAGTAAATTTTTACCTGGAGAAATAGCAGTGACTGAGGTTAACTCGACTACCAGTGGCTTGACTGCTGGACAAAAGCGACGATTAGCGCAAAAACGAGACACACTCCAGGCAGAATGGGATCTCCGTAGCGAGAAAGTGAAGCGAATGCGGGATGCTCTGGCTATTGAGGCTGGTACGGCTGTTAAGTTCCAATTAGAAAAGCAGCTTTTGGATGAAGAAGCTCAACTAGCGCGTCTTGGTGATGAGTTGGATGAGATTGAACAGGCGTTGCAGTAATTTAGAAAGCTGGGGCTGAATAGAGATGTCATCCGTCAAAGCTCTAATAAATAAAAGTAGGGTGAGCGTTGGTTTAAGATAATTTATTATTATTGATGTCCTCAGTTCGGCATTTACAGCAAAGACACAAAGAACTTCAGCAGCAGTACGATCTGCTCAGCGAAAAGATACGACGTTTGCGGGCTGATTCTGCTATCCAGGCAGGTACTTTAGTAGCTTATCAGCTAGAAAAGGAGATTGAGCGGGTTGAGGCTGAGCGCGATCGCCTCCTTAAACAAATTCAAACTATTGAAAGGTCTTTAGATAATGAGCGAATACACAGTGAACTGTTTCGCCTGAATTATGTCCAGCAGGTGCGGCTGTTCCGAGAATTTATTGAAGAAAAACGAATAGGAGCTTTTTTGGTTCATGGCTCACCGGAACACGGTCAAATCTTTCTGCTTAAGCGCTTGTTACACGCAATTCCAGAAAGTACTGTGACTCCCCCAATCCAGTTTTATCTCTCCCGTAGGGCATTGAGAACAGACATTGCTGCTCTATGGCGAGAGCTTGGTCGTCAAATGGGAGTACAAAACTTCTCATCCCATGAGGAAATTGCTAAGAATGCGGTAGCTCAGTTGCAAACCCAGCACATCATCCTGGTTTTTCATGACTTTGACTGCATTGATGAAGACTATCTGCATGAACTCATCCAAAAATTCTGGCTACCGTTGGTAAACTCAGCTCAACAGACAATCTACCCAACCAACGAGTTTTTTCTCCTCATGTTTTTAGTTGACCATGAGGGTTGTGTCAACACCTGGAATATCCAATATGCAGACGAGCTCGATCCAGTTTGGGAACCCTGTATCCCCATCAGGTTGCCAATGATAGATCGCCTATCTGACCAAGTATTGGCTAATTGGATGGAAAATGCAATTGATGCATTACCAACCAAGGTCACTAAACAAATTGACTATACAGTTAAGGTGATTTTAGAAAAGAGCGAAGGGGTTCCAGAGCATGTGTTTGCCCAAATTTTTGGTTTGTGCGGCTGTAACTGGCAGGAGGAAGAGGTTAGGTGGTTAGAACTGTAGACGGAAAGCGGCTGAAATACACGGGCAAGGTGCAGCCCAAGCCAGGAGAGCAAGACCCGCAGACGGGGCAATTGCTGTATCCCTACCTGCCGAGTGAGAAGTTGGTAGAGGCGGTTAATTTGGCTATAACCCTTGAACGACCCTTATTACTCAAGGGAGAACCGGGCTGTGGCAAGACAAAATTAGCCCGTGCGGTGGCTTACGAACTGGGTTTGCCTTATGAAGCTTGGTACGTCAAATCTACTAGTCGGGCACGCGATGGACTGTATACTTATGATGCGGTTGGACGGTTGCGGGATGCTCAACTTGCTGCGTCGCAAATTGATGATGAAGCCGCAGTTCGGGCGAAAAATGCGGACGGCTACGTAGAGTGGGGACCGTTAGGACGTGCTTTTCGCAGTGACTTGCCTAGTGTTGTGTTAATTGATGAAATCGATAAGGCTGACATTGACTTCCCCAATGACCTGCTGCTGGAACTTGATGAGAAACGGTTTGAGGTGGCAGAGGTAAAACAGAGCAGTCGCTTCAAGAAAATCCAGGCGAAGGTCACGCCTATTGTCTTTATTACCAGTAATGATGAGAAAGACTTACCCGACGCCTTTCTACGCCGTTGTTTGTTTCACTATGTCAAATTCCCTGAGCGTCAGCAGTTAATTGATATTGTTAAGGCACACTTCCCAGTTTCGTCTTTGGATGTGGTGGACGCCATTATTTACCGCTTTTTAGAACTGCGCGAAGAAATGCGGCGGGACAAGGGCGAGGCTGGCAAGAAGGTCAGCACTAGCGAACTGATGGACTGGGTGCGGATTCTCCGCCATCATGAGGATGATGAAATTCTTGCCAAGTTGAAGACAGAACTGTTGTATCCGGGGGTGTTGCTCAAGAGTTGGGATGATTATCGGCGATATGGAGAACAGGTGCGATCGCCTCAAGGAGACGGTTCCTCTGCGCGATCGCCATCGGGCATGTGAACATGGAAGCTCCCCAAGAAGAACTACCGCTGCTTGACCTCTTTACTCGGCTGCGAGAGGCTGGCTTACCTTTAGGTATTAATGAGTACCATATTTTTTTGCGTGCGTTACGGGAAGGCTTTGGCACGACTGATCAGGAGGCTTTGGCGGAACTGTGCCGTACCTTGTGGGTGAAATCTCAGGATGAGGAACACCTGTTTAACTACCACTTTCAACAGGTCATCGCCAAATCAAGCAGCACTGTGCCAGTTTCTTCTCCCGCAACAACCTTACCCGAAAAACCAGTTGTATCAGACTCGACCACTATTGATTCGGATACTGCCCCCACGCCCGAACCTGTCAAAACTACGTCGGATTCAGTGCCCATCTCGTCGGAATTGATGCAAGTGGAAGATGAAATTCAAGTAGCGGAAGCGGTACAGATTACTACTCAACGAGATGAGGATATTACTGTTAATCGCTTCACTCAATCAGATGAGTATTTCCCTGTCACTCGACGGCAGATGAAACAAAGCTGGCGACATCTCCGCCGTTTTGTGCGGGAAGGTTTGTCTACAGAATTAGATGTGGAGGCAACCATTGACCGAGTTGTACAACAAGGGGTTTTGCTGGAACCTGTTTTGCTTCCCCGTCGGATAAATCGAACTGAGTTGCTGTTGCTGATTGACCAGAAGGGATCAATGGTGCCGTTTCATGCGCTGTCTCAGCGGTTAGCGGAGACTGCTCAGCGAGGAGGACGTTTGGGAGAGGCTGGTATTTACTACTTTCACAATTGTCCCACTCGATATCTCTACCAAGATCCGACACGCCAGAAAGCTGAAGCTGTCACAGATGTTTTGGCTCAACTGCGCCCGGAACGTTCCGCTGTATTAATTTTTAGTGATGCAGGGGCAGCACGGGGCGGCTTTAGCATAGAACGGCTGGAATTGACCCAAAAATTTCTCGACCAACTAAAACAACGTGTGCGTTATGTTGCATGGCTTAACCCAATGGCAAAAGAGCGCTGGTTTGGGACAACAGCGGGTGAAGTTGCCCGATTAGTGCCGATGTTTGAGTTTAGCCGTCAAGGCTTGGATGGGGCAATTGATGTGTTGCGGGGACGGGGAAGTTATGCACAATTAGAATATCGGCTGTTGTAGTAACAGCTTTGGACTCAAGTTTGAGCATAAAGTTTGGGCTAACAGCTAAGAGGTCATTTATAAAGTAAAAATAAAATTCTTGTAGGGTGTGTTAGGCGTATATATTCGATATGATTTGTAACGAAAAACATGACGGGAGCGCCTAACGCACCGCCACATAACATGGTGCGTGATAGCAAAGCCGTAACGTACCCTACTTAAAATTTACTGAGTAAAAATGAGAAGTACAAGAAACAGATGGCATACAGTGATTTTACTCTCGCTAAAGCTAAAAATACATTGAGCTTAACTCTGGATGAAACTCGCAATTTGTTTCGGAATGTACCAGGGGTACAGCCATCTGACTTGCTGACACGCTTGCTAGATGAAAACTTACCTTTAGCAACTGCCATCAATAGTGAAAAAGCCCGTTCCGAGTTCCTCATTGCTCCCATCTTGTCTGAGGTCAGACGACAGATGGATTATCGAATCAGCTTATTTTCTGGCATAGAGTTTAATGTTGAACCAGCTCAAGGACTCTCAGGCTTTTGTGACTTTCTTCTCAGTGCATCTGGTGAGCAGTACTTTATCAGTGCTCCAGTAGTCACAGTGGTTGAGGCAAAAAATGAGAATATAATAGCAGGGTTGGGGCAATGCGCTGCCACAATGGTTGCTGCTCAGATTTTTAATCAAAGGGCAGGAAATGATATTGAAGTTATCTATGGAGCAGTTACAACTGGAACCAACTGGAAGTTTTTGACTTTAGAACAAAGTACTGTCTGTATCGATTCTATTGAATACTACATTAAAGAAGTTGATAAGATTTTAGGAATTTTCTTACAACCGTTCCAAAATTCTTTGTCTAAAACTTCAGTTTAGAAAAGCCAATGAAGCCAGAAGTCGCCACTCGCCGTATTAAAACTTTTGGGGAACGTTTTGGAGAAGCGCACCTCTATCTGGCTTACCATGCTGCTTTTCCGTTAGCCCTGACGCCAGATTTGCTTTACCAGATGTGGGCTAATTTTCAACGTGATATCAACGGTGAAGCGCTGAACATCCCTTGGATGGGGGTGGCGGATTTACTGCTTTCTAGCCTTTGTGATGAAGTAGGGAATGAACTCTATGAAATGGATACGGTAGTGAGAAATGCTCTGCTGAAGGAGTTGAAGGAGAATCCCCGATTTGCTGAAAAGCGGATTAATGAGTTGTCTGATTTTTTACTTGCTTATGTGCAGCAGCAGCTTGACAGCCATGATCCGGATATGCGGGATTTTGCTCAGACTCAAAGGTGGACAGCGTTAGCTTATACAAGACCTAATGAAGTGGCGCGGGAGATAGCATCTACTCTTGCAGGGTTGAAATTGGAGGATAAAGCAGAGTGGGTTCGGATGGCATCTGTTGTAGAAACCTTTGCCGATCCATTGGCAGGATTTGAACCATTACTAATTTATACTCGTAGTATTAGAGATTGGGTACGTGGCGACAGAAGTAGTGCTACTAATCAATTGAAAAAAGCCTTGGGAAAAGAAAGATCTATACAGTGTGAAGGAGTAAATTTACTCGTTCCCGAACCGATAGCAAGTCTTGAAAACCTGAAGACACAGCAAGAAAGTCAGATTAATGAAGTAGAAAATTCTCTAGAGTTTGAGGGAATAAATACATCTACTGAACGGTTAAAGATTAACCGTAGGACTCCAAATCAAGTAAAAAATCTAGGCTCCGAGCGTATAAGCCCCCAAAGTAATATTTCTGGAAGACTAGATTATTCTGGACAAAATCTTCGAGGTCGTTCTTTTAAGGGACAAAACCTTGTATATGCTGACTTTAGCTACAGCGATATTCGAGGTGCTGATTTTACCCATGCTAACTTAATAGGTGCAAACTTTAGCAATACCATAGCTGGACCACGGTATATAGGTGTTCTAGGAGGAACCAGCTTTCGTAATGCTAATTTAACAGATGCCAATTTTACAGATGCGATTCTTAAGAATACAGACTTTAGAAAAGCTATTCTTACCCGCACCTGCTGGTTTAATGCCAGAAACCTTGAGCAGGCTCGCATTAATGGCACATATCTGGAAGCTCCAGAGGTGCGGCAATTGGTAATCACAAAAGATGGTCGAGAAAGAAACTATGATCGCAAATATTTAAGGGGTTTGAATCTTCAGGATGCCAATCTAGAAGATGCCAGCTTCATCGTTGCGGACTTGGGCGCAGCTAATTTACAAAATGCCAATTTATCACGTGCAAAGCTCATACAAGCGTTGCTAGATAAAGCTGATTTGACAGGGGCTTGCTTAACAGGAGCTTTTATTGAAGACTGGGCGATTACCAGTAACACTCAATTTGATGGGGTACGGTGTGAATACGTTTATATGCGTCTCCCCACCAAAGAAAACCCTAACCCCCTCCGCAAACCCGAAAACAGAGAAGAGGTTTTTGCTGATGGGGAGTTTGGAGATTTTATCAAAGCCATTGTTGCCACACTCGACCTTTATCATAACCAAGGCGTTGACCCCCGTGCCATTGCGATTTCCATCAAGCAGTTAGCTGAGAACCATCCAGACGCAGAACTTCTAATCGTAGCAATGGAGAAACCTGGCACAGATAAGTTTTTGCTTCGTGCTAAGACTGCGCCAAATGCAGATAAGTCAGAACTGAGTGCAGAATATTTTGATACTTATAATCACATTAAAAGCTTACCAGAGCAAGAAATTAAATTACTATTAGCAGAAAAAGATAACACAATCCGTCATTTAGAAAATATGATAATATCGGCGCTTCAGCGCCCTAACTTTTATTCAAACGTTGAACAGGTAGGTACTATGACTAATAATCCTAGTGGAATCTCTCAAAATGTTAGCGGTGGTAATATAGGTGGTGTTGCTGCCCTAGGTGAAAATTTATCAATGACAGGAGTTGCAAGAGGTGCAATCAGCACCAGTCTTACCAATACTATCAATCAGTTAGCTGGCTCAGGTGAACCGGACAAACCAGGAATTAAGGAACTGCTGACAGAACTCCAAGCTGCTATTGAAGCTGACACGAATTTGAGTGACGAGGACAAAGTAGAAGCCTTGGAACAAGTAAAAGCGATTGCTGAAGCAGGTCAAAAGCCAGAAGATGGAGCAATGCAGAAGATAGCAAAAACAGCACTGAAATTACTGAAAGGAACAGTTGCGGATTTGCCATTAACTACGGAGCTAGTTCAAAGTTGTAACAAGCTCTTGCCTCAGGTTACTAAGTTTTTCCACTTACCATAGGAGTATGGAATCAGTTCCCGTGCCCATACCTCAGATAATCTGTCCAGAATGCAGTGCTAGTTTTGCTAACACTAACGTGTGGATTCCCGCTTTGTCATCAAACTAGGGCGATCGCCCAAACTAAGAAAGCAATCATTCAGCAAAATTTCTGTGGTTGAATGGTTGAGAAATAACTCAAGTGGCGATCGCGCAATGACTAATAACTATCCACCAAAACCAGGAACTAACCGCTTGAGCGCCCGACCAGTGACTTCGCTGTAACGCACTTCACCACACAAAAGTTTGCCCATAATTTGGACAGATGAGGGGCGCTTCACACCCACTTTATATCCAATACCGGGGAAGCGGTAAAACGCCCCAGCTAATTTCTGCGCCCAAGCCATATCACTACCCCATTGTTCGTTAATTATCTCGGAGTATTTTTCCAAGGCGTTGATATCACCACTTAAGGCTTGGTCAATAGCTTCTGCCGCTTTCATCCCACTAAAAATTGAGGGGCGAATGCCTTCTGCTGTGAAGGGGTCAACAACACAAGCAGCTTCCCCAGCTAAAACCGCATTTTCAGTGTGCAGCTTTTGATTGCCATTCCACAAGCACAAGGCATGACCATACTGCTTGCAGATTTTGATATCCACACCAAACAAGCTGCCATACTCGTTCAAAATGCTTTTGAAATCTTGAGCCTCACCGCCGCCCAAAAATCTGCCAATTCCAATAGAATATCCATCTGCTTTAGGAAAGTTCCACAGATACCCGTTTTTGATCATGCCAAACTCAAAGTGGGCAATGTGTCCGTTCTCCACTTTGGCTGATGCTTCTGCTTCTAAGGCTGCTGCTAGAAGGCGTTTGCGGTCTTTGAAGCCTAGGAATTTTGCCATTGGTCCTTTTGCACCATCAGCAGCAATTAAGTAACGTCCACTGACAGATCCATTTGCTGTATTAACTTGCCAAGAGTCACCTTTAAATTCAATGCTTGTGACTGCTGTATTATCTTTGAGTTCAGCCCCTTGCTTTTGCGCTTGCTGAATCAGGAAATGGTCAAATACATCGCGCCTAACCATCCAAACTGGTTCAGGAGTTTTTAGTTCCGCTTCCACAGGTTCGCCCATGTTCCAGGTACAGCGAATTGTGTCTGCTTTGCTTGAAATTGCAGGGCTAAAGTCAAAGTCAAACCATTGGGCGATCGCTGGCGATACTCCACCTCCACAGGGTTTATATCTTGGCAGCGTTTCTTTTTCTAAGACTAATACTGAACGTCCCCGCTTGGCTAAATGATATGCGGCTGTTCCACCAGCTGGTCCCGCGCCGACGATAATACAGTCGTACATATGGCTGTTGTCTTTGCTCCTGTATCTGTTAGTTGTCCAGTTTCTGTTTTTACTTTCTAAATCGGCAGTCTGACGAGACTTTCATGAATTTTCGTAGTTTGCTGTTCAAAATGGTATGTATCTTGGTTTGGCTTGTCTAAATCTTTATTCTTTCTAAACTATGCTTTATCCGTAAATATTACTATGTATCATCACTCTTTTTATTTATTTTTCTTAATTACGGTGGTATTATAGCAGTCCTATTTGATTTTTGAGAAATGAAGTGCAAAGGACAACAGAGGCTACAGAACAAGAAAATTCGAGAATTGCACGGCTGTTTTAGAATTTGAATATTAGTTTTTATATTAATATTATATGCATAATGGTTGGTTATTTAAACAGTTTTTTTGCTACCAAATAAAAAGTCTCTTTTTTGTCAACTTATACGAAAATAAATTCATTTGCTTCACTGTTATATAGGACTCCTCCGCAGATTTTTGAACGGCACGCTTGCGGAGGGCAGTGCGAACGCAAAACCGGATGTAGTGGGCAAAATACGGTAAGCACTGCCCACCCTACAATACTTAAGATTTTTCATAAATCCTGCGCGGATTGTTATAGCAATCCTAAATCATAAACCTTACGGGCTGCCTTCGGCTACGTGAACAACAAGATTCCCGACTTTTTTAAGAAGTCGGGAATCTAAGCATACGCGATTTATGCACTTGCGCAGGCACTTTCACACAAATCAAATAGGATTAATATAACAGCTTTCTCACCAATTCTTTATCTTTCTTCATTAACTTGTAGTAAATATTTTGGAAATGAAATGTTTCAGAGCTAATGCTTGAAAAAGTTTATATTATGCCACAAGTAGTCACAAAGCAACTTTCTACCTCTACAAAATATTTTGAGGTAGTACATGAGCATTTATTTCTATGCTGGAAAAGCTATGAGATGCACTGACGCGGTTCTATTGGACGCGAAGAAGACCAGACGTAGTGACACTGCTGATAAGGTGAAGATAACTAAACGAGGTGACACGGAGAGTCTTCGGTGAAAAATTTCCCCGTGTCTGGTATGTCTCCTTGTCCTTGTGTCGTTTTCACCTTATGCTCATGTCTCCTTGTCGTTGAGAACCGCGTCTCCCTGATAAGCATTTTTCCGTGTTCTTTCTAGACGGTTGTGATGTCTTTTTCTTTTTCTGTCAATAATTCGTCTATTCTGGCGGTGTACTTGTTGGTCAATTTTTGCAGTTTGTCTTGCTGATCGCGTGCTTCATCCTCTGAGATTTCGGCATTCTTTTCCAGTTTGCGAATCGTATCTAAAGCATCGCGGCGGATGTTGCGAATGGCAACGCGTCCTTCTTCGGCATACTTGGCGGCGATTTTGACTAATTCTTTACGGCGATCGCTCGTCAACGGCGGAATGTTTAGCCGAATTAAGGAACCATCGTTGTTTGGGGTTAAACCCACATCCGACATGGAAATTGCCTTTTCAATCAGGTTTAAAGTATTGCGATCATAAGGCTGAATCAGAATCGTTGTGGAATCTGGCGTGGTGATGTTTGCCAGTGATTTCAACGGCGTTGGCGAACCGTAGTAGTCCACCGTTATCTTATCCAATAAACTCGCATTAGCGCGACCAGTGCGAATCGTGTTAAAAGCCCGTTGAGTCGATTCAACGGTCTTTTGCATCGTACTCTCAGCTTCAGCTAATTTCACAAGAACCTCCCACAAGCGTCCCTATCGATTCTCCCATGACTGCTCGGCGGATGTTACCCCGCACTGTTAAGTCAAATATAAGAATAGGGATATTATTCTCCTTACACAAGGCTATCGCGGTACTGTCCATTACTCGCAAATCTTTTGCCAAAACATGCCCGTATGTTAAGGTATTGTAACGTTTGGCGTCTGGGTAGATGTGGGGGTCAGCATCATAAACCCCGTCTACCTTAGTGGCTTTAAAAATCACGTCAGCTTCAATTTCTGCTGCTCTCAATGCCGCAGTCGTATCGGTGGTGAAAAAGGGATTTCCAGAACCAGCACCAAAAATAACCACCCGCCCTTTTTCTAAGTGGCGGATGGCACGACGACGAATATACGGTTCGGCTACTTCTTGCATAGAGATGGCGGTTTGTACCCGCGTCTGTACCCCGATTCGTTCCAGCGAATCTTGCAATGTCATAGCATTCATCACCGTGGCAATCATCCCGATGTAGTCAGCGGTTGCTCGATCCATCCCAGCCGACGCCGCCTTGACACCACGAAAAATATTTCCGCCTCCAACGACGATGGCGATCTGAACGCCTGTTGATACCACCTCTGCTACTTCTTCGGCTATTTCCTTGACCACTTGTGGATCAATTCCATAACCCATATTGCCCATGAGGGCTTCACCACTCACTTTAAGTAAAACCCTTCGGTAATCTGTTCCCATGAAGTTACGTGCTTATCAAAAATTTGTTATTGCCTCCAATTTAAGATAGCAATACAGTGGCATTCTGTCTCTAGTTTCTATATACCAAAGAAGTGCCAATTGATTCAGTCTCGTTGGGATGAATTTCTTGAGCTTTCAACAAATTGGCGATCGCCTTCTCAAGAGCGCAGACGCTGCGCGCGTAAGTCCTAAAGGAGGCTTGTGCCAACACGTTCGCGTAGCGTGCGCCTTTGGCGCTCAGTGTGCGCTTTGCGCTTACGGCACTGGCACCTTTACAATCGCCGTAACTCCTAAAGGTGGCTTGTGCTAAGCGCGTAAGCTCCCACCGGGTGAAGGCACAAAGTAGCGTTCCGCAGGAAAGGCGGGGCTGAGGGAAAGCGGACACGCACTCGCGTTTGCCCATCGCTCTTTAGCGGGACAAAAGCGCGATCGCAATCATCCGAGCACTCTGTGCCATTCTAAGGCAGCGCCCTGCTCGAAGGCGAATGTGTACCCAGTTATGGGTACGAGGAGCAATGCTAGGCTTGTTGATATGCTCTAACTTAGTTGTGCAGTCCCAACGCCAGGAACCAAGCTAGGATATCTACCGTCTAGATTGATAAATTAATAGTCAAATATATAGTCAAAAATACTTTTTCTGTAACAAAGGCGTGGTTATAAGTAGTTGGTTGTTACAAAAAGACTTTCCTGTCCTCCTTGTCCACTTGTCCACAGACACTTTGCAAGGGCGGGAGAACCCCGGTACGCAAGTGTCCTCTCCTTGTCCATTCGTTCACCAACAGATTTTGACTACAGCCTTGTAAAAATCGACTTCATTGCTTGTTGCATCGAATTTGGGTTTTGGGCAATTTTCGGACTTTAAAGACCGTTAATTGTTTTTATTTGATGAAATATGCTTATTTTTTAGAGAAATTAAGGCAGAAAGCGCATTATTACAGAGAATTCCTATAAAAGGGTATTTGGTCGGTTTTCGCAACTTCAACAATGATAGGTAGTTGTTGCTTTGTAGGAAATGGGTCATATAACTACACCTGCTTTATCATAAGTAAGAGCAACATCAAAGCCGAGAAATCCCATGACGAAGTAGATGATGCTAATACTACGACTACGACGACGCAAACCCTGTTTGCGTTACTAGATATACGACTCCCTATCCTTAAATCAGTTATCAGTTATCAGTCCTGACGGCGGGCTGGTGGGGGATGCGCGACCACTCGTATTTAACTGATAACTGTTTACTGTTCACTGTTCACTGTTAAAGCTTATTATTAATCATTATTAAGTACTGCTACAAGATCAAGTACTGTAACAATAAAAACAGCAATGCCTGCAGCAAAAAGCTGCATATCTACTCCTTGTACTCATTATCTATCTTCGATGACGACCTCTACTTCCACTCCAGCATTAACCTCAACAAAAACCTGGATTTGGCAAGGCTTTCCCATTTGCTACCAAACCCAAGGAACCACCGGACCAGCCGTTATCTTAGTGCATGGCTTCGGAGCATCATGGTGTCACTGGCGGAAAAATATACCCGTGCTGGCGGATAACTGCCGTGTCTATGCTATTGATTTGATTGGGTTTGGCAGTTCAGCGAAACCAAAACCTGGTGAGAAAATTGCTTACACAATTGAAACTTGGGGACAGCAAGTGGCAGATTTTTGCCGTGAGGTCGTGGGTGAACCTGCTTTTTTAGTTGCTAACTCCATTGGCTGTATTGTAGTGATGCAAGCAGCAGTGAGTAACCCAGACATCGCATTAGCAGTTGCACTGCTCAACTGTTCTCTGCGGCTATTGCACGATCGCAAGCGGGGAACTTTACCGTGGCATCGACGCTTCGGAGCGCCCTTACTTCAACGTATACTATCTGTCAAACCAATTGGCGACTTCTTTTTTAATCAAGTCGCCAAACCGAAAACAGTACGAAAAATTCTTCTGCAAGCCTATGCTAATTCTGAAGCAGTCACAGAAGAGTTAGTAGATATACTCACAGCACCAGCACGAGATCCAGGGGCTGTAGCTGTTTTCCTCGCCTTTACCTCTTATTCCTCAGGTCCTTTAGCTGAAGACCTTTTACCTGAACTAACCTGTCCAGCGATGATCTTGTGGGGAACAGCAGATCCTTGGGAACCAGTTGAGTTAGGTAGAGAGTTAGCCAACTTTCCACAAGTGCAAAAGTTTATTCCTTTAGAAGGCGTGGGGCATTGTCCCCAAGATGAAACTCCTGAAGTGGTGAATTTGATTATACAGGACTGGATTTGGAAGCAATCAGCCAGGAACGCAATAGGGCAACTCAGTTAGATAAGTTGATTTGCTCCAGCTTACGAATCCCACGGCGCGATTGTGTTTGCCCTCAGGAGTGCCGCAGGCATACCCGGATCCGTGGGAGTGTAAACTCAGTATCCTTATTTGTTATGTAAAATAAACTTTTTGCAAAAGCAAAAATAGATTGATCGTAACAGGAGAACGCAGAACGCAGAACACAGAACACAAATACAGAGCAAATTTTACTTCTGCTCCTGGCTCCTGAGTCCTGAATTCTGCTGTAAGGTGTTGCTAGAACATTCGTGACAGACAAGCTTAAGGTTGGACAGGATTTTCAAGGTTTTCCCTGTGTTGTAACCAATCCTTACCCACTTGGATACTAATATCAGATCCGAGATTGCCAGTGCTTTCTACTCGCACTTCTCCAATTCCTAAAGTGTTGCGAATTGATTCAGCACTGCTACCATCTCCTTGCTGGGCAACAATATGAGTCACTTCTAAGGGTTCACCCCAGCTTTTAGCTATGTAGACGTTAGTATAGCCAGATTTTTCTAATGCTCTAATCAAAGGTCGGAGATTAGCTTTATCGCTACCTGTGCTGTCTTGAATTGCAATTCGCAAAGAAGCTGGATTTATTACCTGAGGTGTAGAATCTGTTTCCATTTCAAAGTGCTGAGCCATCATACTATTAATGCGTTCCTTTTCTGGTAACCAGTAGCTAGCATTAAACTCGCCTTTTTGACTAAAACGACCAGGCAGCATTAACATTTGCATATTAGAGCGATTTGTTCGCACTCCAAAACCTGCCAGTGCCAATAACTCTTCAATTGTTAAGTTAGTATCAATATGTTCTTTGACTACGTTAAGAACTTTGGGCAATTGAGTTAGGGTCGCTGGGTTGAGAGATTGATCCATCAGCGCTCGCATGACCATTTGCTGTCGCTGAATTCGACCAATGTCTCCATTTTCATCATGTCGGAAGCGCAGAAGTTGCAGCGCTTGCTCGCCATTGAGATGCTGCTTTCCTTTCTTCAAATTAATATAAAGGTGCTGAGAATCATCTTGATATTTCATATCTTTGGGTACGTAAACTGTGACTCCACCCAAAGCATCAATCAGCTTACCAACTCCCAAAACGTTAATTCGGATATAGCGATCAATTCCTACTCCGTTCAACAGGTCACTAACAGTTTTAGCAGTCAAAGCTGGTCCACCAAAAACGTTTGCAGAATTAATTTTTTTGAGACCGTGTCCCTCTATTTCTATACGGGTATCTCTGGGAATAGAAAGCATGACTAATTTTTTCTTCTCTGGATCAAATTTGATCAAGAGCATGACATCAGCAAGACCATCAAAGGAGTTGACTTGGGGCAGATATCTAAGATTTTTAGTTTCACCGGGAGGGTTTCGCACATCGGACGGGAGTACGCTCATCCCCATGATTAAGATATTCACCGGGCGAGTTAATTCTGAAAATCGCAGCCCACTCCCGGAAATGCGATCGCCATCAAACACCGCCGCTTCATCTGCACTTAAAGAAGCTTGCATTAAAGGTGTACTTGTTAAAGAAACTGCCAACAGCGCCCCTGCAGTTGCTGACACCATTGCAATACCGCTCATACCCACCCAAAACCACAACCACCGTCCAGATTTATGGCTGCTGGCATTTTTATCACTTAAATTGTTAGTGTTTGTGGAATGGTTTTCTTGCGCCGAAGTTCTTTGAATGGTCACTGACTTCCTCACACTTACTGAATAAAATCCGGAAAATCCACTGCTATCGAAACAGAGAAATTAACCCATAATACCTAACTATTAGATTATCAGTGGTAAAATTGCCACTTTAGTGTTAACCAAAACACTTATTGCAGTAATTCTCCTATTTTTTGGCAAATCCGGAGAGGTTTTCTTGAAGTATGATAATCGCAAAAGAGATTTAACTAGAATTGTTAGGAATAAAATGCGTAGTTTTTTGGCATATACAAGTAGAAACACTGGCAGCTGCCTTGATCCCTTAAGATTTACCATAGTTATTTGCCAAGCACTATCGAGGCGAAGCGACTGGCAAGAGGCAACCGGTTTGATTTGCCTTTAGCTACACGAACAATTAACCAGATACTAACTAAAAAGTAGCTAGAGGTGAGAAAGCTATTAAGGATAAGTAGACGCAGTGTTAAAAACTCTGAAGTTACCGCCCCAGTCGCTAGCAAGAGGTAACCCAAAAGCCAGGTCAATACTAAAGTTATTGACAGACGACTCACAGCAAGTTGTTCCCGACTTCCGTGACGGCGGTACGTCCATAGAGAAGGGAAAAAACCAATGATTGGAATCAAAGACAAAAGCAGCCTTGTAGGACGAGTGGCTTGACTTGAGATGAGGGGTTGGGGATGAGAAATCACCAATTGAGAAAATTCTTCCCCGAAGGTCAATCCCCAGTTCCCAGTTCCTATAGCAAAATTTTTCATTTGGGTAAGTGTAATCCTAAACAAGAGGGATGAATCACAGTCATATAGTCAGAGATAATAAGCTATAGAAAAGAATTTATTTAGTTGTATCCCGCAATCGGCAGATGCAAACACGCAAGCTCTTAAACTGGTGGCAAACACTCACACCTCTAGCACGATTTTTGGCGATCGCTCTGTTCGCTCCACTGCTAGTGCTCAACGGTTGGGCGATTTCAGCAATTTTTCATTACTTTCACTCGCTAATTGTCATTCTAGTCGGAGCGTCAGTGCTAGCGTTTCTGCTCAACTACCCTGTAAGTTGGATGGTGCGTCATGGTGCCAAGCGAGAGCAAGTTGCTATTTTAGTCTTTTTGCTCGCTTTATCGATTTTACTGGCGTTGGGTGTCACCCTCTTCCCGTTAGCTCTGACCCAAGCTCAGCAACTGGTGGCTCGTATACCAGAGTTAATTGATTCTGGGCGATCGCAGTTGATGTTGCTCAACGAGAAAGCAGAAAGCTTTGGCTTACCGATTAACCTTGATGCTTTAGTAGTACAAATTAATGACCGTGTCAAGGGACAATTGCAGGCGATCGCCGGACAAGTTTTGAATCTGGCGGTTGTCACATTCACCAGCCTCCTGGACTTTGTTTTGACAATGGTCTTGACTTTCTTTCTCTTACAGCATGGGGATGAACTTTGGCAGAGTTTGGTAGATTGGCTACCGAGCAAATTCCGCGAGCCTTTTTCTCAAACAATACGCCTCAGCTTTCAAAATTTCTTCATCACCCAACTGATTTTAGCGACCTGTATGGCGTCAGCCCTGATTACCACCTTTTTGTGGCTGAAAGTGCCATTTGGTGTGCTATTTGGCTTAACTATTGGCATCATGGCTCTCGTTCCCTATGGAGGAACTGTAGGTATTGCCACAACGACCTTACTGGTAGCGTTGCAAGATGTTTGGGTGGGAGCAAGAATGTTAATTGCCGCCGTCATTGTTCAGCAAATTCTAGAAAACATTATTGGTCCCCGCATTTTAGGGAATTTTACGGGTTTAAACCCCGTTTGGGCACTCATCTCGGTTTTGACAGGCGCGAGAGTTGGTGGGCTTTTGGGTGTGATTGTGGCGGTACCCACCGCTGTTGTTATTAAGACTGCTTTAAGTGCTTTACGTCCTTCTGCTTCCAGTCATAACGTGGAGGTGGTTTCTGAAGGCAGTGGAGAATCTTCTTATAACGCCCAAACTGATAACACTGCTGTTGATAATCTAACGCGCTCAGAAGCTCATTCGGTTGAGGTAGCTGCACCCGTTGCTGGAGAAGCATCGCCTCCAAATGTTCAAGCTAACCGTTCTGATGTCAATCCTTCTAAGACTGTGGCTCCACAATTGAACCCATAAACAAAAGGCTTCCTGTCTGATTATCCCGAATCGCACAGAAGAAAGGACGGTCAACAATCATTCGGAATGGCTCTTGTGTTGGTACTTGAGCTGACAGTGGTACAATTGTCACGGAAGTGGCAGCAGCAGCTTCTGTACCTTCTTCATTAACCTCAACAAAAGTTTTATGCTTGACCTCGCTCATTTTTAAATTTTTACCCATGAGCGAAAAATTCGCTTTGTCGCTGAAAGCTTCGCCCATACCTAAAGCTGTTAGAGCATTATTCAGCGTCACGTCATAGTCCATTTTAAAGCGAGGCAAGCGAACAAATCCCTCGCGTTTGCTGAACTGAGTCATCCAATTTTCCCAGTTCTCTGCATTGAGGTTTTGATAAAAGCTTTTTAGGCTAGAGTTCTGTTTCGGTAAGAAAATATAAAAGCTAATCTTACCATCTTGACCATAAGGTAAACTGACTGCCTGAAATTGTTCATTGTCATAGTATCTATAGTCATCTGATTGCGACATCATTGGGTGTTGTTTCTGCTTACCTGACGATAGGTAAAATGGGTATTCTGCTGTTTGCTGTTTGTCGAATTCATTTGTCCAGCTACCTTTAAAATAGATAGCATTTATGAGAAATAACACTTGATCCGGTTCGATTTTTTCAACTATTTTGTTAATTTTTCCGCGTGTATTCTCATTAACCCAATTATTGATGATGTCAGGCGCTGCTGCATCTCTAAAGTTTAAATTTGTAACCTTAGCTGTGTAAAAATCTTTATTTCTTTGCAAGAAATCTGCTTTAAAGTTGGTGTCTTTGTTTGCCCAAAGCGAATTAGCAATTGTCAGTTGCACTTTTGGGTCTGGGTTTTCAAGTAATTTTTTCAGCGCCGCGTAAGAGGAGTTAATTTGTTCCAAGTTCAACCCCTGTAACTCCAGCGTTTTAGTCATTGCTTCTTTTGTAGTGCCACTCGCACCGTTGTAAGTCATGGCAAGGGCAATTGCTACACTAGAAGGTGAAACAAAAATGTTATTGCTTGGGTCTTTTTCTAAAACTTCCGAAAACAGTTTAAAGCCAAATTTGGTGTTGGCAGCAATAAGTTTGCTGTCAGGATTTGATGCTGATTTTGATATGGGAGATTCTGAACGAGGTAGACGTGATTGGGCAAACGCACTCGTGCTAGTATTAACTTGAGAGCATCCTATGACACCCATAAGCACAACGCTAGCAGCAGCCAAAACGTAACGTCTCCCCAAACGAACACCGTAACGTCTTTGCAGGAACTTTTCCCGAGCATTGCTGAATTTCTGCTTCATGTTACCACCATTATCGCCAGAGTCTGTGTTTTGACTATGGCATCTTAGGTGACATGATCTCTGAGCCGTTACAGTTTTGGCAACAGTGATTGTACAGTTTTTGATTTTCTTTGGGTAACAGGTGATTAGGGTGATTAGTCAATAAGTATTAATCGTCATTAGTCATTAGTCATTAGTCATTAGTCATTAGTCATTAGTCAATTAATTATTCTCCCTCACTCCCTCATCTCCCTCATCTCCCTCATCTCCCTCATCTCCCTCATCTCCCTCACTCCCTCACTCCCTCACTCACTCCCTCATCCCCCTCATCCCCCTCATCTCCTACTTCACGGGTACAGTCCACCAAGCTAAAGCATAGGGTTGAGTTGCTTGGTTGAGCTGCTTTTGAAATTGAACACGGATTTTGTAATTACCAGTCGTAGGAACGGGACAGAAAATATGTTCTACACTATCAACTTGACTGATTGAGGAACATATAGCGTTAGCATTTCCATTATCATCAGCTTTGACTAGATAAAGGTTGAGGTTGTTTAAGCCGCGATCGCGAAAATTTTCTCCTGCATCAAACTGACCATTTTTATTCTTGTCATTGAGTTCTACTAATCTATCCCAAGCTAAGGAGATAGAAACAAAACTCCCCTGCTTTAAGGGTTTTGCTAGCTCATATTCTACAGATTCCTCTGCATTGACTGTGCGATAATCCCAGCCAATAGCTGGTACAGTTTGCGCTGGATTCCATTGAAGAGCGCTAAATTGTTGGTAAGCACGAAACGCATTCAAATGACCAGCTCCCATTTGGGCATCTAAGGGAATTTTTGGGTCTTTGTATGCATCAGAAGCGAACCAGTCTTTATTTTGTTTATCAATCAGCGATCGCGTCATTCCTAAACGCAAACCATCGCCATAATCTTGGACTTTGTCTGCGGAATTCAGCAGTACAGCTTTCATCACTTCATGTCTGCGAGAATCTATGCTCCAGTTGGGTTGTTTTGTCCGCAGTTGTCTGTCACCGAATTCCTGCAATAAGGCTACTGTAGCCGTTACCTGAGGCGATGCAAAACTCGTACCTGTGACTTTGTTGTTTTTCCCATCTGGATTGAGCAAAGGAATGTTATTTCCAGGAGCAACTAGACCAATCGCACGACGCGGACCAAGATTAATTTCCTTTCCTGCAAGCCGCATCATCATTAGTTCACTCACAGCAGCCAAATTAGAAACGTCTACTTTATTAAAAATTCCTCCCCGACGCGATGAAAAAGCCACGTTCAATCCATTAAAGTTGTCAGTAGGTATGGGAATGCCACCCTTTCCTTGATTGCCTGCAATGACATATAAACTATTGTGAACACGAGTAGACCAGTCAATACATAAAGTGAGTAAGGCGTTACCATCTAAAAGAGCGTCTGGTCGTGGGTCACGGTTTAAAGGTTCACCAAAGCTAAAGTTAATCGCGCGGACATCTCCCCCATTTTGTAGCGCTATATGTTGCGCGGACAAACACTCCTGTGGTTGACCTAAGCTTCTACCACCACCCACAGCAGAGGAATACAGGCTTGCTCCTGGGGCAATTCCACGAAAGCCTTTATCTGTACTGACCATGATACTAGCTACATTGTAGGCGTGGGGGTCAACACCCGTATTTGACTTAGCAGGTGCATTGCGGAGGAACGCTCCTGCTAAAGAGACTGCGCGATTTTTAGAGACTGCTTTATCCAACCCGAACTTACCCGGACGTCCAATCTCTACTTGACCAATAGCAATCTTGCGACCGATTAAATTATATGGAGGTTGGTGTAGTCTCAGAGCATCAATACCGTTGGTTCCAAAAGGAGATTCTACAGCAGCAAGTACCGGCGCACCTAAGCAACAAGCACTGAATCCCCAAATTATCCAAGTTTGTTTGTTCGGCATAGTTTCAGTTAACAGATGAGCGCTAGCTCAAGTTTTGTTAAAATACTTACAGACGAGGACGCTTAGAACCCACGAGCCATGACCCAAACGCAATCAAAAAAGCCCATTGTAATAGCTCCATCCATCCTATCAGCAGATTTTAGTCGTCTAGGAGACGAAGTGCGTGCTGTAGATCAGGCTGGTGCAGATTGGATTCATGTAGATGTAATGGACGGTCGTTTTGTACCTAATATTACAATAGGTCCTTTGGTTGTGGAGGCGATTCGTCCAGTGACGCAAAAACCTCTCGACGTCCACTTGATGATTGTAGAGCCAGAAAAGTACGTAGAGGATTTTGCTAAAGCAGGGGCAGATCACATTTATGTTCATGCCGAACACAATGCTTCCCCCCACCTGCATCGCACCTTAGGGCAAATCAAAGAGCTTGGTAAAAAAGCGGGAGTGGTACTTAACCCCGGTAGCCCGCTAGAGCTGATTGAGTATGTCCTGGAGCTGTGTGACTTGGTGTTGATTATGAGCGTCAACCCCGGTTTTGGCGGTCAAAGCTTTATCCCCGAAGTCGTGCCAAAAATCCGCAAGCTGCGTCAAATATGCGATGAACGCGGTCTTGATCCTTGGATTGAAGTGGATGGGGGACTCAAGGCAAATAATACCTGGCAGGTTTTGGAAGCTGGAGCAAATGCGATCGTTGCTGGTTCAGCTGTGTTCAAGGCTAAGGATTATGCTGAAGCAATAGAGGGTATTCGCAACAGCAAGCGTCCTACTCCGCAACTAGCAACAGCGTAAATAAACCTGTTTTCAGTTGAATGCAATAAAAGTTTGTAGGCTGAGATCTTGCAAGAGTTGCAACAGTGAGTCGTCAGAGGCTCCAAACCCTCGTTACCAGGTTCAACCTGGTAACGAGATATTAGAGCCTCTGGCTCTTGTTGGGTGCAAGATCTGAGTAGGGGCACAGCATGCTGTGCCCCTAGCTTATGTATTAGCACAATACTTATGTTAGTTTCTCGCCCAACGCGTTCCCTTCCAAATCAAGATAAACAAAGTCCCTGCAACTAAAGCACCAAGATTCCATTTTGCAGAAGTCTTAATCAAGCTTAGACCTCGAAGGGACTGAGTTGCTTCTGCTTGAGTTTTTATCTGTTTCTTAGCTTGTGAGACTTCTGATAGAAGTTGATTTTTTAATTCATCAGGGCTTTTGCCATCTATTTTGCGACCTTGGCTCTTCAAAAACTTACTTATTTGTTCAGGTGAGGCTTTACTCACCTGCTGTTCCAATTGTTCAGCCTGAGAAGCTTGTTGACTAGATACAGTTTGAATTTGAGCTGTACTTTGAGTATTTAACCGAATGGTGTTAGTCAGTCCTAAAGGTATCAGGAGAAAAAACAATATTCCAAATACTAAAGTCAACCAAGATAAAACCTTTAAAATAGGAATTTCCCATTTTGTTCGTGAATGTAGCTCTCCAAAAAATACTAAGACTAGCCCAATTAAAGGTACTGGTACCCTTTCAACTAGCGCCCCAATTGTTTGAAACTCCCAAGCAGGGTTCATAAAATTGGGCGGGATAAACATCACAATGATGTCGAACAATGCCAATAACAATAGACCGTAGCCTAGCACTCGTACTATTGTCATGGAGGATTGCTGACTGAAGGCAAAGTCTTGTAGTTCTTGAACTATAGGGTTGAATTTATCGCCACTTGATTTTGTCATTTTACTGATAGAATATTAGAGAAAAAATGATGATATTTTAGGACTTAGGAAAGCGAGGTTTCCACCATTGATACCAAGAAAACCAAGCGTTTTCTAAAACTTGGTAAGCTGCTTCAGGGGAAGATTTCTTTAAGGGAATTGATAAATGCGCCCAAAGACAGCGCTTGTCTTTGAAACCTTCCTGACCCAATAACCAAGACAGGAGTCGTTGAGGTTGCAGATCAGAGAAATACTGATTTTGGTCAAACTGTTTTTGAGTAAATGTACTGCCGCCTTGTGAGTTAATACAGGCACTTAGATAAGCTCGCTGCTTGTCAACTCCAAGACCGTAGTAGCCTACTCCTTCTCGCTGACGCACATTAGCAGACGACGAAATAGATGTGTATTCCCTAAAAAGCCTTTCACCATCTCCATTGGTCAAATAGCGCATTTCGATATCTAGAAACAAGTCATTTTTCATGTACCGATAATGCTTTTGAGCGAGGAGTTCGGAATGCTGTTTTGTTGGCTTTGTCAAAGGAGGACTTATACTGAGTTGCCACTGTGATAACGGAACTCGTTCAGGGAACACAAACGGAGTCACTGCACGTTTGTCTTTTGTAGGAAGCAATAGTACACTTCCCAAGGCCAAGACGACGCTACTAAAAGTCAGTGCTAAAAGCGGTACGCGGAATTGTTTCCAAATCACTTTGATGACTCCGTAGCGTCTTTATTTCTTAATTCAGTCCTTCCAAGTAAGAACCAGCAAAATAATCCAAAAAGTAAGACAGCAATCAGTGAAAATAATAGGGAACCATCTCCTTCATGCCAGTAGTTAAATGCTGCCATCTGTCGTTGTGCTACCAAGATAGCCATTAAAGCAACTCGTGCCCCGTTGACAATAAACCCCAAACTAACAGCTATTATCGGTACAAGAATTTTTTTCTTTCCATTCTGAGGAAACATTAAGAGAAAAAGTAGTGCTAAGCCCAGCATTTGAAAGATAAGTTCTATCCCTGAACAGCCAGAATAAACTTCTACGCTTCCAGTAGGAAGATTAATTTTAATTCCATTTTGAGCGACTGGAAAACCTGTGTACCAAAGAGCGAAACCTGCAAACTTGGCAGTTAAGGGAGATATATCAGTTAGCGATGAGGGTAATACTTTGGGTACGGTGATAAAAAACAGGACAAGCAATTCACCTGTGTATTGCTTTAAGCCCTTAAAGCCAGACGCCATCAGCGCCAGCCCAAAAGCAAAAATTCCTGGTGAGATATACAAGAACCCACCAAAACTTGTCAGGGATATAGTCTTTATAAGTAAAAGCGTAATCAGTGATAAACCAAAAAAGCTGGAGAAAATATCGCTTTCTAAATTTAAACTGTGGCGCTTATCCCAAACTAGAGAAGATATAGCCGCCCAAAATAGAAAACTCATGCCTAAAAGGCTGGAATTGTCCGCTTTCCAAATTAGAGTTAAATGAATGGCAATGTAGGCTGCGCCTATAGCTAATAGCCAGAACTGGGGATATTTTAATTGTGAGCTTAGAGTAAGGTGGGAAGCTTTCATATTATGATGGCTGTAGCGATCGCCTAGGGGTGATAAACCCCTGGTTGGTGGTGAGATGGTTGCAGGATGTAGATTATGTCTGCTTATGCCTAAACTTTTCCAGTCTCAAAACCACCGTTGACAACTGCGGCTTGAGATGGACTAGCAACAACAACACCTGCTATACCCATCAGACTGAGTGCGCTTACTTTCATAGTTGAACGCTTGACAAAGCTAGAGAAAGCCACGTGACTGGCATTTCCATGCTTTATACTAAATGCTCCGACGGCAACATATTTTGCTTTAGAGCAAGCTTTGCGTAACTTTCTTTTAATCTGAAATCTAGTCATTGGACTCACTCCTAAATACAGGTAAAGGTTGATGGCAGATTTACCCTGGAGTGAGATTCGCTAGCATCTCAAACTAATTGTATGTGAAATTTCTTACACTTTTGCAGTATCTTTTTGTTGCTGCTTGTACTTGCGGCGTAGAGCTGCACCGACGCCGCCGGCTGCTAATGAACCTAATATAGTGAGAGGTTCGGGAACAGGTTCAGCAGAGGAACAATTACTAGTACTAAAGCAGATTGACTCCCCGTTCCTAATGACTGGTGAATTGAAAGACCACTGTAGATTTCTACCATTTGATTGCCCGTTGACATTACGAATGCCCACTGTTGCACTCCCGCCAAAGGATCTGAAATCACCAGAGTCAAGATCTTGGTAAGAGAACACAATATCGTTGCTACCCTCAAACAGCACCGACTGGAAGGAAACGGTGCTTGGTGAACTGAAAAATCCGCTTGCTAGGTTCCATTGGGTGATAAATTGTCGGTTGCCTGCTGTACCTACCGTCTGGTAGTACACCGCGTCCGTGCCTGATGAGAAAAACTGCCAGTCGTCCCACAGAACGGCGATACTTGGATTGTCCCCAAAGACAGCTGTGGTCAAGTTTTGGTTACTAAACTGATTATTGGAACTTACAAACGATATCAGTCCGTTAGTACTGAAGGACGCGCTATTATAGTTCGTGCCATAGAAGTTGAAGTCGAAACCCAGGTTCGCTGATGCCGAAGCGTCGTCCTGACCTGCCAGTACGCCGGTACCTGTTGTAGAAATATCTTGGAACGTGAACGGTATCTCATCAGTGGCTGTGTAGCCAAAAGCATCTGCTCCGATGGTAACTGCCTGTGCCTGTCCTGTGCCAAGCGTTCCTGCTCCCACAGCAACAAATGTTGCTACGGTACCAGCCTTCAGCATCTTTTTTCTGACATAAAATCCAGTCAATGTTGTTTTAGAGCAAGCTTTGCGTAACTTTTTTCTCACCTGAAATCTAGTCATTGAACTCACTCCTATAAATAGGTAAAGGTTGCGGTAGATTTACCCTGGAGTGAGATTTGCTAACACCTCAAAAATCATTGCACGTAAAAAACGCTACAACAGGCTAATGTTCGACCTGTCGCACCTCTTGTAGATAAAATGACAGCAGTTCTTAACGAATTCTCGGCTTTAAGGTGCTAGCGGTGTTTTCAGTAATGATTCTGAAGAAACTATAGTTAAGAGTGTTACTCTTTACACAAACAAAATCAAGTACTTTTATTTTGTCTTAACGCAAACTTTAAATTTACATATCTTATAAGTATATATTTTCTACTGCCAAAAGTTAGATTTTCTAAGGTTTACACACAATTCATCACTTAAAGTCTTGTGTAAAAATTTTGTGAATTTGGGGGTAAGTACGTAGACTGTTTATCCCACGTTGATTTACCCCACACGCCAGTCGCCTGCGGAGGGAAACCCTCCTGCAGCGCTGGCTCCCCTTAATCCCCTCCCCTTGTTAAGGGGAGGGGAAGTTTTGGCGTTAGACAAAACCGGGGTAGGGTCAAAGCGTGTTGTATCTAAACAAGAACCGCTATTAATAGAAAAGGTGGGCAACTTGCCCACCCAACAAATCTACGAAACCAACACTCAATCAACGCTTACTTGTGATGACTACCTAACCATTTAGCTGCAGCAACTCCTAAAACTGCTGCTACAACAGGATTGCTGAGAAACTTGATAATACCTGGTTGCTCTGCCAACACTTCACGGAAAATGTCGGGATGGTTGTGGTAGGCGAAGGATGCAAGTTTGCTGACATCATCAGCGCTCATCCGACCAGGAACATGGGTGGAAAGACCAAGTTGTTGCTCTAGATGGCGATCATCTAGCCCTCTTTGCTTGAAGTGCTTGAAGAAAGCACGAGCGACATCATCCCGCTCATTGGGTTTAATTTGAGCGATCGCCTTTTGCAATTCTGGCTCCATTTGGTTGGCTGGAATGTTGTCATGATGCAAAGACCGACCAAACAACTGACGGCGTTCTTCGTGTGTTGACCGCTGGGCAAAGTCGTCAAAATTGTCGTACTGTGTTGTTGAAGCGGCGGTGGTATCATCTAGGGATTCAACATCTCCCTTAGCCAAATCATTCATGATTTGACGTCTATATTGGTCGCTGCTACTCACTGTACTTATCTCCTTTTTCTCGTCAAAATTCTTAAATCAACTGACTGCGCTCAAACTTTTCATGCAAATGAGCGCGATTAGCTGTACTGAACTTGTTTTGTTTGCACATCATACTGAGTTGTCAAAATCAGTTTTTTGTCTGGCGCATATACCAAAACTGTTAAGTCTTGATTGGGGAAGTTCTTGTGAAAACCTTCTACCAGTGATTTTGCTAAGGCGCGGACATCGCTAGGAGGAACTTTCGAGGAAATGACAACGCCTAATTTATTGTTGTCACGCACAAAAGCATCTGTAATTAATCCCTTGGATGCTTGCACAACCCAGTCACCAAAGCTTTGGGCTGCTGGGCTATCTCCTCGCTCTAATTGTCCATAGGCGACATCCCGACCAACGACTGGGGGATTGACTGTGCGGTCAGCTTGTGTTAACGTACCACCGCCACAAGCGGTAGTTAACGTTAAGACTAAAATCAAGACACATGCTGCCAAGATTTTACGGCTCTGCTGAAGCAGACTCATCTTTATTGCCTCCAAAAAATCATTTTTAAAACCAACTTCAATAGAAGGTTTGTTCAAGTTAATTGAGTTTAAATTGTTTGAAGTTTTATGCAAGAGATTAGCCAGGGCTTCTAATCCTTTTCTCATTTGCCCTTAATCTCAAGTACTTTCTTAAAAAGCGAAGTCCGCTTAAGCGGACTTCATTGAACCCGCGCTTTTACAATACGCGTTTACATTGCTGCAAATTTTAACAATCTGGTATTTCTTTAGAGTTCCCCTCTATCAGATACCTAAAATTTCCGCAGCCAGGGTCTATTCTAGTCAAGCTTCTCCTTGACGTTATCTTTCACGTCTTCAACACCGTGACGTACTTCACCTTCAGCTTGCTTTGCTTTACCTTCTGCTTTATCTTCTGGGTCGCCAGTGATATTTCCTACTGCTTCTTGAGCTTTACCTTCAATGTTTTTAGCAGTTGCTTTTGCGCGATCTTCTAGGCTCATTTTGACCTCCTAATATTTTATGAATTTTGTCTCAAAGTTGCGAATCAACTTTGAAGTTCTTTGTTATCACCCTTACAAGTTAGCTTAATATTTTTGCTAGAGCCTTCCACCTCAAGATATATTAGTTCCCTATACTCAAAGAGTGAGAATAAGTAACTAATAACTACTTATTGACCGCTATTTAATTATTTAGAAATGTTGGATAGCGTAACAGCCAATCCTTTTCATTCTCAGGTGGTTACTGATAAGTGCTAACACATTGTATTTGTTAATAAAAAACCCAGTTTTTTTGCAAAAACTGGGTTGATAAAACTATATGTAATATTTTTTCTCTAATCTAGAAAACCCATCAAAGCTTCAGAATCGTCTATACTATTTGATGCGACTGGGCGATTGCCCATGACAGAGTATGTTTCAGAAATAACCAGATCACTTGAACCAATTGGACGAGTTCCAGATATATTAACACTGCCAACAGTGTGGAATGTGTTTGCAGCAATTGGGCGTATACCCATTATGTTCTTTGTCTCTACAACTTGCAAATGACTGGAGGTCACTGGACGTATCCCAGAGATAGCTAGTGTATCAGTTACTTCCAGTTTACCTAGCAATTCTACCTCTTTTGACTTCTCACCATTCTGCTCGACGTTATTTGTATTCAAACTTTTACCCTGATTATTTTCCACGGTATTTTCTCCCTTGAGCTTCAAATGCTTTTGCCGAGGACTCACTGCTTTACTAGAGCTAGTCATGCTCATATCCTCTCACTTTTGGATTGTTAATTTATTTTACAATATTCTGGAAAAGTTAAATTTTTCCTTAATGTTTAAGTTTAGCTTTAAAAAACCTTATATGGATATAATGTTTTTCAAAACTCATACATAAATAAACATTTATGGAAAAGTTTTGTAAAGTTTAATAAATAAAAATTGCAGGTCATGATCAGGTGCAATGGGAGCAGGATACTCGCAACTGTGTAGCATAGGAAGCAATCGCATTCGCTACCATAAGATAGGGTACTGGACAGTGAAATTTTATGACAGAATTTGGTCTTCAAGCTCCCTTTCAACCAACAGGCGACCAGCCACAAGCGATCGCTCAACTGATTGCTAGTATAAACGCTGGCAATAGGTATCAAACTTTACTGGGAGCCACGGGAACCGGGAAGACTTTTACCATAGCATCAGTGATTGAAAAAGTAGGGAAACCCACTCTCGTCCTTGCTCATAACAAAACTCTCGCTGCACAACTGTGTAATGAGTTGCGAGAATTCTTTCCTCATAACGCAGTTGAGTATTTCGTCAGCTACTACGATTACTACCAGCCGGAAGCATATATTCCTGTCACCGATACATATATAGAAAAAACAGCTTCGATTAATGATGAAATTGATATGTTGCGACACTCGGCGACGCGATCGCTGTTTGAACGCCGCGATGTTATCGTTGTTGCATCTATTAGTTGTATCTACGGTTTGGGAATTCCCTCAGAATACCTCAAAGCCGCCATTCCATTTCAAGTCGGGCTGGAAGTCAACCAACGGGAAATACTGAAAGAATTGGTATCAGTTCAGTATAGCCGTAACGATGTAGAATTGGGTCGGGGGCGTTTTCGCGTCCGGGGTGATGTGTTGGAAATTGGTCCAGCGTATGAAGACCGAATTATCCGCGTGGAGTTTTTTGGTGATGAAATTGACGCTATTCGCTACGTTGACCCCGTGACAGGTGAAATTATCAAGAGTGTAGAAGCTTTGAATATTTACCCTGCGCGTCACTTTGTCACTCCTGAAGAAAGGCTACAAGCAGCGTGTGATGATATCGCAGCAGAACTCAAAGAGCGAAAAGCACAATTAGAGGAAGCAGGGAAATTACTCGAAGCGCAACGTATAGACCAGCGGACGCGTTATGACTTGGAAATGTTGCGGGAGGTGGGTTATTGCAACGGTGTGGAAAACTATTCCCGCCATTTAGCAGGACGCATTGCAGGCGAACCACCAGAGTGTTTAATTGATTATTTTCCCAAAGATTGGCTGTTGGTGATAGACGAATCTCACGTGAGTGTACCGCAGATACGGGGGATGTATAATGGTGACCAAGCACGCAAAAAAGTGTTAATTGAGCATGGATTTCGTCTTCCCAGTGCCGCTGATAACCGTCCACTCAAGGCGGAGGAATTTTGGACAAAGGTAAATCAGTGTATTTTTGTTTCCGCCACCCCAGGAGATTGGGAACTCGAAGTTTCAGAAGGTCATGTGGCGGAACAAATCATTAGACCAACTGGAGTGGTTGATCCAGAAATCATTGTCCGTCCTACAGAAGGGCAAATTGATGATTTGTTAGGCGAAATTAAAGACAGAGTTGACCGCAAAGAGCGTGTGCTGATTACAACACTTACCAAACGCATGGCAGAAGATTTGACTGACTATCTGCAAGACAACGGTATTCGGGTGAGGTATCTGCATTCCGAAATTAATTCGATTGAGCGAATTGAGATTTTGCAGGATTTGCGCGATGGTAACTTTGATGTGTTGGTTGGTGTGAACTTGCTGCGGGAAGGGTTAGATTTACCGGAGGTTTCTCTGGTGGCGATTTTGGATGCAGATAAAGAAGGCTTTTTGCGTGCAGAACGTTCTCTGATTCAAACAATTGGGAGAGCAGCGCGTCATGTGCGAGGACAAGCAATTATGTATGCTGATACCCTCACCGATAGCATGATTAAAGCTATGGAAGAAACCGAGAGACGTCGCAATATTCAGGAGGCTTACAACCGGATGCACGGAATTACACCGCAACCGATTGTGAGAAGATCACGTAATGCGATTTTGTCTTTCTTAGAAGTGTCGCGGCGATTAAATGCAACTGAGTTAGAAACAGTTGAGCAACACATCGATGAATTTCCTTTAGAAGAGATTCCAGGGTTGATTAGCCAACTCGAAGCGCAAATGAAAGAAGCAGCCAAAAAACTAGAGTTTGAGGAGGCGGCGAAGTTGCGCGATCGCATTAAGCAGCTGCGGGATAAATTGGTGGGACGTTAATTAGTCGCAGTTGCTGAGAACCCTACCCCGATGAGTGGCTAACGCCAAAGTTCCCCTCCTCACAAGTGGGGTTAGGGGGCTTCTACAGGCAGTGTTTCCCAAAATACCATTGGTGATGTTATATCATGTCCGGTTATATAGCGCTTTGCAACCCGGAGTAAGGTACACCAAAGAAATATTAAACCACAGATGGACACAGATGGACACAGATAAATAATTACTTCATTCAATTGAGTTGCGCTATGTAACCGGCAGGAAGTTCGTAGTGAGGACTTTAGTCCTCTTTAGTGATCAAGCTAGGACTGAAGTCCTTACTACAAATAAGTTTTATTATGGGCAATTAAGCGAACATGATATGATATGGACTCTCAAATTCAGGCATACCTGCGATTTGCGGCAAGCCGCCAACGCAACACAGAGCGAATCGGCCCATTCCTCGCAACCTTTAGCGACCACAATGACAACCCCTTCCTCAACTACGCTATTCCCGACGATGTCGCCACACCGTCGTCTGCTGACGTTGCTGCTCTGATTACCGCCTATGAACGACGTTCGCGGATACCACGCCTCGAATACATTGCACATCTCGCACCAGCTGTTGAGGGCGCGCTACTAACTGCTGGCTTCGTCGTTGAGGGGCGTCTTGAACTCATGACCTGCATTCCTGGTTCAGAGCAGATTCTGCCCTTACCTCCAGATATCGAATTGGTCGTGCCAGTCACTGACGCTGAACTGCTTGCCACCGTCGCAGTTCAAAATGAAGCTTACGGCGCTCCCCCGCCAAGTTCTGATGCTGTCGCGCGACTTCGGGCAAGTCTGGCAGCCGGACAGATTGCAGTCCTTGCCCGCGTCACGGCGACAGGCGAACCCGTGGGAGCTGGGGTGTGTTCTGTGCCGGATAGTGGGATGACAGAGATTGCGGGTATCGGCGTCCGTGTTCCCTTCCGGCGACGTGGTGTGGCAGGCGCGCTGACAACGCGGCTAGTGCGTGAAGCTTTCGACGTGGGCGTTTCCGTGGCTTTCCTAATGGCGGCTCATGAAGCAGAAGGGCGGATTTACATACGCGCAGGATTCTCCCCAATCGGAGAAATTCTGCACATTTCGCGCCCGCGTATGTAGTTGGCTTACTCAGTGGTATGTCTGTCCAAATGTCAATACGGTTCTATTAAGAATTACTGCCCTTCGAGAGTCGTTGGTTGCTCAGGATAAGATTCTTGTGGATATTCTTGTGGATATTCTTGTGGAGATTCTTGTGGCTGAGGATTGAGGTATTCCCGCCATGATCTAATTTGTTCTCTGGCGGCGCTATAAGCAGCAGTTCCTCGTGGAACGAGCCTGGCTGTGTCAATAGCTCTGGGAATATCGGATTCTGCTTGAGCGCGGGCTATATCTAACAATTGCTGACTCCATTGGTCAATAGCAATATTAGCATCACCGCGTAAGGGGCTACCATCCGGTAGTCTATTTGCGATCCTAATTGCCTCTGCCAAAGCTTCTGGAGTTCCCGTGACTGCGACTTCCCGCGCTCTCTTCCAGTTTTCTCTGGCACGAATTTGCCCTTGCCAATCATCTATTGCGGCTTGCGCTTCACCGGAAAGTGCTCGTCCTGAGGCAATTTGCCCAGCTGTTGCAATAGCAGAGGCTAAATCGCCACTGTTGGCTAAGTCTTTTGCCCGATCCAAGTAGGGCTGGTCTTCAATACGTTGAATCTTGCCTGTCCAATTTGCAATTTTTGTGCGTGCTTCTCGATACAATGCCCGACCCCGCCGGATTTGACTTGCCTCGGCGATCGCCGTTTGCAGAGAGTTCACGTCCTCAAGCATTGCTGCCTGTTCAGCACGATCTAAATACGGACGGTCTTCGATGGTCTGTATTTGAGCAACCCAGCTAGCTATTTCTTTTCTTGCTTCTTGTCCGCGAGGGTTGTTAGCAGGAATGAGTTGTGCTTCAGCAATGGCTGCTGCGTAATCGTTAATTGAACCAAGACTTGCTAGTGATCTTGCTTTCTCTAAATGGGCGACATCTTGAATTTCTAGTTGCCAGCCTGCAATCAGTGTTTGCGCTTTTTCATATACTGGTATTGAAGCATCTATTTCTTGAGCCCGGGCAATTGCCTCCTCTAAACCGGCAGTTGTTCCTAACCATGCATTCTTTTGCGCTTCAGCTAAGGTAATAAAGCCTTGTGTTTCCGGCTGCAACTTGGTGCTGAGGGGAATTTTTTGGGCTATGGCGATCGCTTCGTCTGCGTCCCGTCGATCCAGCTTTGCCTGTGCCAACTCCAGCATTTTGCGTCCATATTCTGGAAGAACTTCCTGAGCTTTTTGATAAACGTAACTGTCCTGCTGAACCGATTCAGCCAGTTCAATCGCTTTTAGGAGATTATTTACTGTTGTATTGGACCCGAGACCTTTTGCTTTCGTTAACTTCTCACCATCTTCTCGCGCACTGACAATCAGACGGTTCAATTGCTCGTACTTAGTTGTCGTCCAATATTCATTCTTCACACGCAACAATCTGGCGGCTAGCATAAATGCTTGGTGCCAGTTCTGTTCGCGCAATTGATCTTCTGCTTCTTTATAGGTGTCTTCGGCTTTCGACCATGTGGACTGCCATTTAGAAATTTGCTCTTCTGCTAATTGATAAGCAGATTCCTCTTTCGGAACTTGGCGAGCAATTTCAATCGCTTCGTCTAGCCGACCAGCCTGGAAACTCTGATCGGCTAGTTGCAGAATATCGCGTGACCACTCTTCTATCAAACGCTCAATTTCTCCACGAAGCGGGTGATTTTTTGGTAGTTCCTTCACCAGGGCGATCGCTTGTAGCAGGTCTTTCACCGTCTGCTTAGAAGCTGCTAGTTGAGCGCAATGCAACCGCACCGACGCACTTGCTAAGGGCCAGAAAATTGCTGGACAGTTTGGCGCAGATGGCAGCTTGAGTAACATCCCTGTTGCCATGAAGGCGATCGCGCCCGGAACCAACGCTAACAATAACGTCCACAATACCCAGCTTTTGGTCCATTTGGGCAATTGCCAAGTACCTTTACTGATTGAAACTGTTTCTTTTGGATCCTTTTCTACAGGTATTTCTTCTGAATCACTTTGTTCGGAGCGTTTCACGACCGACTTGAAAGTAGAACCAGTAGCTGCGACACCAGACGCATGAGTTCCACTAAGTTGTTGCTTTCGGGATGCTCTAGTCATATTATTATCTGGCTCTCTTGCTTCGCTTGGTAACCAACTTTCTGGTATGTCCCGCTCTGTCATTTCTCACACCAAAATAATACAATAGTGATCTGTTATAGATCCAAACTTTTGCCCTTGCCATAGTAACTTTTTCTGTTAAGAAAAAGTTACTTTTTACAGGATCATATTTCCTCCACTTATACCATGCATTTCTGTTTTTTAAAGTCTTTCTTTATACTTTATACTCGAGCTGAAGCCTCTGCTTGTAAATCTACAATAAGTTGAGCCAAGTCATCTCGACTTGCCTGGTAAACTGTACCACAAAAATGGCAAGTTGCCTCAGCGCCATTATCTTTGACAATCATGTCTTGCAGTTCTGCTTCACCCAACATTTTCAGTGCTCCTAATACGCGGTCAAACGAGCAACCGCAGTGGTAGCGTAGAATTTGGGTTTCGGGAAATATAGTAAGCCCCATATCTCCTAGTAGGTCTTGAAAGATGTCTGTCAATGATTTGCCTGCTTGCAACAAAGGTGTAAACCCTGATAATCCGGCTACCCGTGATTCCAGAGTTTCTACTAAGGCTTCGTCTCTAGCAGCTTTCGGTAGAACTTGCACCAGTAGCCCTCCAGCAGCCGTCACCCCGGTTGCTCCTACAAAAACTCCTAAAACCAGAGCTGAAGGCGTTTGTTCCGAGGTGATCAGGTAGTGAGCTACGTCGTCCCCAATTTCACCAGAAACGAGTTCTACGGTACTGGAGTATGGGTACCCGTATCCAACATCGCGGACAACGTAAAGAAAACCGTTACCAACTGCACCGCCAACGTCAAGCTTACCTTTGCTATTCGGAGGCAGTTCCACATCTGGATTTTCTACATAGCCGCGTACTGTTCCATCTAACCCTGCGTCTATCAATATACCACCCAAAGGTCCATCGCCTTTCACCCGGATATTGACTCTAGACCCAGATCGTTTCATACTAGAAGCCATCAACAAGCCTGCTGTCATGGTTCGACCCAGTGCGGCCGTTGCCACATAGGAAAGCTTATGACGTTGTCGTGCTTCTTCTGTCAAACGTGTGGTAATTGCACCAACTGCACGAATTCCGCCTTCAGCTGCTGTGGCGCGAATTAATTGATCCGCCATGAAAAAAACCTTACCAATAATGTCTTAGCGAAATTCCCTGCTTTTTGCATGGGAATGATAGTTATCTTAGTATAACAAAACTTAACTTAAACATTTGCAGCAAGGAGTGAGCTACAATCATGCTCTTAGGCAAGTGAAGCTAACAGTTAAGCTCAAGTTTGTCAACCAAAATAAGGTTAAAGCAAAGATGTTTGCCCAGATGGAGAAAGAAAATACTCGTTGAGCAAACGAATTACTATCTATTCCCTATATGCAAAGGCGTACATTAACAATTCGCTCATTCGCTCATTCGCTCATTCAAAATGAAAGACAGTTACATAGGGAGATTTAAACCCCCTATGTAACTGAGGAGCCAGTGTCGTGGGCGGGTTTCCCGACTTGAGACATCTGGCGTACTACGTATAGACGTAGGGGTCTTAGACCCTTTAATTTACGATAATGATGCTTCGCAGTTTCTTTTTTTACATAATTCAAATTAGGGGCTTGTACCCTCAATTAATTAATTCAAAATTATCTATTTCTTAATGAGCGAATGAGCGAATGAGCGAATGAGCGAATTGTTTCGGTCACCTGGTAGCACAACATATTCTTCACCAGGTATGGGGCTAGTGTTTGTTGGGAGTATTGGAATGTAAAGTATCTGCCCAGGTAAGAGCGAGCCAGGGAAAGAAACTGTAACTCAATCTCTGCTCACCTCTACTCATTGCTGGTCATTTTTGGGTAGGTTTTCAACAATCAGTTGGTCGATAAATTTTCTAAATCGTTCTTGCCAATCAGGGACGGTTTT
>Ga0209902_100351_pt1 | contig 57431 bp, 64 predicted proteins | sample FECB27metaG_FD_188304 | JGI IMG/M metagenome (GOLD analysis project Ga0209902, IMG submission 188304) | Cyanobacterial communities from the Joint Genome Institute, California, USA - FECB-27 (SPAdes) (version 2) | ecosystem: Environmental > Aquatic > Thermal springs > Hot (42-90C) > Microbial mats...
GGGACGCCGTGCTCACGAGAGCGGCGCGGCGGATCGCTCGCCGGCATCGGCCGCGGGCGGCGCGGCCGACTCGGGCACGGCCGGCATCGCCGGCAGGCTGCGCGGCGAATCCGGGGGCATGTTGCCGCGGCCGATCGCGCCGCCGGCGGGCACCGTCATCTCCATGCGGATGCGCCCCGGCGTCTTGCCGCCGCGCAGGCTGCCGCCCCGGGCCACCGAGGGCTTGAGGTAGGCATAGAGCTGCAGCACCGTCTGCACGTAGTTCTGCGTTTCCTTGTAGTTCGGGATCTTGTTGCCCGCGCGCTGCACCGCGCCCTCGCCCGCGTTGTAGGCCGCCAGCGCCAGCTCGATCTGGCCCGGGAACATCGCGATCAGGTCGCGCAGGTAGTGCGAGCCGGCGGCGATGTTGATGCGCGGGTCGAACAGCTTCTTCTCGAGGCTCGCGCGCTGGTCGCCCGCCACGCCGTAGCGCTGCGCGGTGCCGGGCATCAGCTGCATCAGCCCGCGCGCGCCCTTGGGCGAGACGGCCTGCGCGTCGAAGCCCGACTCGGTGGCGATCAGCGCCTGCAGCAGCTCGTAGTCGATCGCATGCTTGTTCGAGGCATCGCGCAGCGCGCTCTTGGCGATCTTGTAGCTCGGCGAAGCCTCGAACATGGCCAGCAGCGTCTGCGAGGCCGGCGATACCTTGCCATCGAACTTGCCGTCGAGCTTGCGGTCGCCGCGGCCCAGGCGACCGAGCGGCGAGATGCCCTGCGTGGTGTCGAAGCTCTGGCCGTCGCGGAAGAACACCTGGTAGCGCTCGTCGACCTTCTCGGCCGCGAAGTGCGCCACGCCGTTGGCGTCGATGTAGCCGTAGACGTCAGCGGCGCGCGCCGGCCCCTGCAGCGCGAGCAGCAGGAAGGCCAGGAGCAACGAAGGCTTGAGGAGAGACATGCGGGGTGGAATCAAACATCGATGTCGACGTCGTCGGCGCGCAGTTCCATCAGTTCGCGCCGCGCCGCCGCTTCGCCCTTGCCCATGAGCTTGGTGATCTCGCCCTGGGTGGCGCTGAAGTCGAAACGGCCCAATTGGACCTGCATCAGGCGCCGGGTGTCCGGATTGAGCGTGGTTTCCCACAATTGTTCCGCGCTCATTTCGCCCAGGCCCTTGAAGCGGCTGATGCTCCAGGCGCCTTCGCGCACACCGTCCTTGCGCAGCTTGTCTAGCGTGGCGGTCAGTTCGCCCTCGTCGAGCGCATAGACCTTGGAGGCCGGCTTCTTGCCGCGCGCGGGCGCGTCGACCCGGAACAATGGCGGCTTCGCGACATACACGTGGCCGGTTTCGATCAGCTTCGGGAAGTGGCGGAAGAACAGCGTGAGCAGCAGCACCTGGATGTGCGAGCCGTCCACGTCGGCATCGGAGAGGATGCAGATCTTGCCGTAGCGCAGGCCGCTGAGGTCGGGCGTGTCGTCGGGGCCGTGCGGATCGACGCCCACGGCCACCGAGATGTCGTGGATTTCGGTGTTGGCGAACAGCCGGTCGCGCTCAACCTCCCAGGTGTTGAGCACCTTGCCGCGCAGCGGCAGGATGGCCTGGCTTTCCTTGTCGCGGCCCATCTTGGCGCTGCCGCCGGCCGAGTCGCCCTCGACCAGGAAGACCTCGTTGTGGCTGATGTCCTTGCTCTCGCAGTCGGTCAGCTTGCCGGGCAGCACGGCCACGCCCGAGCCCTTGCGCTTCTCGACCTTCTGGCCCGCGCGCTGGCGCGTCTGCGCGGCCTTGATCGCCAGTTCGGCGAGCTTGCGGCCGTAGTCGACGTGCTGGTTGAGCCACAGCTCGAGCGCCGGGCGCACGAAGCTCGACACCAGCCGCACCGCGTCGCGCGAGTTCAGGCGCTCCTTGATCTGGCCCTGGAACTGCGGATCGAGCACCTTGGCGCTCAGCACGTAGGAGGCGCGCGCGAACACGTCCTCGGGCAGCAGCTTCACGCCCTTGGGCAGCAGCGAATGCAGCTCGATGAAGCCCTTGACCGCCGTGAACAGGCCGTCGCGCAGGCCGCTCTCGTGCGTACCGCCGGCGCTGGTGGGAATCAGGTTGACGTAGCTCTCGCGCACCGGCTGGCCGTCCTCGGTGAAGGCCACGCACCAGTCGGCGCCCTCGCCCTCGGCGAAGTTGTCGGCGTTCTTGTCGGCATGGCCGCTGCCTTCGAACAGCGGGATCACCGGATCGCCGTTGAGCGTCTGCATCAGGTAGTCGCTGAGCCCGCCCTTGTAGAGCCACTGCTGCGTTTCCTTGGTCTTCTCGTTGACCAGCGTGACGCTCACGCCGGGCATCAGCACCGCCTTGCTGCGCAGCAGGTGGGTGATCTCGCCCATCGGCAGCGCGACGGTCTCGAAGTACTTGGCGTCGGGCCAGGCCCGCACCGTGGTGCCCTGCTTGCGCTCGCCGGCCTCGAGCTTGCGGACCTCGAGCGCCTCGATCACGTCGCCGCCGCTGAAGGCCAGCTTCGCCACCGAGCCTTCGCGGTGCGTCGCCACCTCGAGCCGCTTCGACAGCGCATTGGTCACCGACACGCCTACGCCGTGCAGGCCGCCCGAGAAGCTGTAGGCGCCGCCCGAGCCCTTGTCGAACTTGCCGCCCGCGTGCAGCCGGGTGTAGACCAGCTCGATCACGGGCGCCTTCTCTTCGGGATGCAGGCCGAACGGGATGCCGCGGCCGTCGTCCTCGATGCTGACCGAGCCGTCGGCGTGCAGCGTGACCTTGATCTTCTTGCCGTGGCCCGCGAGCGCTTCGTCGGCCGCGTTGTCGAGCACTTCCTGGATGATGTGCAGCGGGTTGTCCGTGCGGGTGTACATGCCCGGGCGCTGCTTGACGGGCTCGAGGCCCTTGAGCACGCGGATCGAGCCTTCGGAGTAGCCGGAGGCGTCGGAGGAACTGGTTGGAGTCTTGGGGGGAGTCGCCATGGGGGCGGATTGTAGTCAGTCGCCGCCAAACAACTGGATGCCCGTACAGGACAGCCCTCGTGCGCGGCGGCAAGCTCGGGGAGCGCCAGCGCGCGAGGCGGGTCCGGCATGGGGCGCGATGCCCGCCGGACCCGGGAAATGCAGGCCTTACTTGGCGGCTGCGACCGTGCCGGTGTAGCTCAGCGATTGCAGCTCGGCCTTGGCCTTGTCGGCCGACTCGAGCTCGACGACGATGCGCCCGACCATCAGGCCCATGCTCGGCGAGGTGCGCAGGTACTTGATCTCGTTGGGCGCGAGCGTGAAGCTGGCGGTCTTCTCGGTCTCGGTCGCGGCCGCCGCCACGTAGTTGCCGGCCGGCCGGTCGACGTAGAAGAAGCCGCCCGGCTTGGAGGTGCCGACCACCGTGTCGTTGAGACGGATGTCGGGCTGGATCGCGGCGCCGAACATCGAGGACGAACGGAAGAAGTAGATGCGGCCCTCGCCGGCCTTGACGCTGGGCATCGAGGCGGCCATGTCCTGGTACTTGACGCCGCTGGCGCAGCCTGCGGCAAGCACGACGACGGCCGCGAGCGCGGCGAATTTCAGAACGGTTCTTCTCACGGTTGAGTTCCTTTTGGAAGTTGTACTGGGGGATCGAGCAGGGAGAAGCGCGCCTCGGCAGGCAGGTAGAAGCCTTGCAGCACGCCATTGCGAACGACCAGCCAGGCCTCGTGGACCTGCTGGCCTTCGATGCTGAACACGAGATCGACGGGGCGGTACACGGAGCCTTCGCTCAGGCGCCCGGCCGGCACCCAGCGGCTGCTGGCGGGGATCTGGCGTCCGTAGCCGGTCGGCAGGCGAATCTCCAGCGGCGCGGTGAAACGCAGGTCAGCCGGTTTGCTCGATGGATCCACCGCCGAGAGCTGGGTCGGCACGCTGCGCACCGCGGGTGCGCAGGCGGGAAGCAGGCTCGCCGCCGCGGCGGTGGCAAGGATGGCCAGCAACGCGCGCAGGGCGCGGCGGTTCGTTCGCTCCATGGGAATCCCTCCCCTCGTCTTTTTGTGTTGACCGCAAATGTAATCAATTGCGACCAAAAATTTCTACCCGGCAGCATGAAATATTTCCGCTTTGATGCCGTTCCGGCATTGAAACACCGCCGATAAATCATCAATGGCTGTCGCCGGCGGCGCGCATGCCAAAGCCGGCTCTTGGCTACAGTCGCCGCATGCAATCGCCTTCCACTCCCACCCTCTCGATCAGGCAGGTGCTGTTCTGCGGCGCCATGATCGTCACGCTCTCGATGGGCATCCGCCATGGCTTCGGGCTCTGGCTGCAGCCGATCACGCAGGCGCAGGACTGGAGCCGGCAAACCTTCTCGTTCGCGCTGGCGATACAAAACCTCTCATGGGGCATCTTCGGGGTGTTCGCGGGCATGCTGGCCGACCGCTTCGGCGCGTTCCGGGTGCTGATCGGCGGCGCGGTGTTCTATGCGCTGGGCCTGCTGGGCATGGCGCATTCGCCGACGCCGCTGCTGTTCACCTTGAGCGCCGGCCTGCTGATCGGCGCGGCCCAGGCCGGTACCACCTACGCGGTGATCTACGGCGTGATCGGGCGGCAGATTCCGGCCGAACGGCGCTCGTGGGCGATGGGCGTGGCGGCCGCGGCCGGCTCCTTCGGCCAGTTCCTGATGGCGCCGGTCGAGGGCCGGCTGATCGGCCAGTTCGGCTGGCAGACCGCGCTGGCGGTGGTCGCCGTGCTGGTGCTGGTGATCGTGCCGCTGGCCTTCGGGCTGCGCGAGCCACGGCGCGAAGCGGCGGCCGCGCAGCGCGAGCAGTCGGTGCTGCAGGCCGTGGGCGAGGCCTTCCGCTATCCGAGCTTCGGCCTGCTGATGGCCGGCTATTTCGTCTGCGGCTTCCAGCTCGCCTTCATCGGCATCCACATGCCGACCTACCTGCGCGACAAGAGCCTGCCGGCCGACGTGGCCGGCTATGCGCTGGCGCTGATCGGCCTGTTCAACGTGTTCGGCACCTACACGGTGGGGCTGCTGGGCCAGAAGCTCGCCAAGCGCAAGATCCTGGCCGCCATCTATTTCGCGCGGGCGGTGTCCATCGCGCTGTTCCTCGTGGTGCCGACCTCGCCGCTGAGCGTCTACCTGTTCTCGGCCGCGATGGGCTTCCTCTGGCTCTCGACCGTGCCGGCCACCAACGCGATCGTGGCGGGCATCTTCGGCGTGGCCCACCTCTCGATGCTCAGCGGCTTCGTGTTCCTGAGCCACCAGGTCGGCTCCTTCCTCGGCGTCTGGCTCGGCGGCTACCTCTACGACACCACGGGCAGCTACGACGTGGTCTGGTATCTCGCGATCGCGCTCGGCGTGTTCGCGGCGCTGGTCAACCTGCCGGTGCGCGAGAGCGCGATCGCGCGCCCGGTGGGCCGGCCCGCCGCGCACGCGGGCTGATACGCGGGCTGATGCCGGGATCACAATGGCGGCCATGACACCCCTCTCGCGCCAACGGCTCGCACGCACCGGCTGGTTCGCCGCCGCGGCGCTGGCGCTGGCGGGCGTGTTCAGCCTCTACACCCACCCCGAATTCGCGGTGATGCTGGTCGACCAGATCTGGTCGTGCTTCTGACCGATCGCGCGCCCGGCGGGCGCAAGGCGCCATGAAAGATGTAACCAATCCCTCCTCCCCGGTCCACGGCCTGTCGGCGCCCTCGGAATGGATCGTGCGCTGGAGCCACCTGCTCGCGCCGGGCGCCACCGTGCTCGACGTGGCCTGCGGCGCCGGGCGCCACATGCACTGGTTCGCGCAGCGCGGGCACCCGGCCACGGGCGTCGACCGCTCGCCCGAAGCCGCCGCCGCGGCAGCCGCCTTCGGCGCGGTCGTCACCGCCGACATCGAGGACGGCCCCTGGCCCTTCGCCGGCCGGGGCTTCGGCGCGGTCGTCGTCACCAACTACCTGTGGCGGGCGCGGCTGCCCGACATCGTCGCGGCCGTCGCGCCCGGCGGCGTGCTGCTCTACGAGACCTTCGCGGCGGGCAACGAGAGCGTGGGCAAGCCCTCGCGGCCCGACTTCCTGCTGCGCCCGGGCGAGCTGCTGGCCGCCTGCGACGGGCTGCGCGTGGTGGCCTACGAGGACGGCTTCCTGAGCGAGCCGGCGCGCTTCGTGCAACGCATCGCGGCGGTCCGGGCGCCCGCCGTCGCGGCGGACCTGCCGGCGCGCCATCCGCTGAAGGCCGCCTGACCACCCCCTCGCGACCCGGGGCCGCCCGGGTGGCGGGCAGGGGGTGCGCTATTAGAATGCGTGCTTTCGTCCACGACAAAGAGATTCCCCCTTGGAGCAACTCACAGGCAGCATCGTCGCGCTGGCCACGCCGATGCACGACGACGGCAGCGTTGACTATCCCGCGCTGCGCCGGCTGATCGACTGGCACATCGACGAAGGCACCGACTGCCTCGGCGTCGTCGGCACCACCGGCGAATCGCCCACGGTCGACGTGGAAGAGCACTGCGAAATCATCCGCGTGTCGGTCGAACAGGCCCGGGGCCGCGTGCCCGTCATGGCCGGCTGCGGCGCCAACTCGACCAAGGAAGCGATCGAGCTCGCCAAGTTCGCCAAGGGCGTGGGCGCCAATTCCCAGCTCCAGGTCGTCCCCTACTACAACAAGCCCACGCAAGAGGGCCAGTACCAGCACTTCAAGGCCATCGCCGAAGCCGTGGGCGACCTGCCCACGGTGCTGTACAACGTGCCCGGCCGCACCGTCGCCGATATGGCGCACGACACCGTGCTGCGCCTGGCCCAGGTGCCCGGCATCATCGGCATCAAGGAAGCCACCGGCAACATCGAACGCGCCCAGTGGCTGATCCGCGACCTGCCCGAGCGCTTCGCCGTCTACTCGGGCGACGACCCGACCGCCGTGGCGCTCATGCTGTGCGGCGGCAAGGGCAACATCAGCGTCACGGCCAACGTGGCGCCGCGCAAGATGCACGAGCTGTGCGTGGCCGCGCTCGCGGGCGACGTGAAGCGCGCGATGCAGATCCAGTTCGAACTGATGCCGCTGCACCGCAACCTGTTCGTCGAACCCAATCCGATTCCGCTCAAGTGGGCCATGTCCCGCCTCGGCCTCTGCGGCGGTGCGCTGCGGCTGCCGCTGACCGAGCTCTCCGAGGCCAGCCGTCCGGCGGTCGAGGCCGCGCTGCGCGCGACCGGGCTGCTCAAGGACTGATGCGCGCCACCGCGCCCTCGCCACCTCCACATTCCCTCCACGATCTTCTTTTACCCTGCCGCGTCCGAGGTTAAGCAACCTTTTGCCTGAACCGAGCTCAGAACGGGCGGGCACAGCGGCCCATCGATTGACCGAACCATTCCAACAAGGAAGACGACGTTGAAGTACCTCTCGCGATTCGCACTCCTGGCCCTCGTCGCCAGCCTCGCCGCCTGCTCCGTTCTCGAGAGCGACAAGATCGACTACAAGAGCGCCGGCAAGGCCCCGACGCTCGAAGTGCCGCCCGACCTGTCGCAGCTCTCGCGTGACAACCGCTACAACATCCCCGGCGGTGCCGTGACCGCCAATGCCTACCAGACCGGCGTCGCCAACGCACCGGGCGTGCCCACAGCCGTCTCGAACCTCGGCGACGTGCGCCTGGAACGCACCGGCACGCAGCGCTGGCTGGTCGTCAACCGCTCGCCCGACCAGCTCTGGGAGCCGGTCAAGGACTTCTGGCAGGAGAGCGGCTTCCTGCTGACCACCGAGCAGCGCAACCTCGGCATCATGGAGACCGACTGGGCCGAGAACCGCGCCAAGCTGCCGCAGGACATCATCCGCGGCACGCTGGGCAAGCTGGTCGACTCGATCTACTCCACCGGCGAACTCGACCGCTTCCGCACCCGCATGGAGCGCACGGCGAACGGCACCGAGATCTACATCAGCCATCGCGGCATGCAGGAGGTCTACACCAACACGCGCCAGGACCAGACCGTCTGGCAGCCGCGTCCGTCCGACCCCGAGCTCGAAGCCGAATTCCTGCGCCGCCTGATGGTCAAGCTCGGCGTCTCGCAGGAGCAGGCCAAGCAGGTCGCGGCCACCGCCGCCGCGGCACCGGTGCAGACCGCCCGCGTGGCCAACGTCGGCGGCCAGCCGATCGTGCAGCTCAGCGACGGCTTCGACCGCGCATGGCGCCGCGTCGGCCTCGCGCTCGACCGCACCGGCTTCACGGTGGAAGACCGCGACCGCAGCGCCGGCGTCTATTTCGTGCGCTACGTGCCGCCGAACCCCGACAAGAAGGAGCCCGGCTTCTTCGGCAAGCTGTTCAGCTCGAGCAAGACCGAGTCGCCGCTCAAGTTCCGCATCCTGATCAAGAGCCAGGGCGAGAGCAGCACGGTGTCGGTGCAGAACGAAGCCGGCGCGCCCGAGACCTCGGCCAATGCCGAGCGCATCGTCAAGGTCATCGCCGACGACCTGAAGTAAGTCCCATGCTCCGCTTCCGAAGCCTCGGCAGCGGCAGCACGGGCAATGCCGCGCTGGTCGAGGCGACCAGCGGCGGCCGCACCTCCCGGCTCCTGATCGACTGCGGCTTCGGCATCCGCCAGCTCGATCAGCGGCTGGCCCGCGCCGGGCTCGCCGCGAGCGACATCGATGCCATCTTCGTCACGCACGAACACGGCGATCACATCGGCTGCGCCCACACCCTCTCGCGGCGCAACCGCATTCCCGTCTGGATGAGCGAAGGCACCTGGCTGGCCACGGGCGGGCGCGACTTCGAAGGGCAGCTGCACATCGCGCGCGACGACGAGGATTTCGCGGTCGGCGAGCTCTCGGTGCATCCCTTCACCGTGCCGCACGACGCACGCGAGCCGCTGCAGCTGCGCTGCACCGACGGCAACCGCACGCTCGGCGTGCTGACCGATCTCGGCCATGCCACCGCCCATGTGCTCGCGCGCCTGAGCGGCGCGCATTCGCTGCTGCTGGAGTTCAACCACGACAGCGAGCTGCTGGCCAACTCGGCCTACCCGCCGTTCCTGAAGATGCGCGTGGGCGGCAACTACGGCCACCTCTCGAACCAGGCCGCCGCGGAGATCGCGCGCGCAGTGCTGCACGACGGGCTGCGCCACGTGGTCGCGGCGCACCTGAGCGAGCAGAACAACCGGCCCGAGATCGTGCGCCAGCTGATGGCGCAGGCACTCGGCGGCAACGAGGCCGAGATGCTCACCGCGAGCGCGGCCGAAGGCTCGCCCTGGCTCGACGTCTGAGCGCGCGTGCCGCGCGATCGGCAGCCGATTGAAAGGCGATTGAAAGCCCCATGAAGAAAGCCGCCCTGGAGGCGGCTTTGCTTCGTGTGCGGCGACGGCTTACTTGCTCGGCGCTTCGCCCTTCTTCGCGGCTTCGGTCGCGGCATTGGCCGCATCGAGTGCCGACGATGCGGCGGCCGATGGTGCCGAGGCGCCCATCGACGGCGCCGATGCGGCAGGGGCGGGCGCGGGGGCCGGTGCGGGCTCGGTCACGGGCGCGGGCGGCGGCGTGGTCACGGCGGGCGCCGCATCCTCCTTCTTGCCGCAAGCCACCAGGGCGGAAGCGGCGAGCAGCGAGGCGAGCAGGACGGACGTTGTCTTCTTCATGAAAAGGCTCCTTTGGCAATGAAGGTCTTGAGGGACGAAAAAAATTCTAGACCCGCATGCTGTCCCTCTTATGTCTGGCCGCGGGATTCGCGGCATTGGCTTACAAGCCCAGCGTGCTCGCGGGAAAGGCGGGCCGCGCCTGGCGCCAGCATTCCTCGATCGATTCGCGCAGCGCGCTGCGCGTGCGCGCATCGGCACTGGCGAGACCGCGGCCGCGCTCGACGTCGATGCGATGGAGGAACCACGACGGTGTCCACAGCGCGCTCGGCACGCCGCTGCCGGCCTGTGCGTGCGGCACGCGCAACGCGCGGCATTCGACGATGTGGTCCCAGCTGCGGCGCCAGCCGACGAAGCGCGCATGCCGGCGCTCCACGCCATCGAAGCGCTCGGCCAGCAGCACCAGCCTGCGGCCGCTGGCCGACCAGGCCTGCAGCGCCTCGATGCTCGCGCGCTCGCCCAGCGGCCAGTCGGCGAAGTCGGGGTCGCTGAAGATCAGTTCCTTCCAGCCCTGCTGCGCGGCCGACGCGAGCGCGGTGCGCAGCAGGCGGTCGAAGTCCTCGCGGCCGTCGAAGCGACCCTCGGGCAGCGACGACGGCAACGCGGCGTCACTCGGCATGCAGCCAGCCCGCCTCGCACCATTCGGCCAGCAGCGACAGCGCATCGTCGCTGGCTTTCGCGAGCTCGCGCGGCCCGAGCGCGCGCCGGTCGGCGAGGCGCCGCATCAGCGTGGCATCGGCCCCGCCCGCGCGAAAGCTCTCGCCGTTGATGTAGAGATGGCGCGCGTCGTAGAGCATGCGCGTACGGCGGTCCAGCCTCACCGCGCGCAACGCGTCGGGCGCCTCCCCGCCTTCGTCGAACCAGGTGCTGGCCTTGGGCTCGGTCAGCGATTCGCCGAGCGCGCGGTCGATCGCGTCGGGGTCGCGCAGCGCCATCTCGACCGCCTTGCGCGCGAAGGCCTGCAGTGCGGCGGGCATGGCGCCGGGCGCCTCGACCGCGGGCTGCGCGGGATCGCGGTAGCGCACGGCGGCGGACGGGCCCGCATCCTCGAGTTCGTCGGCATGGGCCTGCGCGATGCGCGCCAGCAGGTCGGCACCGAGCTCGCCCGCGGACGGCGAACGCAGCCCGATCGAGAAGGTCATGCAGTCGCCGCCGACCGCCACGCCGTCGTGCGCATAGCGCGGCGGCAGGTAGAGCATGTCGCCGGGCTCGAGCACGAAGCTCTGCTCGGGCTCGAAGCGCTCGAGGATCTTGAGCGGCACGTCGGGCTGCAGCCGCAGGTCGCCCTGCTTGCCGATGGACCAGCGGCGCCGGCCCTGTGCCTGCAGCAGGAACACGTCGTAGCTGTCGAAATGCGCGCCCACGCCGCCGCCGTCGCTCGCGTAGCTGATCATCAGGTCGTCGAGCCGCGCGTCGGGCAGGAAGCTGAACTGCCGCAGCAGCGCATGGATGCCCTCGTGGTGCAGGTCCACGCCCTGCACCAGCAGGGTCCAGGCGGCCTGCTTCAGCGAGGGCAGCGAACGGCGCGGCAGCGGGCCGTGCTTCAGGCTCCAGCCGGTCTTGCCATGGCGGATCAGCCGGGACTCGACCTCCTCGCGTTCGGCCAGCGCGAACAGCGCGGAACGGTCGATGGGTGGCACCATGTCGGGTACCGCCTGTCGCACCAGCAGCGGTTTCTTCTGCCAGTGCCGCCGCATGAACTGCGCGGCGCTCAGGCCGCCCAGCAGGGGCAGCGGTGTTGTGATCTCCATGGGAGAATTCTGCAATGGAAATCTCTGAACAATGCGTGGTCGGCCTGACCTGGACCCTGAAAGACACGCTCGGCGATGTGCTGGACGTGCTCGACGAACCGGTCGAATTCCTGATCGGTGGCGACGATCTGTTCGACGTGATCGAGGCGGCCCTGCAGGGCCATGAGCCCGGCGACCGCATCCAGCTGCAGGTCGAGCCCGAACAGGGCTTCGGCGACTTCAACGACCAGCTGCTCTTCCTCGAGCCGCGCGCCCTGTTCCCCGAGGGCACCGAGGAAGGCATGACCTTCGAGGGCAGCGCGCTGCCCGCGGGCGTGAGCGAGAACATCCCGAAGGATGCGATGTACACGGTGTCCGAGATCTACCCCGAGCACCTCGTGCTCGACGGCAACCATCCGCTGGCGGGCATCGCGATCCGGCTCGACATCCTCGTGCGCTCGGTGCGCGAAGCCACCGAGGAGGAGATCGGCCGCGGCACCGCGGGCACGGCCTTCTTCAAGGTGCAGCCGCTCTCGCCGGGCAACGACACGCTGCACTGAGTCCCTCGGCGCATCAACGACAAAGCCGGGCATTGCCCGGCTTTTTCTTGGCTGGCGCGATGAGACGCCGATGCCGACCTACATGCGCGAGAGCTGGCCGTTGTCGATGCGCACGCGGTCGCCGATGCGCAGGTCGCCCGGGTGCTGCACGTCGAAGGCACGGTAGCCGCCGCGGTCGGTCTGCACCGAGATGCGATAGCTCTCGTAGGCACGCGGACCGTTCTGCTGCGCCTCGATGGTGTTGCCCAGCAGCGCGCCGCCGATCACGCCGAGCGCGGTGGCGGCCGCGCGGCCGTTGCCACGGCCGAACTGGTTGCCCACCACGCCGCCGATGACGCCACCGGCCACGGCACCGCCACCGGTGGTGCCGGTGCCGGCGGTCTCGCTGCGCAGCACCTCGATGTTCGCCACGTGGCCGTACTCGACGTAGGCGGCCTCGCGGTAGGGCACGGCCTGCGGCGGCGGCTGGTAGGGATAGCGGGAGGTCTGGTAGACCGGTGCGGGTGCCACGCAGGCGGTGAGCGTGGCCAGGGCCAGCACGGATGCGGTGACGGAAACGAAGCGCATTGAGATCTTCATGTTGAAAGGCTCCTCGGAAAGAACGGCGCGCCATGCGATGGAGCGGCGCACCCGCCTGTGTGTTCAACGCCGCAGTGGCCACGGCGATGACGCAAGGACACAAGCTGAAACCTGTGAGCTCCGCCCCGCTTCCGAGGTTCCTTTCTTTACCGCCGCGATACGCGCCGTTGCGCGCGGTTGCGCATCGCCGCAGTCAGCTGCCGGTCAGTGCTTGCCGGTGGAACCGTAGCCGCCCTCGCCGCGCTGCGTGGGCGCGAACTCGGTGACGACATGGAACTTCGCCTGCACCACCGGCACGATGACCAGCTGCGCGAGCCGCTCCATCGGCTGCAGCACGAAGGGCGTGTCGCTGCGGTTCCAGGCGCTGATCTTGAGTTCGCCCTGGTAGTCGCTGTCGATCAGCCCGACCAGGTTGCCCAGCACGATGCCGTGCTTGTGGCCCAGGCCCGAGCGCGGCAGGATCATCGCCGCGTAGGCCGGGTCGCCGAGATGGATCGCGATGCCGGTGCCCACCAGTTGCCAGGCATTGGGCTCCAGCGTGACGGGCGCATCGATGCAGGCCCTGAGATCGAGCCCCGCGCTGCCGGGTGTGGCGTAGGTGGGCAACTGCTCCACCATGCGGGGATCGAGGATGCGGACGTCGACTTTCACTTGCTTGCTTTTCCTTGTTGAGATTCTGTCTCGCGGCGGTTCGCCTGCTCGAGCACCTGCTGCCACTTGGCCGCGCCCGGGAAGGCCAGCGTCCTGAGCTTGCCGGCGAACCAGAACGCCAGACCGGCCAGCACCACCAGCACGTAGATCGGCACGCCGACCGACCACAGGATCACGAAGGCCACGCCGGCCGCGCCGAGCAGGGGCTTGGTGAGCGCGCCGAAGGGCCCGCCCTGCGCGGATTCGGACTTGGCGGCATTGGTGGCCGCGGCACGCGCGCGGGCCTGCGCCGGCGGCACCACCGCGCCCGGTCCCGCGCTCGGCGTCATGCCGACGTCGAGCCCGTGTTCGCCGGTCACGTCCGTCTGGCCGCGTCCGAGGTTCCTCGCGGCCTGGGCCGTCAGCCCCTCGACATAGCGCACGAAGTCGCCATTGGGCGGGGTGTTCCATTCAGCCTTCATCAGACCCTCCAGTCGGGCAGCCGCGCCGCGATCTCCGTCATGAGCTCGCGCGCCAGCGTGAGCTTGGGCGCGCGAGGCAGTTCGCGCACGCCATCGGCGTCCACGAGCAGCAGCGCATTGTCGTCCTGGCCGAAGGTCAGCGGGCCGATATTGCCCACCAGCAAGGGGATGCCCTTGCGCTCGCGCTTGGCCTTGGCATGCGCGACGAGGTTCTCGCTCTCGGCCGCGAAGCCCACGCAGAACAGCTTCTTCGCCTGCGCGCGCTCGCTGCGCGCCACGGTCAGCAGGATGTCGGGGTTCTCGACGAACTCGAGCACCGGCGTCTTGCCGCTGCCATCCTTCTTGATCTTCTGGTCGCTCTGGGTCGCGGGGCGCCAGTCGGCGACCGCTGCCGTTGCTACGAAAACGCTAGCACGCGAGGATGCACCGACGGTCGCCGCGAGCATCTCCTGCGCCGAGCGCACGTCGATGCGGGTGACGCCACGCGGCGTCGGCAGGTGCACCGGCCCGGCCACCAGCGTGACCTCGGCGCCGGCTTCGCGCGCGGCGCGGGCGATGGCGAAACCCATCTTGCCCGACGAGTGGTTGGTGATGCCGCGGATGGGGTCGAGCGCCTCGAAGGTCGGCCCGGCCGTCACCAGCAGGTGCTGGCCCGCGAGCAGCTTGGGATGGAAGAAGGCGGTGATGTCCTCGAGCAGCTGGGCCGGCTCGAGCATGCGGCCGTCGCCGGTCTCGCCGCAGGCCTGCCAGCCGTTGCCCACGCCGAGCACGGTGGCGCCATCGGCCGCCACCTGCGCCAGATTGCGCTGGGTCGCGGGATGCATCCACATCTCGCGGTTCATGGCGGGCGCGAGAAGCAGCGGCACGCGGTCGCGCGGGCGCGCCAGGCACAGCAGGCTCAGCAGCTCGTCGGAGCGGCCCTGCACCAGGCGCGCGATGAAGTCGGCGCTGCAGGGCGCGAGCACGATCGCGTCGGCCTCGCGGCTCAGGTTGATGTGCGGCATGTTGTTGGGCTCGCGCGCGTCCCACTGCGAGGTGTAGACGGGGCGGCCCGACAGCGCCTGCATCGTGACCGGCGTCATGAACTGCTCGGCCGATTCGGTCATGACGACCTGGACCGTGGCCCCCGCCTTCACGAACAGCCGGCACAGCTCGGCCGATTTGTAGCAGGCGATGCCGCCCGTGAGTCCCAGAACGATGTGTTTGCCGGCGAGGTCTTGCATGGTGGGGCGGAGTGTAATGACCCGCGCATCCCCGCCGCGCCCTGGGGCGAACGGTCGTTCGCGGCGGCCCCGATGTCCCGCGCCGGGCGAGGTAACAGTGTCCACCCGCGCCGGGTGTCGCCGGGGGCACACCTATAATCTCAATTTCCCACTGCCCGGTCCTCGCGTCCGGAACTGGCATGACCAAATTTGTCTTCGTCACCGGTGGTGTGGTGTCTTCCCTCGGCAAGGGAATCGCCTCCGCCTCGCTGGCCGCGATCCTCGAATCGCGCGGCCTCAAAGTCACCCTCATCAAGCTCGATCCCTACATCAACGTCGACCCCGGCACGATGTCGCCGTTCCAGCACGGCGAGGTGTTCGTCACCGACGACGGTGCGGAAACCGACCTCGACCTCGGCCACTACGAGCGCTTCATCACGACGCGCATGCGCAAGGCCAACAACTTCACGACCGGCCAGATCTACAAGACCGTGCTCGAGAAGGAACGCCGCGGCGACTACCTCGGCAAGACGGTGCAGGTGATCCCGCACATCACCAACGAGATCCAGGAATACGTCAAGCGCGGCGCCGGCATCGGCACCGCGCACGAGGTCGACGTGGCCATCGTCGAGATCGGCGGCACCGTGGGCGACATCGAGTCGCTGCCCTTCCTCGAGGCCGTGCGCCAGATGAGCCTGCGCATGGGCCCGAACAACTCGGCCTTCGTGCACCTGAGCTACGTGCCCTGGATCGCCGCCGCCGGCGAGCTCAAGACCAAGCCCACGCAGCACACGGCGCAGAAGCTGCGCGAGATCGGCATCCAGGCCGACGCCCTGCTGTGCCGCGCCGACCGCCCGATCCCCGACGACGAGCGCGCCAAGATCTCGCTGTTCTCGAACGTGCCCGAATGGGGCGTGATCTCGATGTGGGACGTGGACACCATCTACAAGGTACCGCGCATGCTGCACGAGCAGGGCCTCGACGGCCTGATCTGCGACAAGCTGCGCATCAACACGCCGCCGGCCAAGCTCTCGCGCTGGGACGAACTCGTCTACGAGGTCGAGCATCCGCAGCAGGAAGTGGCGATCGCCATGGTCGGCAAGTACGTCGACCTGTCGGACAGCTACAAGTCGCTCAACGAGGCGCTGCGCCACGCCGGCATGAAGAACCATGCGCGTGTGAAGATCGACTACGTCGACTCCGAGACCATCACCGCGCAGGACGTCTCGCGCCTGGCCAAGTACGACGCCATCCTCGTGCCCGGCGGCTTCGGCCAGCGCGGCGTCGAGGGCAAGATCCTCGCGGCCCGCTTCGCGCGCGAAGGCAAGGTGCCCTACCTCGGCATCTGCCTGGGCATGCAGGTCGCCACCATCGAGTACGCACGCCACGTCGCCGGCCTGCCCGACGCCAACAGCACCGAGTTCGACCCCGAGACCTCCTGCCCCGTGATCGCGCTGATCACCGAGTGGAAGGACGCCGACGGCACGATCAAGGTGCGCAACGAGAAGTCCGACCTCGGCGGCACCATGCGCCTGGGCGCGCAGAGCTCCGACGTGACCGACGGCACGCTGGCCCACAGCATCTACGGCGACGTGGTCACCGAGCGCCATCGCCACCGCTACGAAGCCAACGTCAACTACCTCGACCAGCTGCGCAAGGCCGGCCTCGTGATCTCCGCGCTCACGCAGCGCGAACAGCTCACCGAGATCGTCGAGCTGCCGCAGGACGTGCACCCCTGGTTCATGGGCGTGCAGTTCCACCCCGAGTTCAAGTCCACGCCGTGGAGCGGCCATCCGCTGTTCAACGCCTTCATCAAGGCCGCGCTCGACCACAAGGGCCAGGGCGCCGGCAATGCGGGCAAGACGCTGAAGGCCGTTGCATGACCAGCGCCTACATCATCGCCAACGTCGAAGTCACGAACCCGACCCAGTACGAGGAGTACAAGAAGTGGTCGACCGCCGCCATGCAGGCGCATGGCGCCGAGGTCTGCGTGCGCGGCGGCAAGGTCGAGGTGCTCGAGGGCGACTGGGCGCCGCAGCGCATCGTGATCCTCAAGTTCCCGAGCGTCGAGGCCGCGACGCAGTTCGACAGTTCGCCCGAATACGGCAAGGCGCGCGAGTCGCGCCAGGGCGCCGCGATCATGCGCATGGTCGTCGTCGAAGGTCTGTGATCCGTTTTTACTGGAGAAAGAAAAGAAGATGAGTGCAATCGTTGACATCGTCGGCCGCGAGATCCTCGACAGCCGCGGCAATCCCACCGTCGAGTGCGACGTGCTGCTCGAATCGGGCACCATGGGCCGCGCGGCCGTGCCCTCGGGCGCATCCACCGGTTCGCGCGAAGCCATCGAGCTGCGCGACGGCGACAAGAAGCGCTACCTCGGCAAGGGCGTGCTCAAGGCGGTGGAGAACATCAACACCGAGATCTCCGAAGCCGTGCTCGGCCTCGATGCCAGCGAACAGGCCTTCCTCGACCGCACGATGATCGACCTCGACGGCACCGACAACAAGGGCCGCCTGGGTGCCAACGCCACGCTGGCCGTGTCGATGGCCGTGGCCCGCGCGGCCGCCGAGGAATCGGGCCTGCCGCTGTACCGCTACTTCGGCGGCATGGGCGGCATGCAGATGCCGGTGCCGATGATGAACGTCATCAACGGCGGCGCGCACGCCAACAACAGCCTGGACCTGCAGGAGTTCATGATCATCCCCGTGGGCGCACCGAGCTTCCGCGAAGCCGTGCGCTACGGCGCCGAGGTGTTCCATGCGCTCAAGAAGATCCTGGGCGACCGCGGCATCAGCACCGCCGTGGGCGACGAAGGCGGTTTCGCGCCGAGCGTCGAGAGCCATGAAGCGGCGATCCAGCTGATCCTCGAAGCCATCGACAAGGCCGGCTACGTGGCCGGCGAGCAGATCGCGCTGGGCCTGGACTGCGCCGCGAGCGAGTTCTACAAGGACGGCAAGTACGTGCTGGCTGGCGAGAACCTCTCGCTGTCGGCCGAGAACTGGACCGACATGCTGGCGACCTGGGTCGACAAGTACCCGATCATCAGCATCGAGGACGGCATGCACGAAGGCGACTGGGACGGCTGGAAGCACCTGACCGAACGCCTGGGCAAGCGCGTGCAGCTGGTGGGCGACGACCTGTTCGTCACCAACACCAAGATCCTGCAGGAAGGCATCGAGAAGGGCATCGCCAACTCGATCCTGATCAAGATCAACCAGATCGGCACCCTGACCGAGACCTTCGCCGCGATCGAGATGGCCAAGCGCGCCGGCTACACCGCCGTGATCTCGCACCGCTCGGGCGAAACCGAGGACAGCACCATCGCCGACATCGCCGTGGGCACCAACGCCGGCCAGATCAAGACCGGCTCGCTCTCGCGTTCGGACCGCATCGCCAAGTACAACCAGCTGCTGCGCATCGAGGAAGACCTCGGCGACATCGCCGTCTACCCGGGCCGCGGCGCGTTCTACAACCTCAAGTGATGCCCCCTCCCCGGCCCGAAGAGCCGCGCGCATTGCCGCTTTTTCCGCATTTCGCGGATCGGCGATGCGCCGTCCCTGGCGGGCCTTGCGGGGAGCGCGGGTAAAGTCCGCGGACCATGCGCGCGCGCTTCATTCCTCCCATCGTTCTGCTCGTGCTGCTGGCCATCCTCCAGTGGCAGCTGTGGAACGGGCGCGGCAGCGTGCGCGACGTGGCGCAGCTGCAGGCCAAGCTGGCCTCGCAGAAGGAGTCGAACGCCAAGGCCGCCATCACCAACGAGCGGCTGGCCTCCGAGGTCAACGACCTCAAGGACGGCCTCGAGATGGTCGAGGAACGTGCCCGCCAGGAGCTGGGCATGGTCAAGCCGAACGAGGTCTTCGTCCAGATCGCCCACTGATCCACGCGGGCCGCTCTCGCCGAGCCCTCGGCGCGCCGTGCACGCCGCCCTGCCGATGCCCGAAATCCTCTCCGCCCCCGCCTTCGCGCTCTGGGGCTCTCCCGTCACCTGGCTCGAATGCGTGGCCGCCGTGCTGGCACTGGCCATGGTCGGCTGCAACATGCGCGAGATCCACTGGGGCTGGCCGCTGGCGATCGTCAGCTCGCTGCTCTACGTGGGCGTGTTCGCGCAGGCGAAGATCTATGGCGATGCCTCGCTGCAGGTCTTCTTCGCGGTCGTCGCCTTCTGGGGCTGGCTGCAGTGGCTGCGCGGCCACCGGGCCGACGGCTCGGCGCTGCGCGTGAGCCGCCTCTCGCGCCGCGGCCTCGCGCTCGCGCTGCTGGCCTGCGCGCTGGCCTGGCCCGCGGTCGCCCTCTTCCTGCGCCGCTTCACCGACACCGACGTGCCCTGGTGGGACGGCTTCGCCACCGGCCTGAGCCTGGTCGGCCAGTTCCTGCTCGGGCGCAAGTTCATCGAGAACTGGGTCGTGTGGCTGGCCGTCAACCTGGTCAGCATCGGCCTCTTCGTCCACAAGGGCCTGTGGCTCACGGTCGGGCTGTACGCCGTGTTCGCGGCGCTCAGCGTGGCCGGCTACCTGGCCTGGCGCCAGCGGCTGCCGAGGGCGGCCGCCGCATGACGCCCGTGCTGCCCACCGGCTGCATCGTCGCGCTGCTCGGCGCCGAGAGCACCGGCAAGACCGAGCTCGCGCGCGCCCTCGTGCAGCGCATGAACGAGCGCGGCATCCACGCCACCTTCGTCGGCGAGTACCTGCGCGAATGGTGCGAGCGCGAAGGCCGCACGCCGCGTGCCGACGAGCAGCAGGCCATCGCCGAGGAGCAGACCCGCCGCATCGATGCCGCGGCCGCGCTCGGCGTGGCGGTGGCCGACACCACGGCCGTCATGACCGCCGTCTACAGCGAGCTGCTGTTCGCCGACACCACTCTCTATCCCGATGCGCTCGCGGCCCAGCAGCGCTGCGCGATCACGCTGCTGACCGCGCTCGACCTGCCCTGGGTGGCCGACGAGATGCGCGACGGCCCGCACGTGCGCGAGCCGGTCGACGCGATGGTGCGCCGCGCGCTCGCCAGCGCGGGCGTAGCCTACACCGTGGTGCATGGCAGCGGCAGCGAACGGCTGGCCAGCGCCTGGCGCGCGATCCAGAGCGTGGCCGACCGCGGCGGCCTGTCGCGCGATGGCGGACGCGATGCCGTGGTGCCCGATCGCGACGCCGCCACGGCGGGCGAAGGCTGGACCTGGTCCTGCGACAAGTGCTCCGATCCCGAGTGCGAGCACCGCCTGTTCACCGACCTGCTCGCGCGCCGCGAGTGAGGCCGCCGCGCCCGCGCGGCGCCCTCCGACATGGCGCCGGCCGGCGCCGCGCCATCCTCTAAGCTTCCGCGTCCGTTGCCCGTTGCCGTTGTTTCCCCTCTTCCTCTTGCCTGGAGACCCGATGCCTCTTCGCCGCCGCTTCCGCACCGCCGCCCTCCTCGCCACCGCCCTCGCGGCCTCGGTGCTGGTCGGCGCCGCCGCCAGCGCGGCCCCGTTGCGCGCCACGGTCGAGAACGGCACCACGCCCACCGCCTGCGCCGAGGAGGACAACGTCTCGCTGGTGCTGCGCGGCGAAGGCATACGGCGGCTGCGCATCGAGGCGCTGCAGCCGTCCTACCTCGACAGCATCGGCAACGACGTCACCGCGCCCGACTTCTCGGGCTGCAACTTCGACGGCGGCGAGCATCCCACCGACCCCGCGCACCGCTTCGAGCCGCGCACCGTGGTGCTGCTCGACAACGCGCAGTGGCGCATCGTCGGCATGACGCTGGCGAGCTTCTGGCGGCCGCAGCGCGTGCCGGTGCGCGTGGGCACCGTCAGCGACCGCGGCTTCCACCTGCTGCAGGTGTTCCGCAAGGAAAACGGCAAGGCACTCGAGGCGCTGGTGCTCTATCCGTCCGACGGCTACTGGCGCATCAAGCCCCTGCCCGAGGCGCGCTTCGGCGACGGCGTCTACGGCTCCTCGTTCCTGCTCGGCCCGGTCGAGCAGGCCGGCCGGCCGGTGGTCGACATCGCCTCGATCCGCATCGTGCCGAAGCCGCTGTCGATCCACCTGCGCTTCGCACGCGGCGGCAGCGCCGTCGCCAACGTCGAGGAGATCAGCCGCGAACGCACCGCGCTCGACGTGCGCTTCTCGGCCCCCACGCGCGAGGCCCGGCCCTTTGCCGTGCTGCGCTCGATGTACGTGACGCCCGACAACGCCGACGTCAGCGAGGTGCGCTGGCAGGCCGCGCCCGATGCGTCGTCGATCGCAACGCCGCTGCCCGAGGTGAAGACGCTCGAGGGCACGCAGTTCCGCTTCGGCCGCAGCCTGCCGTCGAAGCACAACACGAGCGCGCCCGACATCTTCTTCGGGGGCTTCGACAGCAGCCTTCGCTAGCTAGCGACGCGCCGCGCCCGTCACCACCAGAGCGACACCGCTCATCACGAGGCCGATTCCCACCAGCGTGAGCCAGGCCGGCACTTCCCCGAGGAACACTGCGCCGATCAGCACGGCCAGCGCGGGCGCGAGCGCACCGAAGATGGCGGCCCTGGGCGCACCCAATCGGCGCACGGCCTCCGTGTAGAAATACATCCCGAGGATCGCCACCAGGATCCCTTGCGCGACGACCTGGAAGCCGACGGCCGATGGAGGCGCCGTGAAGATGTTCGGCGTGAACCCGAAGAAGTAGACCGGCGTGAACAGCACGGCGGAGCACACGTTGACGAGCGCCGTCGCGTGCCAGGGGCTGATGCCCGAACGGCGCTGCGCGACGGTGAAGCTCGCGAAGCAAAGGCCCGCGAGCAGGAACAGCAGGTCTCCTCGCCACTCTCCCGCAGCGCGATCGGCCAGCAGTGCATAGCCGCCGATGCACAGCACACCGGCGACGACGATCGCCATCCCGCACAGCTGCTGACGCGTGAATCGCTCGCCGAACAGCAGGCCCGACAGCACCGCCACCCAGATCGGCATCGTTCCGATCATGAGCGTGGCGACATGCGAGGCCGGTGCGAACTGCATGCCCACCGAACCCAGCAGCATGAAGGGCACGCCCGCGCCGAGGACCATGATCGACAGGCGAACCATGCCGATCTGCGCAACGCCCAACCCCTTCCGGGCGAGCACCGGCCACAGGAAAAGCGCCGAGACGCCGAAGCGCAGGAAGGTCACGTCGTGCGGCCCGAGGCTGGTGGTCACGGCGAACCGCGTGGCGACCGACCAGCTCGACCAGATCAGCGCCACCGCGAGGCCGCAGAACACGCCGACGACCAGCGATCGGCGCACCGCCGGCGCACCGGCCTCTTCCACGACTCCCATTTTCATGATGATCCCTGGTGCCTGATTCAGGCCCGTGCCTTGTTGAAGTTGCAGAGAACTCTAAAGAGAATGGCGCTCGCAAGAAAACGACAAATAGAGAACGAACCGTTCAGGGAAGGCGATGTATGGAGTTCTCGGATCTGCAGATCTTCAGGACCGTGGTCCGCACCGGCGGAGTGGTGCGGGCGGCGGAAACCCTTCACCGCGCACAGTCGAGCGTGACCGCGCGCATCCAGGTGCTCGAAGAAAAACTGGGCGTCCAGCTGTTCCTGCGCGAAGGGCGCCGCCTTCAGCTTTCGCCCGCGGGCAAGATACTGGTCGGCTACGCGGACCGCATGCTGGATCTCGCGAAGGAAGCGGTCCAGGCGATCCAGTCCGATCGGCCCAGCGGCGTGCTGCGGCTGGGCGCCATGGAAAGCACGGCTGCTGCCCGCCTGCCGGAGCCGCTGGGGCGCTTCCACGATCGCTATCCGGACGTGGCCCTCGAACTCTATTCGGGCGATCCGCGCGAGCTGATCAAGCAGGTCCTCTGCACGGATCTCGACGCGGCCCTCATCACCGATCCGATCCCGGACCGCAGGCTGGAAACCCTCGCGATCTATGACGAGGAACTGGTGATCGTCGCCGAAGCAAAGCACGGCAGCATCGCATCGCCGAAGGACCTGTCGTCGAAGACGATCCTCGCCTTCCACCCCGGCTGCCCGCACCGCAAGCGGCTCGAGGACTGGTTCCTGCGCGGCCGCGTCACGCCGGGCCGGATCGTGGAGGCGGGCTCCTACCACCTGATCCTGGGCTGCGTCGCGGTCGGCATGGGCATCGCGCTGATTCCGCACAGCGTGCTCGACAGCTACGCCGAGCGCGACCGGCTCAGCGTCCATCCGCTGCCAGCGAAGTTCGGCCGTGCCAAGACGAGGCTGGTCTGGTTGCGCGACGCGCCCCAGACCAAGATCCTCGCGCTGTCTTCCGTGCTGCTGGAAAGCAACGAGACGAAGAACGCCCCGTTGGACGACGCCTAGCCCGCGCGCCGCACCTCGCCCGGCGTCACGCCGAGCACGCGCCGCATGCAGCGCGCCATGTGGCTCTGGTGCGAGAAGCCGCTCTCCAGCGCCACCTGGCTCGCGGGCAGGTCGCTGCGCAGCAGCAGGCCGCGCGCGCGGTCGACGCGGCGGTGCACCACGTACTCGTGCACCGGCAGGCCGGTCGAGCGCTTGAACAGGGTCTTGAGGTGCGAAGCGCTGAGGCCCGCCACGTCGGCCAGCGAGGACAGCGAAAGGTCGCCGTCGAGGTGGGCCTCGATGTGCTCGGTCACGCGGCGCAGCTGCGGCCGCGTGAGGCCGCGCGTGGGCACGAGCTCGGGGCGGCGCTGGCCGCTCAGCAGGTGCACGGCGAGCGCGGTGCCGAGGCTGTCGGCATACAGGGTGCCGTTGGGAAAGCCGGCGCGGCGTTCAGCGTCGAGGGCCCAGGCGATGTGCTCGATGTGGGCATCGCGGAACTGGTGGCGCTGCGCGAGCGTGGCGCACTCGGCGGGCAGCCCCATCTCGTCGGCCGTGCGGCGCAGCAGCGCGGTCGACACGCGCAGCATCAGCGAGGTGCTCGCGGCCTCCTCGTGCCACACGTCGCTCACGCCCGCGGGCACGATGTCGAGGTCGCCGCGCGTGTAGAGGAAGCGGTGGAACTGGCAGGCGCCGGCCACCGGAGCGCCCACGTGGAGCTTGATGCGGTGCTCGGGCAGCGGCTCGTAGCCGACGATGCCGGCGGGCGTCTGCCGCAGTTCGATGCGCAGGTCGGTGTCGCTCATCGGGCCATTATCGGCCGCGCGCCGTCGTCCGTTCGTGCTCGGGGCTGCCCGATCGTGCGCGACCGCGCGCGATGCGCGCGGAATCATCGCGGCCATGAACACCACTCTCCACCAAGACAACAACACCCGCTACCGCGGCAAGACCGCCGTCATCACGGGCGGCACCATCGGCATGGGCCTGGCCATGGCCCAGGCCCTGCTCGCGGGCGGCGCCCGCGTGATCCTGACCGGGCGCAATCCGAAGAACCTCGAGGCCGCGCGGCACGCGCTGGGCCCGCAGGCGCAGGTGCTCGCGAGCGACGCTGCCTCGCTGGCCGACATCGATGCGCTCGCGGCCACCGCGCGCGCGACGCTGGGCCACGTCGACCTGCTGCACATCAACGCCGGCATCGCCACGCTCGAGCCCTTCGAGCAGGTCACGGAGGCCGGCTACGACCGTGCCTTCGCGATCAACACCAAGGGCGCCTTCTTCACGGTGCAGAAGCTCGCGCCGCTGATGAAGCCCGGCGCGTCCATCGTCTTCACCTCGTCGATCGCCGACGAGGGCGGCATGCACGGCATGGGCGTCTACAGCGCGACCAAGGCGGCGCTGCGCTCCTTCGCCTCGGGCTTCGCGGCCGAGCTGGTCGGGCGCGGCATCCGCGTCAACGTGGTGAGCCCGGGCTTCATCGACACGCCCACGCTCGGCGTGGCCGATGCCACGCCCGCCGAGCGCGCGGAGTTCGTGCGCCTGGGCGACCAGATCACGCCGATGCGGCGCCACGGCAGCGCCGAGGAGGTGGCGCGCGCGGTGCTGTTCCTGGCCTTCGACGCCACCTTCACCACCGGCGCGCGGCTCACGGTCGACGGCGGCCTGGGCCAGAACCTCAGCCCGGCGCAGGACTGAGCATGAACACCACCGACGTCTCCCTGATCGGCCTCGGCCCGATGGGCATCGCGCTCGCGCGCGCCCTGCGGCGCGGCCACACGCTCACGCTGTGGAACCGCACGGCGAGCCGCGCCGAACCGCTGCTCGGCCAGGGCACGGTGCTCGCCGCCGATGCGCACACCGCTGTCGCCGCGAGCCCCGTGGTGCTGGTCTGCGTGGCCGACTACGCGGCCTGGCGCGCGATCCTCGCGCAGCCGGGCGTGGCCGAGGCGCTGCGCGGCAAGGTGCTGGTGCAGCTGAGCACCGGCACGCCGCAGGATGCGCGCGACGATTGGGCGCGACTCGACGGCGTGGCCTACCTCGACGGCGCGCTGCTCGCCACGCCTTCGCAGATCGGCCGGCCCGACACGCCGCTGTTCGTCTCCGGCGAGGAGCGCGCGCTCGCGGCCTGCCGGCCGGTGCTCGAGGCCATCGCAGGCCACATCGCCTACCTGGGCGAGCCGATCGGCAACGCCGCCGCCTGGGACCTGGCCACGCTCTCGTGCATGTTCGGCGCGATGACCGGCTTCTTCCACGGCGTGCGCATCTTCGAATCGGAGCAGTTGCCGGTGCGGGACTTCGCGCAAATGATCGGCACCATCTCGCCCGTGCTCGGCGAGATGATCCGCGCCGAGGGCGAGAGCATCCACGACCAGCGCTATGGCGAACCCGAGAGCTCGATGGCGACCTGCGCGGGCTCGGGCCGGCTGTTCGTGCGGCAGGCGCGCGAGGCGCGGCTCGACACGGGCTTTCCCGATTTCCTGATGGGCTGGTTCGACCGCGCGCTCGCGGCCGGCTATGCGAACGAGCGGCTCGCGGCGATGGTCAAGGTGCTGCGGCAGCCGGGCTGAGCGCCCGGCACCGACTCACTGCACCACCGGCGTGCCGGGAATCTGGTCGCCCGGCGGGCGGAAGATCTGCGCCGCATCGACCGCGTCGAAGCGGTACTGCTTGCCGCAGAAGTCGCAGCCCACCTCGATGTCGCCGCGCTCGGCGAGGATGCTCTCGGCTTCCTCGGCGCCGAGGCCGCGGATCATCTGCGCCACGCGCTCGCGGCCGCAGGTGCAGGCGAAGTGCGGGCCCAGCATGCCGCGCTGCGGCTCGAAGCGCAGCAGCTTCTCTTCCCAGAACAGGCGCCGCAGGATGGTCTCGACGTCGAGCGTGAGCAGCTCCTCGCGCGTGAGCGTCGAGGCCAGGATCGAGATCCGGTTGTAGTCCTCGTTGCGGCCGATCTGGTCCTCGTTCGCCTGGTCGCGGTCGGCCGGCGAGGTGCCCTCGAGGTTGCCCTCGCCCTTGACCGGCAGGCGCTGGATCAGCAGGCCCGCGGCCACCTTGTCGTCGGCCGCCAGCACCAGCGTGGTGTCGAGCTGCTCGCTCTGCAGCATGTAGTGCTGCAGCACCTCGCTGAGCTTGCCGAGCTTCTCGCCCTCGTCGCCGAACAGCGGCACCACGCCCTGGTAGGGCTGCTGGCCGGGCAGCTTGTCCTTGGGGTCGAGTGTGATCGCGCAGCGGCCCTTGTTGTTCACGTTGACCATGTCGGGCAGCCGCGCATCGGCCGGCAGCTCGCCGATGGTCTTGGCGGTGGCGCGCAGGCTCAGGTCGGGCTTGACCTCGGCCACGGCCACCTTCACGGGGCCGTCGCCGAAGATCTGCAGGATCAGCGCGCCGTTGAACTTGATGTTGGCCTGCATCAGCGTGGCCGCGGCCGTCATCTCGCCGAGCAGCTCGACCACCGGCGGCGGGTAGGCGCCGGTGGCGGTGTTGGAGGCGCGCCGCGCGAGGATCTCCTGCCAGGCGTCCGTCAGGCGCACGATCATGCCGCGCACCGGCAGGCCATCGAACAGGAATTTATGCAGCTCGCTCACAACGGGGTTCTTTCTTCGGGTGCCCTCGCGCGCAGGCTCAGGCGATCTTCTTCAGGCCGGCCGCAAAGCGGCGGGCGTTCTTGACGTAGTGCTCCGCGCCCTGGCGCAGCTTGGCGGCGGCCGCTTCGTCGAGCGTGCGCACCACCTTGGCGGGCGATCCCAGGATCATCGAGTTGTCGGGGAATTCCGAGCCCTCGGTCACGAGCGCACCGGCGCCGACGATCGAGTTGCGGCCGATCTTCGCGTTATTCAAGACCACCGCCTGCATGCCGATCAGCGTGTTGTCGCCGATGGTGCAGCCGTGCAGCATGACCTGGTGGCCCACGGTGACGTTCTCGCCCACCGTCAGCGGGCAGCCGATGTCGCAATGGAGCACCGACAGGTCCTGGATGTTGCTGTTGCGCCCGATGGTCATGGCCTCGGTGTCGCCGCGCAGCACGGCGCCGAACCAGACGTTCGCGTTCTCGGCCAGCGTCACGCGCCCCATCACCTCGGCGCTGTCGGCGACCCAGGCGCCGTCGCCGAGTTGCGGCGCCACGCCGTCGAGTTCATAGAGGGCCATCGTGGGAGTCTCCGGAAAGGGAAAGAGGGGTGAAACCTAGAATTGTAGGGATGCACCCCCGATTGAGCGCCCTGGCCGCGCTGCGCCTCACCGACCCCGAAGAGAAAGTGGCGGCAACCCGCGCGCTGGCAACGCACATCGCTAGCGAAACCATAGCAGACGACCCCGTGCGCGTGCCCGGCGACGAGCTCGGCGTACCGGGCCGGCCCGAGCGCCCGCTGCGCGTGTCGGCCATGGCGGTGGGCAAGCGCTCGCCGTTCAACACCGAGGGCCGCGCGGCGCTGGTCCATTCGATCTGCCACATCGAGTTCAACGCCATCAACCTTGCGCTCGACGCCGCCTGGCGCTACGACGGCATGCCCGCGCGCTACTACCAGGACTGGCTGCGCGTGGCCGACGAGGAGGCGCAGCACTTCACGCTGCTGCATGCGCACCTGCAGACCATGGGCTGGCGCTATGGCGACTTCACGGGCCACGACGGCCTGTGGAGCATGTGCGAGAAGACGCGCGACGACGTGCTCGCGCGCATGGCGCTGGTGCCGCGCACGCTCGAGGCGCGCGGGCTCGATGCCACGCCGCTGATCCAGGCCAAGCTCAAGCGCGTGAACACGCCCGATGCGCTGCGCGCGGTCGAGATCCTCGACATCATCCTGCGCGACGAGGTGGGCCACGTGGCGATCGGCAACCACTGGTACCGCTGGCTCTGCGAGCGCGCGGGCATCGACGCCGAGGCTGCCTACCCCGCGCTCGTGGCGCGCTACGAGGCGCCGCGGCTCAAGCCGCCGTTCAACCTCGAGGCGCGCACGCGCGCGGGCTTCAGCGACGAGGAGCTGAAGGCGCTGGGCGGCAGCAGCCCAGCCCCCTAGCGCCCGAAGTCAATCCGGCTTCTTCATCACCACCAGCTTGGGCGAGAAGTGCTGCAGCACCTCGCCGCGCTGGTTGCGCGTCTCGCAGCGCACGCGGACCATGGCGCGGCCCGGCTTGGAACGCGAGGGCACGATCTCGACGATCTCGCTGACCACGTGCAGCACGTCGCCGGGCCGCGTGGGCTGCGGCCAGCGGATCTCGTCGCCGCCCGAGCCGATGATGCCGTCGGCCAGCGGGATGCCGCTGTCGACCAGCAAGCGCATGGTGACGGCCGCCGTGTGCCAGCCGCTCGCGGCCAGGCCACCGAAGAAGGTGCGCTTGGCGGCCTCCTCGTCGGTGTGAAAGGGCTGCGGATCGAACTGCAGCGCGAAGGCCTTGATCTTCTCGGCGTCGAGCGCGTATTCGCCGCTGGTGAAGCGGTCGCCCACGGCGAGGTCGTCGAGGTAGAGCTTGGCGCGGGGGGTGGCGGTGGTGTCGGTCATGGTGCGTTCCTCCTTCGCTGATGGCACGGCGGCATTGTCGCCACCGTGCCGCGTCGTGTCGCGCCGGCGCTCAGACGCGCTCGAGGATGGTCGCGATGCCCTGTCCGCCGCCGATGCACTGCGTGGCCAGCGCATAGCGGCCGTTCTCGCGCGCCAGCAGCGAGGCCGCCTTGCCCGTGATGCGCGCGCCGGTCGCGCCCAGCGGATGGCCGATCGACAGGCCGCCGCCATCGAGGTTGACCGTGGCCGGGTCGAGCCCGAGGTCGCGGATGCAGGCCAGCGCCTGCGAGGAGAAGGCCTCGTTGATCTCGACCACGTCGAGGTCGGCCACCGTCAGGCCGGCGCGCGCCAACGCCTTGCGCGTGGCGGGGATCGGGCCGATGCCCATGATGGCCGGGTCGACGCCCACGGTGGCGAAGGACCTGATGCGCGCCAGCGCCTTCAGCCCATGGCGCGCAGCGAAGGCATCGCTGGTCACCAGCACCGCGGCCGCACCGTCGGTCAGCGGCGACGAGGTGCCGGCCGTCACCACGCCATCGGGACGGAAGGCCGGCTTGAGGTTGGCCAGCGCCTCGGCCGAGGTGGTGGGACGGATGCAGCCATCGGCCTCGACCAGTTCGCCCGAGGCCAGGCGCACCGGCACGATCTCGCCGGCCAGGCGGCCCTGCTCGCGCGCGGCCGCGGCCTTGCGGTGCGACTCCACCGCCAGCGCCTCCTGGTCGGCGCGGCTCACGTTCCAGCGCTGCGCCACGTTCTCGGCGGTCTCGCCCATCGAGATGTAGGCATCGGTGTCGGCCAGCAGCTCCGGGCTCGGCGAGAAGTTGAAGCCGCCCTGCGGCACCATGCTCATCGACTCGACGCCCACGCAGAGGAAGGCCTCGCCCATGCCGGCCTCGATCTGCGCGGCCGCGATGTGCACCGCCTGCATCGACGAGCCGCAGAAGCGGTTGACGGTCATGCCGCCCACCTCGTGCGGCAGGCCGGCCAGCAGGCCGACGATGCGCGCGAGGTTGTTGCCCTGCGAGGCCTCGGGATAGGCGCAGCCCAGGACGATGTCCTCGAGCAGCGCGGGATCGAGGTCGGTGCGCTGCAGCAGGCCCCGGACCACGCCGGCGGCCAGCGTGTCGGGACGCACCTCGGCCAGCGCGCCCTTCTTCGCGAAATGGAACGGCGAACGGGCATAGGCGGAAATGACGGCTTTCATGATGTGCTCCTAAAAACTACCATCCAATCGGTAGGCTGACAGGTCAAAAAAGAGGCACGCGGGGCGTGCCTTCGGGTGGATGCGGGGCGTCAGACGGGCAGCGAACTCCTCAGTTGCGCGACCGCGTCGTCGAAATCCTCCACGCGGCCGGTCATGCGCGCCGCGATCAGCGCGCCCTGGCAGACCGCGAACACATAGGCCGCGAGCGCCGCGGGGCCCGCGCTGCCGGCGCCCTGGGCGCGCTCGGACACCAGCGCGCCGAGCACGCCGGTCAGCCACAGCACCTGCATCTGGCGCAGCTCCTGCACCGTGCGGCGCAGCTCGTCGTTGATGCAGTCCCAGCCCGGGGCCAGCGCCCCCGCGGGACAGACCGCCGAGCCGGCGCGCAGGCCGTTGCGGTACATGCGGAAATAGGCGTCGAGCGACTCGCGCGGCGTGCGGGCCTTGGCCTCGTCCCAGCGGCGGAAGCCCTGGATCGCGTCGCGCAGCACGGCCACGCCCAGCGCCTCCTTGGACGGGAAGTGGTGGTAGAGGCTGGCCTTGCGCACGCCGACCGCGTCGGCCACGTCCTGGAAGCTGAAGCCCAGGTAGGAGCGCGTGGCGATGAGCTCCCGCGCCGCGCCCAGGATCTGGTCGCGCGTGCTGCCGGTGGCGAGGGCTGCTGAGGAAACGCTGCGCATGGCTACCTACTATAAGGTAGGGAAATCGGAGTGGCTATCGCGCGGGCGACAAGCCCGCGCGGCCGGTGGGGTTCTCAGTCGGCCTTGATGCCGGCCGCCTTCACGATCCTGCCATTGCTCTCGAACTCGCTGGCGATCTCTTTCGCGAAGTCGGCCGCGGGGCCGCCCGTGGGCACGTTGTCGGTGGCCGTGAGCTTGGCGCGCAGCTCGGGGCTGGCCAGCGCCTTGTTGATCTCGGCGTTGTAGCGCGCGAGCAGCGCCGGCGGCGTGGCGGCCGGCGCGAACACGCCGAACAGCGAGTTGATGTTGGCCGCCTTGTAGCCCAGCTCGCCCAGCGTGGGCACCTGCGGCAGGCTCTCGAGCCGCGCCGGCGCGCCCACCGCGAGCGGGCGCAGCTTGCCCGACTGGATGTGCGCGCCCAGCGTGGGGCTGGCGTTGGTCGAAAGGATCTCGAACTGCCCGCCCAGCGCATCGTTGAGCTGCTGGCCGCCGCCCTTGTAGGGCACGTGCGTGATGTCGACGTTGGCGGCCGAGCGCAGCTGCTCGAGCACGATGTGGCCCAGCGAAGCCGGCCCCGAGGTGGCCCAGCGCACCGCGCCCGGATGGGCCCTGGCATCGTCGAGCAGTGCGCGGAAGTCCTTCGCCTTGCTCGCGGGCGTGGCGATCAGCAGCACCGGCGAATACATCACGCTGGCCACCGGCGCCACGTCCTTCAGCGGATCGAAGGGCAGCTTGCCCAGGTGCGGGCTCAGCACCAGCGGGCTGATCGCCGAGAAGCCCAGGGTCGCGCCGTCGGGCGCGGCCTTGGCCACCGCGTCCATGCCGATCGCGCCGCTGGCGCCCGCGCGGTTCTCGACCACCACCGTGGTGCCGAGCTGCGCCGCGAGCCGGTCGCCGAGCGCGCGCGCGACCACGTCGCTGACGCCGCCGGCCGGATAGGCCACGATCAGCCGCAGGGTCTTGGGCACGGCCGGGGTCTGGGCCGCCGCGGCGCCGCAGAGGAAGGCGCCGGCCGCGGCCAGCGAGGCGAGCACCGCGGTACGGCGCGTCGGGAAGAAGAAGGAATGCATCGGGTTCGTCATGGCGCTCGAGTCTGCCTCCATCAGTCGAGCTGCAGCTTGCGCTCGCGGATCAGCTTCGACCATTTCTCGTTGTCGGCCTTCACGAAGGCCGCGAACTCGGTCGGGCCCAGCGAATGGACCTCGGCGCCCGCCGCGGCGAACTTGGCGCGGATCGCCGGCTGCGCGAGCGCCTTGGAGAGTTCGCCCGACAGGCGGTCCACCACCTCCTTGGGCATGCCCGCCGGTCCCACCAGGCCCTGGAAGCCCACCGACTCCATGCCCGCGAGGCCCAGCTCCTTCACGGTCGGCACGTCGGGCAGCTGCGGATCGCGCTGCGGCCCGGTCACGGCCAGCGCCTTGAGCTTGCCGCCCTTCACCTGCGGCAGCAGCACGCTGCCGGCGTCGATCAGGATCTGCGTCTGCCCGCCGATCAGGTCCTGCACCGCGGGCGCGCTGCCCTTGTAGGGCACGTGCGTCATGTCCAGGCCCGTGACCTGGTTCATCAGCTCGCCGTTGAGGTGCGTCGAGGTGCCGTTGCCGCCCGAGGCGAAGTTGACCTTGCCGGGCTGGCCCTTGGCCCAGGCCACGAAGGCCTTGAGGTCCTTGGCCGGATGGTCGGGCCGCGTCACCGCGATGTAGCTGCCCTGGCTGATCTGGCCGATGTAGGTGAACTGCTTGATGGGGTCGTACGGCGGCTTGCTCTGCAGGTACGGCGCGATCGCGAACGGCCCGGTGTTGGCCAGCAGCAGCGTGTAGCCGTCGGCCGGCTGGCGCGTGAGCTCGGTGGCCGCGATCATGCCGCTCGCGCCGGGCTTGTAGTCGACCACCAGCTGCTGCTTGAGCGCCTCCTGCAGCGGCACCTGCACCGTGCGCGCCGCGAAGTCGATGCCGCCGCCGGGCGGGTAGCCGACGATCAGGCGGATCGGCTTGGCGGAAGGGTAGCCCTGGGCCAGGGCGGGGCCGATGGTGGCGGCGGTCGCGGCCAGCGCGAGGCCGGCGAGGAAGACGCGGTGGATCCTCATGTCGATGTCTCTCGTGTTCGAAAGCCGCCGATTCTGCGGCAAGCCGCGAGCGACCCGGGATTCGCCGCGCCCCGCCCGCTCAGGCGGTGTCCTGCGCGATCGCGCCGCCGATGAAGTTGCGCCCGCGCGCGCCGCTCAGCGCCTGCAGCAGCATCCGCCGCGCCTCGTCCTCGCCCACGCCGTAGTCGGCGAAGCGGGTCTTCACGCCCAGCGATTCGATGAAGGCCGCGAGCCGGCGCGGCGCCTCCGCGAGCGGCAGGCCCAGCGCCTGCGCCAGCACCGCGTCGCGATCGGCGCGCCGGCCGATCGCGCGCTCGAGCACCAGCGGCAGCGGGAACGAGCAGGCGATGCCGTGCGGCAGGCCGTAGCGCAGCGTCATCTCGTAGGAGATCGAGTGCGCCAGCGCGGTCTTGGTGTTGGAGAAGGCCATGCCCGCCTTCAGCGCGGCCAGCGCCATGCGCCCGCGCAGCGCCACGTCGTCGAGCCGCCCCATCAGCTGCGGCAGCACCTCGAGCGTGTCGCGCACCGCGGCCACCGCGAAGGTGTCCGACACCGGGTTGGCATTCACGTTCCAGATCGACTCGAGCGCATGCGAGAGCGCATCGAGCCCGCTCTGCAGCGTGACCGCCGCGGGCAGCGACAGCATCAGCTCGGGATCGATCAGCGCATGGCGCGGCCAGGTCTGCGCCAGGTGCAGCGAATACTTGCGTTGCCGGCCGCGGTCCCAGATCGTGGCCCAGGGCGTGACCTCGCTGCCGGTGCCCGCGGTGGTCGGCACGGCGATCAGCATCTTGGCGTGCACCGGCACGAAGGGCCGCTCGCCGGCCAGGCCGGCCACCAGGTCGTCGAAGCGCGCGCCCTCGCCCGCCACCATCAGCGCCTTCGCGGTGTCGATGGCGCTGCCGCCGCCGACCGCCACGATCGCCTCCACCTGCGGATGCGCGCGCCAGAACTGCGTGTAGGTCGTGGCCAGCTCGGCCACGTCGGGGTTGGGCCGCACGTTGTCGATCACGCAGGCCAGCGCATCGCCGAGCACCGCCTCGAGCCGGCCCAGCAGCCCGATCGCGCGGGCCTCCTGGAAGGTCACCAGCGCGGCGCGGCGGCCCGCGAGCAGCTTCGGCAGGGACGACAGGGCCCCGGCCCCGTACGTGCTCTGCACGGGGTTGAAGTAGTGGAAGGTCATGGTCGGGGTCGGTCGTCGGCGCGCGGCCTCAGGAACGGCTGCCCTGCTGGATCCAGGCGCGCAGCCGGGTCGAGAGGTAGTCGGCGGTCATCACCATGACCACGATGACCAGGATGCAGGTCGCCGTGTCCTGGTACTGGAACAGCTTCATGCTGCCCACCAGCTCGAAGCCGATGCCGCCCGCGCCCACCATGCCCAGCACGGTGGCCTGGCGCAGGTTGGTCTCGAAGCGGTAGACGATGACGCCGATCCATGCCGTCACGACCTGCGGGATCACGCCGAAGACGATGGTCTGGATCGGGCCCGCGCCCGTGGAGCGCAGCGCCTCGATCGGCCCCTGGTCGATCTCCTCGATCGACTCGGCGAAGAACTTGCCGAGCATGCCCGCGCCATGCAGCGCCAGCGCCAGCACGCCGGGAAAGGGCCCGAGCCCGACGGCCGCCACGAAGATCAGCGCGAGGATGATCTCGTTGATGCCGCGCGTGATGTTGAGCACCTGCCGCATCGCATGGAACACCGCCGGGTTCGGCGAGATGTTGCGCGCCGCGAAGAAGCACAGCGGCACCGCGAGCACCACCGCCAGCAGCGTGCCCCAGAGCGCGATCTGCACCGTCTCGATGGCGGGCTTCACCAGCTTGCCCATGAACTCCCAGTTGGGCGGCAGCATGCGGCCGAGGAAGTCGGCGATCCAGGGCATGCCCTTGGCGAGTTCGCCGAAGCTCACCTGCGCGCCGATCGCGGCCCACCAGAGCACGCCGAGCCCGGCCGCCGCGGCGACCAGGTACTTCCACCAGCCGGGGTTGCCGCCGCTGCGGGCGATCAACAGGTTGTAGCGTCCGATCGCGATCATGGCTGCTCCAGGGCGAGTTGCTGGACCGGCGGCAGCGCCGGCGCGTGCGCCGCGGCCACGGCCGCGTCTTCCTTCGGTTCCCCGGGGTCGGGCTCGAGGCCGCCCGGATAGATGCGCTGCAGCACCTCGTCCGTGAGCTCGTCGGGCCGGCCCTCGAACACCACGCGACCGCCCGCCACGCCGATCACGCGCTGCGCGAACTCGCGCGCGTAGTCGACCTGGTGCAGGTTGCAGATCACGGTGATGCCGTCCTCGCGGCTGGCCTGCCGCAGGTAGTCCAGCACCTTGCGCGAGGTCTTCGGATCGAGGCTGGCCACCGGCTCGTCGGCCAGGATCACCTTGGGCCGTTGCGCCAGCGCCCGCGCGATGCCCACGCGCTGCTTCTGGCCGCCCGAGAGCGTGTCGGTGCGCAGGTCGGCCTTGTGGTCGAGCTCGACGCGACGCAGGCATTCGCGCGCGATCGCGATGTCGCGCGCCGGAAAGACCTGGAACCACGAGGCCAGCGCCGGCATCGAGCCCAGGCGTCCGGTCAGCACGTTCTTCAGCACCGACAGGCGCGGCACCACGTTGTAGTGCTGGAAGATCATCGCCACGTCGCGGCGCACGCGGCGCAGCCCCGCGCGATCGCGCCGCACGGGCGCGCCGTCCACCCGCACCTCGCCCTGCGTGGGCTCGGCGAGCTGGTTGATGCAGCGAAGCAGGGTGGACTTGCCGGCGCCCGAGGCACCGAGGATGACGACGAACTCGCCCTTGCCGACCGCGAGGTCGACCTGGTGGAGCGCGGTGAAGTCGCCGTAGCGCTTGCAAAGGCCGCGGATCTCGATCATTTCATCTTCCCCAGGTCGAGCTTCAGGATCTTGGCCGTGTCGCGGATCACGTTGTAGGCCGCGTCGTTGGTGGGGTGGAAGCCGTTGAGCAGGCCCTGGTCGGACCAGGGGATGTCCTTCACCTGCAGGAAGGCCGCCTGCACGCGCTGCTTGAGATCGGCGCCGAGGTCCTTCCGCCAGACCGTGGGCGACTCGGGGATCGGATCGGAGCGCCAGACCTCGACCAGGTCCTCGCGCTTGACCAGCCCCTTCGCCACCGCGGCGTCGAGGATGCGATCGGCGATGGCGGCCGCGTCGACCTTGCGGTTCTGCACCGCGATCGCGCTCGAGTCGTGCGAGCCCGAGAAGATCACGCGGCCGAAGTCCTTGTCGGGATCGAAGCCGGCCTTCATCAGCCCGGCCTTGGGGAACAGGTGGCCCGAGGTGGAGCTGGGGTCGACGAAGGCGAAGGTGCGGCCCTTCAAGTCCTTCACGCTCTTGATGCCGCTGTCCTTGTGGGCCACCACCTGGCTGTAATAGAAGGTGCGGCCGGCCTTCTTGGTCTCGGCGACCGCGAAGGCCTCGATGTCGGCCACCGTGGTGCCCAGCACGTACGAGAACGGGCCGAGGTAGGCCACGTCGAGCCGCTTCGAGCGCAGCGCCTCGATCACGCCGTTGTAGTCGGCCGCCACGAAGGGCTTGACCGGCATGCCGAGGCCCTGGGCCAGCATGTCCATCATGCGCTGACTGTTGGCGATCATCGCGCGCGAATCCTCGGAAGGAATCAGCCCGACCGTGAGCGCCTGCTGCGCCCGCGCCGGTGGAAGGAAGGCCGCGCCCACGCCGGCGGCAGCTCCGAACAGCAAGCTTCTGCGTTTCATCATCTGTGTCTCCAGTCTTCTGCGGTTCCGGTCCCCCGCGCCGCCGTCGTGGCGGCCCGGGGATTCGTGGCGTTCCGGTCGTCTTTTGGGTGCCGACCTGGAGCGCCTGGCGGCGAGTACATCACCGGCCCATACATCGATCCAATTCAAATTTTTTCGTCGATGTATTCAATGAACCTATAGTCGGATTCATCGAGAATTCCGCTTTTTCCGGAGCCGCCGCATGCGCCTGACCCAGCTTCGTTCCTTCTTCGCGGTGGCCCGCGAAGGCAGCTTCACGCGCGCCGCCGAGAGCCTGCACGTGAGCCAGCCCACCATCACGACGCAGGTGCGCTTTCTCGAGGAGGCCTACAAGGTCGAGCTGTTCCACCGCCGCGGCCGGCGCGTTCAGCTCACGGTGATGGGCGAGCAGCTGATGCAGCTCGCGCAGCAGATCTTCAGCCTCGAGGCCGACGCCGTGAACCTGCTGGGCGACGCGGGCGAGCTGCGCACCGGCCACCTGCGCGTGGCGGCCGTGGGGCCCTATCACGTGACGAAGATGCTGGTCGATTTCAACCAGCGCTATCCCGGCATCAAGGTCACGGTAAGCACCGGCAACTCGCAGGACGTGCTGAACCAGCTGCTCGACTACAGCGCCGACGTGGGCGTGCTCGCGCAGATGGTGCGCGACGAGCGCTTCCTCTCCGTGCCCTTCATGAAGCAGCCGGTGGTGATCTTCGTGCCCTCCTCGCACCGCTTCGCGCGCCGCCGCGCGATCCGGCTGGCCGAGCTCGAGGGCGAACGGCTGATCATGCGCGAGCAGGGCTCGACCACGCGCAAGGCGCTCGAGCTCGCGCTCGACAAGGCACGCATCCGGACCGACGTGGTGATGGAGATCGGCAGCCGCGAGGTGATCCGCGAAGCCGTGCTGCAGGGCCTGGGCATCGCCGCGGTGTCGGAGGTCGAGTACGTGCCCGCGCCCGACCTGCACCGCGTGGCGATCAGCGACACCGAGATCTTCACCTCGGCCCATGCGCTGTGCCTGGCCGAGCGGCGCGACATGCGCATGGTCAGCGCCTTCTTCGACACGCTCTCGCCCGCGCTCTCGGCCGCGCCCGAGGGCCGGCGGCGCAGGAGCCACTGAGCGCGGGGCTCAGCCGCGCGGATGGTGCTGCGCGTGCAGCTGCTTGAGCCGCTCGCGCGCCACGTGGGTGTAGATGGTGGTGGTCGAGATGTCGGCATGGCCCAGCAGCATCTGCACCGCGCGCAGGTCGGCGCCGTGGTTCAGCAGGTGGGTCGCGAAGGCATGGCGCAGCGTGTGCGGCGACAGCGGCACGTGGATACCGGCCGCGGCCGCCTGCTTCTTCACGATGACCCAGAACATCACGCGCGTCATGCCCGCGCCGCGCGCGGTCACGAACAGGTCGGGCGTCTGCTGGCCGTCGAGGATGACGGGGCGCGACTCCTCGATGTAGCGCTCGATCCAGCGCCGCGCCTCGCCGCCGAAGGGCACCAGGCGCTCCTTGCTGCCCTTGCCGAGCACGCGCAGCACGCCGTCGTTGAGGCTGATGTCGATCACCTTGAGCGACACCAGCTCGCTCACGCGCAGCCCGCTCGCATACATCAGCTCGAGCATCGCGCGGTCGCGCAGGCCCAGCGGCGTGTCGACGTCGGGCGCGCCGAGCAGGTCGTCGACCTGCTTCTCCGACAGCAGCTTGATCGCGCGCGGCATCTGTCGCGCCGGCATCAGCCGCAGGCTCGGGTCGGCCACGATGCGGCGCTCGCGCAGCGCCCAGCGGTAGTAGCGCTTGAACACCGTGAGCCGCCGGTTGGCCGAGGTGGCCTTGCCCTTGGCCGACAGTCGCACGCCCATGTAGGCCTGCAGGTCGGCCTCCTGCGCCGCGCCGAGCTTCATGCCGCCGCGCTGCTGGTCGAGCCAATGCGCGAACAGCGCGAGGTCGCGCCGGTAGGCGGCGAGCGTGTTCTTCGACAGGCCGTCCTCGAGCCAGAGGGCGTCGATGAATTCGTCGATGTCGGGGGTGGGTGCGGCGGCGGCCTCGGTCATGGGTGGGCAAGATAGCAAAAAGCGCGGGCCCCACGCCGAGCCTGGGCGACAACCATGGCGATGGCCATGAAAAATGTCCGCTGTCAAGTCATTCTTGCGAAGATGCAGGAAAGCGAAAGGTCATACGGGGCAATAGGTTAGGTGAAATACGACCCGCTGTGTGCCCTTGCCGCCTTTCGAGCTAGGTGCCACATAGGCGCTTGGCGATGGCAAGCCTAAGGGCACAGCAGCGGGCAAGGTCGCGTCGTCTTTTGAGTCCTGAGCTGCCAAAAAACTCCCTCGAAAGCGAAAGCGCAGCCATGGCTGCGCTTCATCATGGGTTGGTGGACGCGTCGAGATTGTCAATCCGACCTCGATGGTTTGAGCTTGCTCTCGGGCGCTCTCCTGAAACCCCGATCACCTGCGATGAACGCCTCTAGCATGTGCGGAATGAGTGTGGCCGCATCAACGGCCTCACCATAGGCTTGCGCGTGCAAGGCCGCGTAGCGGTCCAGGTCCGCCTTGAGCTGGACCGGACACGCGAAGGTCAGCTTGATGCTCTCGGTCTTGGGTAGCGGCCCCAGCCGCAGCTTCTTGCTGGTGTTCATTTCAAGCCTCCGCGGTTGAAAAACAAGGGCTGATAAGGCCGCAGCAGCAAATCACGGTTGACGATGATCCGTACCGGCAGGCCCGGGCGCTCGGTCAGCGTCGGCTGGATGCTCATGTTGCGGCGGGTCATCTCCTGGCCCACCTGATTCACGCTGTCCTGCAAACTACCTTGCCCGGCGATGATGACCCGGTTACCGTCCTGCCGGTTTTGCGGGGCAGCCAACTCGGCCCCCACCCCCAGCAGCGTGGTCAGCGCTGCACCGGTAAAGACGCGGTTCCAATGCCAATCGACGTCATCTTCCAGTCCGGCGTAGCCGGCCGGATCGGTGCCCGCCAGGTTGTCCAGCTTCAGGGAGGACGTGTCCGGCAGGATGATCCGGCTCCACACTACCTGCACGCGGCTCTGTCCGTAGCTCACTTGGCTGTTGTACTTGCGGCGCGGGCGAACACTTCCGATTCCCCGGCATCCAGCGTGATGGCCTGCATGGATTCGCGCGATGCCTGCGCATGCTCGAAGCCACCCAGCACCTGATAAGCGCCCTCGATGACATGCCCGGCCACGTCGCCTTTGTGGGGCACGCGCACATCGCCCACGGTGTCGCCGCAGACAAGGCCATTGCTGCAAACGAAGCGGAACATGCCGCCCAGTAATTGATAGCTGCTAGTACCGTCGTGCGAGTTCAGCAGGATGATTTCGTTGGCTTCGCGGGCGTTGATCTGGTTGGCGTAGCGCAGGCGCAGCATGTGTTTCGTGTGCTCGCGCCGGCCCTCGTTGCGCACACGGGTCTGGCACACCATGAAGGGTTGAAACCCCTCCTTGCGAAGCTCGGTCAACACGGCAGCCGTGGGGATGTAGCTGTACCGCTCGGAACGGCTCTCATGCGGGGCGTCCGCGAAGATGGACGGAGCTACCCTGCGAATCTGGTCGTCGGACAGCGGGTAGTTGCTGCGCAGTGCCGGGGAGTGGGAAGCAAAACGGGTTGCAAGCATGTCGTTCTCCTGAACAAGAAGGCTGTTGAGGAAAACCGCACACCGGATTCCTAGATTCGGAGCCCAGCCTTTCGGCTGTTCGGTGCGGTCGGCACGAAGAACCCGGTTGGCCCTGTTGCCACCGTCTTTCCTGAGTTCATCGCCCGCGACGAAAGGGAGCCCGTGGACGGGGGCTGTCAAGGAACCAAGCGCTAGGTAGGAGCGGCCCGCAGGCGCAGCCGAGGACACGGCCTGGCGCGCCTTGACGGCCCACGGGAGCAGGCTACGGTCGCGGATAAGGTGATGGAGTCAGGGAAGACGGCTGGGCATGGCAACGGCCCTCCCTGTGTGCCGACCGCACGGCAAGCGAAGCGCGCAGGCCCGAATCTGGAAGCCGGGCCGGAGGCGTCAGCCGAGCAGAGCGAGGGAACGATGGAAGCCCGACAGGGGCGAAACCCCGCAGGGGGTTCGATGCGCAGCACGACAGCGCGACCGGCCATCTCCCAGGTGGGCCGGGGACGCTCATGAATCGGTTACTGTGATCCCTTACGGGAAAATCTGGGCAAGCGCCTAGTTACCCATATTGGTGAGAGAGTCCATGACGCACAAGAACGACAGCAAACTCGGTACGCCAGAGGCTATCGAAGACACTTTTTTCGGCGAATCCGACGAACAGGCTCGCGAAGAAGAACCGCTTGACGGCATCGAATCTGGAACGAACTCCGACGCCGAGGCGATGACGGTGTCGTTGAAGAAGTCGACCCACGGCGGGGACGACTGCGTCGAGGTTTACGCCCACGGCGAAGCCTATCCAGAAGACGGCGTGGAGAAGACCCAGCAGACGGTCCTTCTCGCCCGCGTGACCGAGCATGCGCTGACTATGTTCCCCTTGGTGTCGGCCTCTTACCGTCCGGAATTCCTGACCCCGAAATATGACGAACTGACCACGATCACCATCCTGGCTGACGAGGATGAGCCCTGGTGGCTCCCGGAAACCATCCAGGACTTTGACGGCATACTCGAACGCCTGCCCACTGGCTTTGGCCGCCACGCCAAATACGGCCTGGGCTTCAAATGGGAGTATCGGCTCGTACCCCACGTGATTCTTGAAATGCACGGCATCACCGAATTGGTGATTGAACCCGGCAATGGCGCGGTGGCGGAGCTGCCCAGGTTCAGGCTTGGCATCGACCGATTCTCGGCAATCAAACGATCCATCGACTCGATCACCGCGCGCTCGCGCGTGCGGTCGTTGCGCGACCGCCAGGTGCTCGCCTTCAACGAATTGCTGCATGTCGCCGACCCCGCGCAGTTCGAGCGCCGCTTCGCCAAGGTCAACCCAGGTGAGATCTACGAACTGGTCAAGCTGGGAGGGCGCATGCAGAACCGCAGCACGGCCGACAGGCGCGCTGCGGCCACCGTCATCCGGAATGACGCTGCCCAAATTGCTGCCGAACAGCCATCGCAGTTGATTGAGCTCAAGTCAGTCATTGAGCAAGTCACGCTGAGAGAGCTGATTGCCAAGATCGAGGACATGCTCAGCAAGAATCTGCCTGAGCCGAGGTGGCAAGCCTTCTTTAAGGCAAATCCCTTTGTCTTGGGGCTGGCCTTCCCGCATCCAGTCCTGATGATTCAGGACCAAGCGCACGTGGGTGGCACCATGCTTCGCGGCTCGGGGGAAAGCATCGTGGACTTCTTGTTCGCCCAGCGGTTTACCGGAAATCTCGCCCTCATCGAGATCAAGCGTCCGTCAACCAAGCTGGTTGAAGCCAAGACCTTCCGGGGCGATCTGCATGCACCGCACAAAGACCTGACCAGCGCGATGGCGCAAGTGCTTGACCAGCGATTTCAGCTCCTGAACAACTTCGCGGCCAAGGCACATGACCCTGCACTCAAAGACACGCACGTTTCAGCGGTCCACTGCATCGTGATTGCGGGCACGGCGCCAACCACTATCCAAGAAAAGCGTTCGCTTGATTTGTTCAGGCACTCGTCGAAGGACGTGGCAGTGATCACGTTCGACGAGCTTCTGGAAAAGCTGCGCGAGATTCTGCGGCTGATGACTGCTGGCGCGGCCGAATCTGCAGCGCCACCGTAAGCCGAGCCTCCTACGGCCAGTAATGATCTTTTTTGACCGTCTGCACTATAGAGCAGGCATAACTCGCACCTAATGCACTGCTCGTGCACTTTTCACAGTTCCACAAAGGGGGATTCCGATGCTTAAGAAAAAACTACAAGACGCTCTGGCGAACGCACGCATCGCCGCGCAAGACACCTATCTTGTTCATCTCAGTAACGCTGTCGCGGCCATCGATGCGAGGCAGGCAGCGGATCCTGAGCTTCAAGCCTATGCGTCCGCGTTGGATGCATTGCTTGACGATTCAAGCTTTGGCGTCAACCCGCACTTGACCAACAAATTCGCACAGATTCTTGGCGAAGCGCACTTTTGGCTCATGTGTCTTGACAAAGGACTTCGGTTGACGCGCATCGCCGAAGTCAAGAACAAGAAAACGCCAGACTTTTCAGCTCCAGTCGGCAGCCAGTCCATTTACTTTGAAGTGAAGACGCTGTCGGTTGTGGGGGGCGATGCAGGCATCGCGGATGCCCTGCACTCATCACTTGACGCCCACATCGACTTAGAGGCTCAGCAGCGAGCCGGCGCTCGCGTTGCCATCGCGATGTCGGAAGCGCAGCCCTACGGCGACAAGGTCAAGCATGATCAGACCTTGTTGAGCGTCATCAATACGCTAGTCGAGAAAGCCCGTGGAAACATCAAGGCAGATCAGTTCGCGATGCCGAACACGTTCTTGGTCATCAACCTCAGCATTATTCCGCCATTCATCACGGAACCCAAGGCCTTGAGACCCGCATATCCCGACGACTACATGTTTCCCAAAGCCGTCACCGGCGATCTTTGGACTCTCGCCTTTGGCAGGACAGGGATGCCCATCTTGGGCATCCCTGAATTCGAGGGAAAGCCATGCGTCGAAGGTTTGTTCGACAAAGTCGGCATCCTGGCAGATCAAGAATTCTCCGCTGTCGCTGGATTAATTTTTATGATCCATCCGTGGCAGCGGCCTTCGGAACTTTGGGGACTTTTCCGCGGCGCTGACCGCACCCAGTGGGAAGACGCGAATCCTGATTTGCTGCAACAGCTTCAAGCGCTCACTGGCAAGCTTTGGAACGACTGCGGCGACACGAACGGGTGGCAATTGCAATAGTTCATAGGCCGACATGCGTAACACCCATGACTCTCATTGCAGGGGTGTGTAGTCACGAAGAAATGAGCTGACCGGTCGTGTCTGAGCTAAATATGCGGGAGAGCAGCGGGGTACTTTGCAGCACCCCAAGAGCCGAAGATCCATTCAGACAACGATCCGCCCGGCCAGCCGCGCATCGCGCGCGTAGGCGCTCAACCGCATCTCGGCGCGGAACGAGAGGTCGCGCTCGATCGGCAGGCCCAGTCGGCCGCGCACCGTCGCCAGCTCGCCCAGGCTGACCCAGCCGATCTCCGGCGCCCCCAGCCCCAGGTCGCAAAGGCCGAAGGCGTGATCGTGGTCATCGGGATCAATCTCGGTCAACAGCCAGGTCGCGCCGGCATCCGGCGTGAACAGCTTGACCACGGGCGCCGGATCGAAGTCCGGGTTCCCCAGCGATTCGCGGCCGTTGGCCGGCAGCACGATGCGCTGCTCGTCGGTGATGAGTGCGTGGTTCATGGTGAACTCCTGAAAGGTTGCCGGGCGGAATTGCCCAGCCCCTCCGGGGCACGGCGCAGCGCAAGCAGTCAGGGGTCGCAGACGGCCGCCAGGACGCAAGCGCGCTCGGCGCGCGCCGCCCTTGACGGCGAGAACGCCGTGATACGGTGATGGGAACAGCAAGACTGCCCACACCCTGCCCAATAGACACACCCGTCTTTGAGCAAGCGGAGCACGCAGGCCCGCGAGGGCCGAAGGCGTCAGGGATCAGAGCCGGATGGCTGAGATTCGGAACGAGGCGCGGGGCGGAGCCCGCGAGCCCGACGGCGGAACGCCAGGACGCGACACAGTACCTGCATGCGTGCAAACGCCTGCGCTCTGGCAAACGCCTTGTAACATGTATGGGGCAGCGGCGGGCCGGCATTTGTGCGGCGCTTCTATAAACGAGAACCTTTATGCACATCTCCAAGCTAAGCCTGGTCAACTACAGAAACTTCGCCAACACCAAACTCCGGTTCCAGAAGGGCATCAACACCATCATTGGCGAAAACGGATCAGGTAAAACGAACCTGTTTCGAGCGATCAGGCTACTGCTCGATGACAACATGATCCGATCCGCCTACCGGTTGGATTCCACGGACTTTCATAGAGCTTTGGGAAGGTGGCAAGGCCATTGGATCATCATCAGCCTTGAATTCGAGGAGATCTCCGCTGATGAAGCAGTCCAGGCCTTGTTCCGGCACGGGACGGGCGGCATCGATGATGACGCAATCTGCAAAGCGACCTACAACCTCATCTTCCGCCCAAAGAAAGAGATCAGGCTTCGCCTCTCTCAATTGGACGATGGCGACCACGCTGGTCTCGCTGCGATCCTGGCTCCTGTCACTCTGGACGACTACGAAACCATCTTCACGGGCCGGAGCGACGCTGACTTCAATGACGAGGCCTTCTACAAGGAGGTGGTCGGTGACTTCGAGAACGCCAGGTTCAACGAAGAAATCGAGTTTCCCGCCATTGGCGCCAAGATTCCCAGCGTGTTGTCCGTTTCCAAGGAGATTTCCTTCACCTTCGTACAGGCACTTCGAGACGTTGTATCGGAGTTCCACAACAACAGGACCAATCCACTTTTGTCGCTGCTCAAAGGCAAAAGTGGTGATATCGACCCAGTGGCATTCCAGCTCATCACCGACGGGGTGAAGGCTTTGAATGACTCGATCGAGGCGTTGCCGGACGTGCAAGCCGTCCGGACCGATATAAGGGACACCATCAAGGATGCAGCGGGCGAGGCGTACTCTCCCTCATCCTTGTCGATCAAGTCCGATCTGCCTGACGAAGCTGACAAATTGTTCCAGTCGCTCAAGCTGTTTGTCGGCGAATCGGGAGAAGGCCACGAAGGGCCGATCCATGAGTTGAGCCTGGGTGGCGCGAACCTGATCTTCCTCACCTTGAAACTGCTGGAATTCAAATATCAGAAAGCCAAGCAGTCGATCGCCAACTTCTTGTTGATCGAAGAGCCAGAGGCCCACATCCACACACACATTCAGAAGACGCTGTTCGACAGACTTCAGTACGACGACACCCAGATCATCTACTCGACCCATTCGACGCATATCTCAGAGGTCAGCAACGTCCAGAACGTAAATATTCTTGGCCGGGAGCGAGATCGGTGCGAGGCCTACCAACCGTCCACGGGCCTGGGCCCAGAAGAGATCGGCAACATCCAACGCTATCTGGATGCGGTTCGCAGCAACCTGTTGTTTGCCAAGAGTGTCATTCTGGTAGAGGGCGATGCCGAAGAAATCCTGATCCCGATTCTGGTCAAGAAGGTGCTGGGCATCAGTCTGGATGAACTCGGAATCAGTTTGATCAACATCCGAAGCACCGGTTTCCAGAACGTAGCCGTTCTTTTCCACGATGACCGAATCCGAAAGCGATGCAGCATCGTCACCGATCTCGACAAATCCATCATTGACACAGCGCCCGCAGGGGGCGACCCCGAGGAGGTGCTTCGGCGCAAGAAAAAATACCAGGCCTCTCAGGAGAAGGGCATTGCCAGGAAGGCGATTCTGGAAGAGTCGTTCAAAGACAACCCTTGGGTTACGTCATTTTTTGCTCCCCACACTTTCGAGGTTGATTTCGTTGCTGCTGGAAATGGGCACAAAGTGGTCGGCATACTTCCTGATGTCTATAAAGACGCGCCAACTATCGCAACGGCCAAAGCAGAGCTTGAGTCACCGGACATCGCGCTGTACGGCCAGCGCGTGCTGACCATGGCGGGCAACTATGGCAAAGGGTGGTTCGCCATTTTGCTGGGGAAGAAGATCGATCCACAAACAGCCATCCCGGCGTACATCCTTGATGCCATTGCCTTCGCGCACCCAGTAGTCACAAAAGAAGTCTGGTTCAATGTGCTCAGCTATCGCGTCAACTACATTGATGCGGAGGATCTTGTCACCGCATCGGCGGTCTTTGACGGATTCAGGGCCAAATTGCTGGCTTTCAGAAAGGGAGACCTCGATTTCGTTGACATCAGAAACGAAATGCTGGCCACCTTCCCTGACGATCGCATCAACGACATCCTCAAGGTCTTTTAGCCATGTTCGAATGGGACAAGGATGATCTGAATCCGGAGCAGGAAGCTGCCATTCTGGAGCCTGGAAGCGTTTTTCTCATCGCATGCCCTGGCAGCGGAAAGACCCGCACGCTGACCTACAAGATCGCTTATGAGTTGTCCAGACTGGAATCGAACAAGCAGTTCGTTGTTGCAATCACGTATACGCACCGCGCGGCCGACGAGATCCATGAGCGCATTGAGGGCCTTGGGGTGGACACATCCCGACTATGGATAGGAACGATCCATTCGTTCTGTCTTGAGTGGATACTGAAGCCGTACGGCATCTATCACGAGGCGTTGGATCGCGGCTTCCGCGTGATCGATCAGCAGGAACGCGAGAAGCTTCTGGAAGCGCTGTGCAAGCCTTACCAGAAACCAAAAATAACGGTATGGGACTGTGACTTCTATTTCACCGAAGCTGGCTATGTGCTTTCTTGCCAGCAGGATTGGAAGCATGCCGGCTTGCATGCCATATTGGGCCAGTACTTTGAGGTTCTGCAGGAAAGTCGGCAGATAGACTTCGAACTCATTCTCTACTATGCGTACCAACTCATCGCCCGTCGGCCTGCGATCAGCACCCTTCTGGCGCAGTTGTTCTCTTTCGTGTTGGTCGACGAGTATCAGGACACCAAGCGAATTCAGTATTCGATCATCACGGCCATCTTGAAAGCCGGTCAAGGGGCGACGAAGGCCTTCATCGTTGGAGATCCCAACCAAGCAATTTACCAATCGCTCGGCGGATACCCGATTGCCTTCGAGGATTTCAAGGCGATGGCTGGCATCGACATTGAGGAGCTTCAGCTGTCGAGGAATTACCGCTCGTCCGAGCGAATTATCAATTACTTCGGAAACTACAACGTCCACGCCACTCTCATCGAGGCCGCTTCCAGCGAAAAGGCGTATGCAAGCCTTATTTCGTTCAACGACGCGGTGAATAAGGCGGGTTTGGAGGCGGAGCTGATTCGACTCATTCGCTTCAACATCGAGACGATTGGAATAGCCCCGCATGAGGTATGCGTGCTTGCACCGCAGTGGATGCATTTGGCAAGTATGACCCGCCGCCTTGTCGCAAGCATGCCGGAGTATTCATTCGATGGTCCCGGCATGGTCCCCTTCGCAAGAGATCCAGATAATTTTTGGTACAGGCTTTCAAAGATTACCCTTACACAGGCGTCGCCGGGCATGTATGTGCGAAGACTGCGATGGGCCGGGGAGATTCTGAATGACTTGGAGGCTGCGGGTGTGAGCGTATCCAAGCTCACGCGGAAGTCATTTTTGAGGGAGTGCAACGCGATCAAGATCGACGAAGAGGATGGCCTCAACTACCTCCGTGCATTTTTCAAAACGCTGTTTGCGAACCTAGCGATCGACTTTCGCCTCTTCACGCTCCTGCGAGAACATCACGACGCATTCTTCGAAAGTTCGCAGGTGCGGATTGAAAAACTGAAGAAGGAAGGTACCGAGATCATCGGCGACATTGCGACATTCCGGAAGGTTTTTCAAAGCAAGAGCGGAATCACTATTTCCACGATCCACGGAATCAAGGGCGCAGAGTTCGATACGGTCATCGCCTATGCCTTGCTGGAGAACGTTCTTCCCAATCGGAATGACCCGAATGGCCAAGAGAGTGCGATGAAATTGCTGTATGTCATCGGCTCACGTGCAAGGAAGAATCTGCACCTGATCTCGGAGCGAGAACGCATCGATGGATATACCCGTGACGAGTACCAAACAACTTTGAAGCTTGCTGCATGCAATTTCGGGTACGACCAGATCCCATAGTCCCTGGGATACTCGTTGCCGTCGCCCCATATACATGTGGCAGAGATTTTTTCTTGCTGTAGGGCGGTTCGGCCCTAGAAACACAGAGGTGTCAATGGCACAAGGGTCCAGCACCTGGCAGGTGAGAAGCGCCACTTCCGCAGATCGGCGCACGATCTCCGGCAGCAGCGTGCCGCTGAAGTGGGCCCACGATGCGCGCACCGGCGAGCCTCGCTACATCCACGATGCCGAGGTCTCCGAGGGCCGGGCCGAATGCCAATGCCCGTCCTGCCATCTTTCTCTGACGCCGGTGCTGGCTGGTCAGCCTCTGCACCGCAACCCCACAGCGCACTTTCGCCACCCCAAGGGCGCTCAGAAAGATAACTGCACGCTTGTCGCTGCGCGGCTCGCGGCGATTCGAAACCTCCAGGAGCGAGGTTTCATAGATCTGCCTCGACACGGGAGATCGGCTTCTGCCGTCGGGTTCAGCGGTCAAGGGTATGAGGGCTGGGCCGAGATGCCGGCACGACGCGTCTCGATTGCCGGCGCGGTACTCCACGACCATGCCACTGCGCTGCTGACGCTGAACGACGGCAGCGAACTCCTGGTCGATCTCAGCGGCCAGCGCAAGCTTGGCGGCGATGGCCATGGGCGGGCGATCGTTACGGTATCCCTGTCCGATCCCGCCATCGCGATGATGTCTCCAGAAGAGATCCGCGCACGGCTGCGGTTGCTCCCAGACATCCAGTGGTGCACCCATTGGAACGACCGGGCTCTGCAGGCGGCAGCTGCCGCACAGGCCCGTCAGGCCGCGCTGGACGCCATGGACGCCATGGACGCCTGGGGAGATGCGGAGGAAACCTCGTTTTATCGCAGTCTGTCTCCTGATCTGGATTCTTCCGTCGCCCTGCAACTGCGTCGCGAGACGCTGCTGCACAGCGAAGTGAAGGCGATCCTGGAGCAGTCCTCGCACATCACAACGCCGGGCCTCGATGTGGAGGTGACCCGCTACGCCCCGGACGAATTCAGCGGTGAATGGGACAGCAACACACTTCGCATGCAATGGTTGACCGGACCCACGACGCTGTCGCTTAAAAGGACTCGGCTGGAAAAGCAGCAGGGCAGCATCGTCCTCGACGTCATCAGCACCCTGCGCGAGCCTCGGCCCTTCATCTTCGGGGTTGTGGAAACCTGGCTCGATGATGGCTTCGAGGAATTGATCGAAGACAGCCACAGCAGCCAGCGTTGGCCCGAGACATTGCTGGTCGAAGTCACCGTGACGCACGGCATCGATCAGGAGAAGTTACGCCGCATTCAGGATGCTTGACCTTCCAACATTGGAAATAGACATCGGATCGCTTGGCGGCCGGGTCACCCGGGAGGGACTGCGTCGCCTGGTGGTGGACGAGACCATCGGCAAGCGCTGGGTCCATCACCCAGCCTGGCGTTTTCGTCGTCAACTCCTTGACATGGAATTGGATCAGCACCCGGTCACAGTCCGCTTCCAAGAGCGCCTGGCCGAACTGAGGCGCCCTCGGTTGCTCGCGACACCGGCATCGGAGTGGGCATCGATCTATTTGGCGGCCGCCACGGAATTCCACGATACCAACACCCACATCGACAAAGCCAGGCGAACGCATCGGGGAGACGGGCCCAAGCCTGTGTTGCTGGGCAAGGACAGCGAGCCCTGGCAGCGGCTCGCAGAAGCAGCCGAAGCCCTTGCCGTTCACGGCTACCCAGGCGCCGCCGACGCCGAGATGGCGGGGCTTGCGGGCATCGTCCCAAGGCTGTTGTCGATCCAGCATGACCGTGGCGTCGGCTATGCATTCGACACAGGTTATCAGGTTCTCAACGCCATCATGCAGAGCGGCGCCGACTACCAGCAATGGAATACGCTGTACCCCATGGCGGTCAAAGCCTACGGCCTGGAGTCCAGATTCACGGACAAGCAGACCGAGCGCTACGCATCCTGACGTCAAAGGATCATTGACAAGGTGGACGCCGGCGATGCAACCCACCTGCGGCCGGCGCGCTACGACGCGGTACTCAGCGTGCTTTTCCCCGACATGGCACCGCGCCTTGCGAATGGCTACGGCAGAGAGCCACGGCCCGCACAGTTGGAACAGGAGTCTGGCGGCTGAACTCTCGCGCGATCATCAACTTGTCGCGGCATTCTGAAGGGCCGGTCAGGACTGACAGCGGCGACTCACTGCTATTGGACGTCAACCGAGCAAGTGATTCCATCCATACGGCTTTCCAGGCTGTCCTAAGCGGGACGAGAAGGACCAAGAAGATCCGACAGCGCCTGCTCCCGTGCCATTCCTGGTTGCCGGGACAGTCGAACCAATGCGCCTGCGGCTCGCCTTGCCAGACTGCGTGCCAACAATCTTTGCTTCGTTGAAATGCGTTGAACTCCAGACCGCCCATGAATGAATGCGCTTCTCAAGTCGAACAGACTCTCATAGTCCCGCTCAGCCTTCTCTTCCCCGACTGCGGCACGTAGGCGTGCTGCGACGCGCTTGGTCGCCGATAGTTTGGGACAAGGATCGGTCTTGGGTCGCAACCCTCGCTTGTGATCGTTCTCCAAGCCCAATGCCGCCTCGATGACCGTCAGGTGGGCAATGAACTCGTCGATGCCACTGGCGAGGAACGCTCGCACAAGAAAATGCACCACCGGGGTTTCGAACAGGGAGGTCGCACGAGCGGCCTGCACTTCCTTCCATGCGGTGTCGTTGACCCATTGCAGTCCCGCTGTCGCCGCGTTGTCGAGAGACAGCACGGTGCGGCGCTCGATTTCTATTTCCTCGCCCCAGTCATCCTGGTAGATGTAAGGTTCGTAGGACAGAGTCTCTGCACTGGGCGGGCGAATGGGCGATACGAACAAATCGTCGTCCAGCGTGTATATCCATGGCACACGAAACCCGCGCCAATCGATCTCCTTCAAGGTGGACCAATCCTCCCATGGGGCGAGGAGAAGGAAAAAAAGCGCATCCTCCACGGCCTGGGGAAAACGGCCACGATGCGGCTCGATCTCACCAAGATCGCGCGATATATCCATGTCCCAGAACGGAAACGCCCGCGCTTCCGGCCTTGCTTGAACAAGGACTTCTTCCTCGACGACCAACCATTGGAACTCGGACAGACGCTTCGCGTCCGAAGTCAACGTAGGGAAGTGGCGGTTCAGTCTTGGCCAGTCCAAGAGATCGTCTAGTTCTGCTGCGCTGAACCACGCAACGCGTGCGTTGCCGAACGTCATCAAGGGCAGATCGTCCGCAAGATCGAGAGGACAGAGATGGCGCCGGGTGATGGAACTGCGCGAGAAGGCTTTCACCAACATCTCTGCCACGGTCGGCAAGTCGAGTGCCTGCACCCTGTGACCGGCAGGCAAGCCACATGGCAGGCCAAGTGATCTGAGTGCGTTGCTCAGCGCAAAGGTCGTCTTGCCGCTGCCTGTGCGTTGCGCGATCAATTCGCTCAACGCTGTGAAGGCGGGTGCCGATAACAGGTTTTCGGGACCTGGCGGCGGAATCCGCCACAGGGCTTCTAACGTGGCCAGGAGTTTCTCGTCCACCGATATCATCTAACCACCTCATCGGATGCAGCCGCCGGCCGCCATGACCGCTGCGTCCGCTCCTGCGCAAGCCTGGCTTCGAGGCTGGGGTGCTTGCGTTCGATGCTCTCGTTGTAGATGTACTCCGCATCGTCCCAGAGGGTGACGATTGCCAAGCAGAACACTCGAAGTCGATCCAAAGGAATGTCCATCAATTCGACGGGTGGAGCAGTCGCCGTGACTTGATTCGCATCGGCCGGCGCCAAAAGGTAGTCCGGCCACAGTTCGGGGCAACGCCTGGCCAACTCGGCGGCAGAGGGCCCATCGCCATGACGGCATGCGTTACCCAACAGGTGCAACTTGTCCAACTCGGAGAAGCTGGGGAACGCTTCAAGCCCTATGCCGCGCAGTTCAAGGAACAATTCGCGGAGTCTGCGCCAGTTTCCCTTCTCTGCCTGCGCAGCCAAGCCTTCGTGCGGACGCAACGCCGCAGCACATCCACGCAGGTAACCGCGCAGCTGACGCTCCCAGATCGATTGGATGGAAAGGCCAAAGGCCATCTTGGTCTCGCGAAGCACGTCTCCCGCATCGGAAAGGGCAAACGCGGCCGCCGGCTCATCGCTGCGGCTGAGTATGTGCATCTTCTCTTCGAGCACCTGTACCGATGGCACGATGACATCGTCAAGGAATGACTGAACGCTGATCCCGTGCATCGCCGAGGCGACATCGGCGTGACAATTCTGCCAACGAAAAATAGTCACGTGTTGTCCCCCAATCGATGCTCAGCAATGAAGCCGCGGTAAGCGAAATTGATCAAATCCCGCACAAGCTCAAGAAGGCCAGCGTATGGAAGACCGTCGAATGGGTCCCCATGCGCCATCTTGTTTCGGAGCTGGGCCAGGGTGGGTTCAGATTCACCTGTCAGCTGACCGACAACGCTGCAGTTGCAGCGCACGGAAATCGGCAGCTGTGCATCAATCAAGCCGTCGTGCTCAACGAGGTGTTTGAGCAATGCTGCAAGCGTTCTCTTGTGCTTCGCAACCTGACCTCCATGGCTGCCAAGCAATGCAAGTTCCAGAGCCGTCAGCGCAACCAGTTCGCCGGCTTTGATCAACTCCGCATCGATCCAGCCGAGCAGATACAGCTTTTGCGCCCGAGCGTACTTCAGGCGCACAACCGCTGGGACGCGGACGTGTAGATCGAGATCGTGGATGAATTTCTGCCATTGGCCGACCTCGTGAAACTGCATCAAGCCCGCTGGGTTTCCCCGACTCGGCCAAGGTAGCACGAGCGGTTCAAGGCGAGGCGGAAAGCCGTTCTCCAAAAGGTCCATATCAGAGCAAGTCACATTGAATTGAACAGTGGTGTCAACGTAAGTACGACAACTCGGCCACGGCCTCAGCACCGCCAACCACCCCCGTCGTTTGACACAGCACGATCAGCAACGCGGTCTTGTCGTCGTCTACCAGAGATGCCACCAAGGCCGTGATCCTTCGCGGGCCGACAGTGGCCGCATGTCCAGCACGACCTGCCTTGCTTCGTTGCTGTTGTTCCTTCCCCGACGCCTCAGCTCTGCCTCGTACAGGTGCGCAGTGCCACGCGCCTCCTTGGAGCCGCGCAACGCCTCGCTACGCCAATGCCGCGCCAAATCGGCCAGTTCGTCGTCGGGTACCTCTTGTAAATCCGTCATGCGTCAGTGAGTCCTGATCGGCCTCGACCGATCAGTTCTGCAGGCTCCCTCAAATGATGGCCTGCAGGCCCTTGTCTGCGATGACGTTGAGCAGCTTGAGCGCAGGCCCCGCCGGCCGCGTCTCGCCTTGCTCCCACTTGCGCACGGTCGAAGCCGACGTGTGCAGGTGATGCGCGAACACCGGCTGGCTGAAGCTCAACGCTTCGCGCAGCCGTTTGATGTCTATCGCGCTGAACTCGCGCACCGGCGGCGGGCAGATTGCGTCGAACTCGCGCATGGTCACCTTGCCGATCGCGCCGGCCTCGTGCAGCGCGGCCAGGTCGCCGCGCAGCGATTCAATGAGCTTGCTCGTCACAATGCATCTCCAGTAGAACGCCTGCCTGTAATGCCTTCACCAGCGCTGCCGCGGGAAGGTCCAGGAACACCTTGCCCGCGTACTGCAGCGCCTTCTTCTCATCCTGCGCGATGTTCACCGTGGCGCTCTTGGGAAACCCGTGCAGGAACACGTACCGGGTGCCGATGCGGGCTGAGAGCAGCGTGCGGTAGCCACCACTCTTGCCGCCACCTCCGCGCGCCACGCGCTTCTTGTAGAGGTGACCGCCCAGATCCGCATCGATCAGTCCGCGTTCCATCTCCCGCACAGCTTTGCACAGGGCGGCATCGGACAGTTTCTCGCCCACCTGCCACCTAGCGAAGTCCTTACGCTTGAGAACCTGCGGTAACGAACCTTCACTATACCCGAGGCGGGTATAGTTTTCCAGTGAGCTTGTCACAGCGCCGCGACCAGGTCCGTTACCAACCGTGCGCCCACCACCGTCTTGCGCCGCTGGGCCACCAGTTCAGCAGCCTCCCGCACTGGCTTGTCCTCCGTATGGACATAGCGCATGAACATCGCCACGGTCTTGTGCGCCGTCAGCGCCATGCCGACCTTGACCGGGATGCCCGAGTTAGCGATGTCCGTCGCCGAGCGGTGGCGGATGCCGTGCGTGCCCACATGGCTCACACCGGCTCGCTTGAGGATGCGGGTCCAGCCGCCGTAGACTCGCCCGTGGTCATGTGCTGCCCCGGATGATTCGGAGAGGGGAACACGTGCGGGCAACCGTCCTGGCGGGGTGCGGTGGACAGCAGCCGCCAAGCTTCCTCGCTCAGGGGCTTGGACATGCCGCCGGTCTTGCTGTCCGGCCAGACCACGCGCCGGTGCTCCAGGTCCACCCAGTCCCATTGCAGCGTGACGATTTCGGAGCGGCGGCCCGCGAACTCGAACTGCAGCCGGATAGCCAGGGGCAGAATGGCGTGATCCAAGCCCAGGCCCTCGGTTTCCAGATAGTCCAGATACCGGAACAGCTTGCCCATCTCCTCATCGCTGATGAGGTGGGTGGCCTTGCCATTGGGGTACATCGGGACGTGGCGGCCGGGTTGGTGCCGTCCGGCCGGTAGCCCCAGACCTCAGCCAAGTTGAACATCTTGCGAATCACGCTGAACGTGCGGTTTGCCTCGGCCGGCTTGTGCGACCACTTCTTCATCGCTATGGCCACATCCGGCCGCTTTACGTCCTGAACCTTCATCCGGCCTAGCATCGGGACGATGGAGCGGTCGATGACCGCCTGATATCCGCGCTGCGTACTGGGCTTGTTGCGCTGCTTGGAGTGGTCCTCCATGAACTTCCGCACAGTTACTTGACTGTCGGTGCGGCTCGGGCAGCAGCCTTGGCGGCGCTGGGATCGCCGCCCTTACATACCTCCGCCAGCCACTCCTGGGCCAGCGAGCGGGCCTGCTCGACGGTTAGTTCCCCGTACACGCCCAGGGCGGGCTTGCGGCGCTCGCCGGCGTTAGTGCGGTACTGCAGCATGAACACCTTGCGCCCTGCTGGTGTAACCTTGCACAGGAAGCCGGGCACCAGCATGTCCCGGAGTTCGACGGCCAAGGCCTGGAGTTGTGCCGCATCGACTGCGGACTTGGTGAGCTTGAGTTTTGCCACGATGACTCCTTGAAAGACCCAGTTTCCAAGAGCCTCATGGGAGCCATTCGGGCACAAGCCGGGTCAGGTTTGGGAAAGCACCGTCATATGTTGGACTCGCCTAAGTGATTGATAAACCTGCTGTATCGGGCTTGGGCGTGGTCCAGCGAAGTTCGGTGCGGGAGTCATGGTGAAATGAAAAAAGGCCGTTCCCCTCTGCAGGGAACGGCCCCTTCGGGATCGGGCAGGCTCAGTCGAGCTTGAGCTTCTGCTTGGCCACGACGTCCTTGTAGACCTCGTACTCGGCCTTGATCTGGGCCGAGAACTGCTCGGGCGTGTTGGCCACGATCAGCGAGCCGGTGTCCTCGATGCGCTTCTTCACCGCCGGATCTTCCACCGCCTTCTTCACGCCGGCGCTGATCTTGTCGACCACTTCCTTCGGCAGGCCCTTCGGGCCGAGGATGCCGTAGTAGGCCATGCGGTTCACCGGCTCGAGGCCGACTTCCTTGAAGGTCGGCACGTTCGGCAGCGCGGCCAGGCGCTGCGGCGCCGACACCACGATCGGGATCAGGCGGCCGCTCTGGATGAAGGGCATGGCCGAGGGGATGTTGTCGAACATGATCGGCACCTGGCCGGCCACCACGTCGTTGAGCGCCGGACCCGCGCCGCGGTAGGGGATGTGCGTGACGAAGGTGTTGGTGAGGCTCTTGTAGAGCTCCATCAGCAGGTGACCGATGCCGCCCGTGCCCGACGAGGCGTACGAGTACTTGCCGGGGTTCTTCTTGAGTTCGGCCACGAACTCGGCGTAGTTCTTCGCCGGGAAGCTCGGGTTGACCGCGATGATGTTCGGCGTGGCCGCGATGTTGATGATCGGCGTGAAGTCGTTGATCGGGTCGTACGGCGTCTTCGGGTTGATGGCCGGGTTGGCCGCGGTGCTCGACACCGTGGCCACGCCGAGCTTGTAGCCGTCGGGCGCCGAGCGCGCCGTTTCGGCCGCGCCCACGATGCCGCCGCCACCGGCGCGGTTGATCACCACCACCGGCTGACCCAGCACCTTGCCCAGCGGATCGGCCACCACGCGCGCCACGATGTCCGTCGTACCGCCCGGGGCGAAGGGAACGCTCAGTTCGACCGGCTTGTTGGGATAGCCCTGGGCGAAGGCCGGGCCCGCGACCGCGACCAGCGCGGCGGCACCGACGAAGGCACTCCATTGACGACGTTGCATCGATTACTCCTTGAACGATGGGGACGAAAATTGCGAAAGCAGCGATGCTAGCGGCTCGCCGCTGCGACCCGGGCTGTGGAATACCCATGGTTTGGGCGGTTTATGCTCGGCGCGGTGAACTACGCGCAGCTGCTTTTCCCCGACTTCTCCCTGATCGCCATCGGCTGGCTCCTGTGCCGCTACACCGCGCTGGACCGCAAGGTCTGGGACCAGGTCGAGAGCCTCGTCTACTACTTTCTTTTTCCCACGCTGCTGTTCCATTCGATCGTGCGCAGCCCGCTCGATTTCGGTGCGACCTCGAGCCTGCTGATGGCGGGCGTGGGCGTGAGCCTGTGCGGCGTGGCGCTGGCCTATGCCCTGCCCTGGGTGCCTGGCATCGGCTCGCACCTCGATCGGCGCGACCATGCGGCGAGCGTGCAGGTCGCGTTCCGCTTCAACTCCTTCATCTGCCTCGCGATGGCCGAGAGGCTCGCGGGACCCGAAGGCCTGCTGCTGATTGCGGTGCTGATCGGGGTGTGCGTGCCGATGATGAACATCGCGGCGGTGTGGCCGATGACGCGGCATGCGCAGACCGGGTTCGCGCGCCAGCTGGTGCGCAATCCGCTGATCGTGGCGACGGTGGCGGGATTGCTGGCGAACGTGCTGGGGTTCACGGTGCCCGGCTGGCTCACGCCGACCTTGTCGCGGATCGGGGCGGCTTCGTTGGCGCTCGGGCTGCTGGCGGCGGGGGCGGGGATGCAGTTCGCGACGTTGGGGCGGGGGAAGGTGCTGGCTGTCTCGGTGCTTTCGATTCGGCACTTCGTCTTGCCGCTGGTGGCCTGGGGGCTGGCGCGGTGGTTGCGGCTGGATGCGGCGCAGGCTTCTGTGTTGATGGCTTTTTCTGCTGTTCCTACTGCTTCTAGTGCTTACGTGTTGGCGCAGAGGATGGGGTACAACGGGGCGTTCGTGGCGGGGTTGGTGACTATGTCTACGGTGTTGGGGGTGGTTAGTTTGCCGTTTGCTTTGGCCCTGCCTCGTTGAATGCTTCGACCGCTGTTTTCTTGATTTTTTTTGTTGGTCGTGCGGAGGCCGTTGGCCGGGTCTCGCCCCGGCGGGCGAGTCACTTTCTCTTGTCTCGCCAAGAGAAAGTAACCAAAGAGAAGGCGACCCCGCTGTCTGTGTCCCTCCGCTTCGCTGCGGGCAACCTGCGGTGCTC